>Ga0066836_10000880_pt1 | contig 15317 bp, 15 predicted proteins | sample ETNtaG_18_FD_71568 | JGI IMG/M metagenome (GOLD analysis project Ga0066836, IMG submission 71568) | Marine microbial and viral communities from oxygen minimum zone, Eastern Pacific Ocean - ETNP201302SV91 | ecosystem: Environmental > Aquatic > Marine > Oceanic | place: Pacific Ocean: Eastern...
TATTAGTGGAGATATCTCAATTGAAAATCCAAATTACGCATATAGTGGAAATTCAGTTTACGCAACCTTGGATGTAGCATCTACAGACCAAACAAGTACTTCAGGATACGAAAGTTCAAGTACTGGAATTAGTTTAGGTACAGAATTTCAACAGTACGAAAATATATATATTTCTCCTGGTTTTAATGCTGCTTATGAAGATGTAGAGGTTCAACAATCTGCATCTAAAGCTGTTCAAGATATGCAGGGGAACTTTACTAATATGGATTTTATATATGCAATAACAGTAGATAAAAGAGACCAACCTTTTCAGTCTACAGATGGATACAGAGCAAAGTTTAGACAATCACTACCAATGATTATGGATTCTTCTTCAATAGATAACAACATTGATATAAGCACTTATCACCCTATATCGGATGACGTTATTGGCTCAATTAAAATTTATGCTCGATCAGTGCATGCAGTTGATAAAGAAAATGTCAGATTAACAGAACGATTATTTTTACCTCAAAAAAGATTACGTGGTTTTAATAACTTAAAAGTAGGACCAAAAGATGGAGAAGATTACATTGGAGGAAACTATACTGCGGCTATGGGTTTTGAGGCTCAGTTACCAAATTTGCTCCCGGAATCAACAAAAACGGATGTTAGTCTATTTTTGGATACCGGAAATGTGTGGGAAGTGGACTACAGCAGCGCAATAGACGACGCTAGCGGAATAAGGTCAGCCGTAGGTTTTGCAGCCAATACATGGACTCCTATAGGACCTCTAAGCTTTACTTTAGCTCAAGATTTGAGTAAAGAAATAAACGACGAAACAGAAACATTTAGTTTTAGAATAGGAACATCATTTTAATGAAATATTTGGTAAAAATATTTGTAGTTACTTTTTTATTTTTAAATTGTACATATGCATCAGCTGAACAAAAGATAGTTTATATAGATGTAAAATACATTTTAAACTTGAGTAAAGCCGGAAAGGGAGCACAAGATTTTCTTGCAAAAACTTTTAAAGATAATCAAAAAAAATTCATGGATTTAGAAAAAAAATTAAAAAAAGAAGAAAACGATTTATTGTCAAAAAAATCTGAAATGAATAGAGAAGACTATATAAAGAAAACTGATGAATTAAGAAAAAAGGTTATAGATTACCAATCACAAAGAAGAGCATCACTAGATAAGTTGGCTAAGCAAAGAGCAGACGCAAGAGCAAAACTTTTTGATAAAATAAACCCAATTTTGGCAAAATATGTTGAAGAAAACAATATTTCAATTGTTATAGATAAAAAAGATGTTATTTCATCAAATACAGAGTTTGACATTACTAATGTTATTGTTGAAAAATTAAATAAAGAGCTTCCGTCATTAAATTTAAAGTAAATGATCAAAAATCATTTTCATGAAATAAAGGGACCTTTCCCTTTGAGTGAGATCGCTAAGATAGCAGGATCTTTTGATTCTATTTCAAGTAAAAATAATATTAAAGTTTATGGTTTCGAATCTCTTTCTAATGCCACAAACAAAGATATGACTTTTTTAAATTCAAATAATTATAAAGAAGAATCTTTAAAAACTAAAGCTGTGGCTTGCATAACTTCTCCAAATTTGTCCAGATATTTGCCAGAAAAATGCATTAAACTTAACGTTAAAAATGTTTTATTTTCTGTAACCCTTATTGCTAAAATGTTTTACCCAAAATCTGAAACGGACTACCTTGATGACGATCTTCTGCCATTGGATAAAATTAAAATTTCCTATTCAAATGTTAAGTTTGGTCATAATGTTTTAATTGGAAAAAATGTATCTATTGGTGAAAATTCTGAAATTGGGAGCAATACTATAATTGAAAGCAATGTTAATATTGGTAAAAATTGTATTATAGGATCATTTATTACAATTAGAAATTCATTAATTTCTAATAATGTCAACATACAAGACGGATGCAAAATTGGTGTAAAAGGATTTGGTTTTATACCTAATCAAAATAAAAATATTCGCACTCCTCATACAGGAAAAGTTATATTAGAAGATGGTGTCGAAATCGGAGCAAACAGTACTATTGATAGAGGATCTTTGTCAGATACTATTATTGGAAGAAATACATTTATTGATAACCAAGTGCATGTAGCGCATAATGTTAAAATAGGTAAAAACTGCATGATAGCAGGACAAGTTGGTTTTGCAGGAAGTTCAATACTTGGAGACAATGTTGTAATAGGAGGTCAAGCAGGGATATCAGGCCATTTAAAAATTGGAAATAATGTTAAAATAGGAGGTGGTAGTGGTGTAATAAATGACATACCAAATAACTCCCAAGTAATGGGTTATCCTGCTATTTCACTAAGAGAATTTATTAGACAAAGAAAAAAAAATGAAAGAAAAAACAATAGATAGAAAAAAAATAGAAAGCTTGTTGCCACATCGAGATCCAATGTTGTTAATTGATAAATTGACTAATATTGTTCACTTAAAATCTGCGACAGCAATTGTAAAAGTTAAAAAGGATTCTTTTTTTGTGCAAGGTCATTTTCCTGGTCAACCAGTTATGCCTGGAGTTCTTATAGTAGAAGCTTTTGGACAGGCTGCTGCAGCTTTGACTGCATATGGTATAGATCCAAAGGAATATGAGAATAAATTAGTTTATTTAATGAGTGTAGAAAAAGCCCGATTTAGAAGTCCAGTACTACCTGATTGTGAACTTCATTTAGATATCGAAGCAATCAGATCTCATGGAAGAGTATGGAAATACAAAGGTGTAGCTAAAGTTAATGGAAAAAAAATGGCAGATGCTGAATGGTCAGCAACAATTGTTGATAGAAACAAATGATACATAATTCAAGTGTAATAGACAAAAAAGCAAAAATAGGTAAAAATGTAAAAGTAGGCCCTTTTTGTTACATAGGTCCAAAAGTTCAAATCAATGATGACGTTGAGTTAATATCAAATGTGCATATTGAAGGGGACACAAAAATTGGAACCGGCACCAAAATTTTTCCCTTTGCTAGTATAGGAACACAACCTCAAGACCTTAAGTACAAAGGAGAAAACAATAGTCTTGAAATTGGAAAAAATAATATGATTAGAGAATATGTAACAATTAATCCAGGAACAGCAGGCGGCGGTGCAAAAACTGTTATAGGGAATAATTGCTTGTTAATGATATCTTCTCATGTCGCGCATGATTGCTTAATTGGAAACGATGTTGTTATAGCTAATAACGTTCCATTAGGAGGCCATGTCACAATAGAAGACTCAGTTGTTATTGGTGGAAATTCAGCTGTCCAACAATTTACAAGAATAGGTAGGCTTGCCATGATAGGTGGAATGACAGGAGTTTTAAAAGATGTGATTCCTTTTGGTTTATCCTTTGGAAATAGAAATTATTTAAGAGGTATAAACATAATAGGTTTAAAAAGAAAAAAATATGAAAATAAAAAAATAATGGAGCTTGATTCAGCATTTAAAAAAATATTTGGATCAAAAAATCTCCATGAAAATTTAAGCAAAATTAATGGAGAATATAAAGAAAATGATTTGGTAAATGAGGTAATAAATTTTATATCAAAAGATAAAAAAAGACCTATTTGTACACCGAATTCTGAATGATGATTGGTTTAATATTTGGAGAAACAAATTTTCCTGTTCAAATTTTAAAAAAAATAAAAAAAAAACATTACAAATATTTAATAATTGATTTAACAAAAGGAAAATTTAAAAAGGATAGATATTCATATAACTTTTCCATAGGACAATTTGGTAAAATAATTAAAATATTGAAAGAAAATAAATGTAAAAAAGTTTTATTTGCTGGAAGAGTTAAAAAGCCCAATTTTTCTAAGCTTCGTTTAGATCTTAAGGGTGTTTATTATATGCCCAGAATAATTAAAAGCGCTAAATTTGGTGACGCTGCTATCTTAAGAGAAATCATAAAGATATTAAGCAAAGAAAGAATTAAAACGATTAGTTCATTAACTTTTAATCCAGAGTTAACTTTAAAAAAAGGAAACTACTCCGAAACAAAACCTAACAAAGAAGATAAAGCTGATATTAATAAAGCTATCAAAACATTAAATAGATTAGGAAAATATAATTTTAGCCAAGGAGTAGTAGTTAGAAATAAAAAAGTCGTTGCTATTGAGGGAAAGGGAGGAACTCAAAAAATGCTTAAGATTTGCAAAAGAAAAAATTTTAAAAATAAAGGTGTCTTGGTTAAATTTCCAAAGAAAAAACAAGATCTTAGAATCGATTTACCAACGGTAGGTTTAAAAACTTTAAAACAATGTAAATCTGCAGGACTTAAAGGGATAGTTCTAAAAAGTAAAAAAAATATATTTTTAGAAAAAAATAAATGTTTTAATTTTGCTAATAATAATAAAATGTTTGTTGAGGTAATGTGAAAAAGATATTTGTATTAACTGGTGAGCCTTCAGGAGATAAATTAGCTTCAAAAGTTATTGCTCAAATGAAAAGTTCAAGATCAGATATAGAATATTTATCTGTTGGCGGCGAACATTTAAAAACTTTGGGCATTAAATCCCTTTATGATCTAAATGAAATTACATTTCTTGGATTTACAAGAGTTTTATTAAATGTTTTTAAAATTAAAAGCAAAATAAATAAAACAGTAAATGAAATACTTAAATTTAAACCTGATATTCTCTTTTCAGTAGATAGCCCTGATTTCACACTGCGCGTGTCAAAGCAAGTTAAAAAAGCAGATCCAAGTATAAAAACAATTCATTTTGTGGCTCCTCAGATTTGGATTTGGAGAGAACATAGAGTTAAGCAACTTAAATCTTTTTTAGATCATGTTTTGTTATTATTTCCATTTGAGAAGAAGTACTTTGATAGAGAAGGTATACAATCAACTTTTACAGGTCACCCTTTATTAGAAGAACAAGATAAAAGCAAAGTTGATATAAGCCAAATCGTTAAGCCTAATAAGAAAATTTTCTCAATTTATTCAGGTAGTAGATTATCTGAAATAAATATCTTGATTCCTATTTTTTTTGAATTTATTAAAAAAATGAATGATAATTACAAAGATTTTTTCTTTGTTTTTCATTCTACAAAAGAACATGTACAGTTAATTCACAATCTCCTTAATAAAGAAGGATTTAAAAATTGCGATGCTATAGCAGATGAGAAAATCAAATCTCATATACTTAAATCATCAGTTTTTGCCTTAGCTAAATCTGGAACAATTTCACTGGAGATTTGTAATGCAAAAATACCATCTATAATTGTTTACAAAATGGGTGCTATTAATTTTTTAATAATCAAAATGTTAGTAAAAGTTAAATTTGCAAATATTATTAATATTTCTGCCAATGAAGAAGTAATTCCAGAACTATTGCAATCTAATTGTAATCCACACAAAATCTATAATACAGTTGAAAAACTTTTAAATAATAAAAATGCATTAGATGAACAAGTATTAAAATCCCAAAAAATAATTAGTAATTTTAAGACTGAAAGATCTGCAGAAATTGCTAGTTCAATTATAAAAAACTATTTGTAATTTTCCAACCTTTTAATAACCACATCATTCCCGAGTGAAAGAATAATATTGTAAATTCCGGGCCCAAATTTTGATCCTGTTAAAACAATTCTTAAAGGTTGGCCAATACCTTTGAAATTTATTTTATGTTTGCCAATTAATTCATTCACGGTTTTTTCAAGATTTTCTTTGGTAATTTTTGGCATTTTTTTAAATTCAACAAGAAAATCTTTTATAATATTTTTAGCTACACTATCTAAGAGTTTGGCATCTTCAGTTGATATTTTTATATCATCTTGAAGTATATACTGTGAGTTATTGTATATATCTTCAAGTGTTTTGGCCTTATTTTTTAAAAAATTAATAGATTTTATAATAGAACTTTCTCTTGATACATCAATTTTTTTTTTAAATTTTTGAGAATAAATTTTTAAAGAATTAAATAATTCCTTTTCATCCATATTTTTTATGTAGTGTTCATTTATAGAAAGTATTCTAGACATATCTAATTTTGATGGAGATTTTCCAATACCTTTTAAATCAAAAAACTCAATACTTTCATCGAGGTTAAAAATTTCTTTATCTTTATGTGCCCACCCCAAACGCAGAAGATAATTTCTTAATGCGTCAGATAAAATTCCAATTTTTATATAATCATCTACGGTAGAAGCTTTATCTCTTTTGGAAAGTTTAGATCCTTTTTCGCTGTGTATAAGAGGTATATGAGCAAACTTAGGTGCATCCCATTTCAGCACTTCATAAATTTGTTTTTGTTTAAAAGTATTTATTTTATGATCGTCACCTCTTATAACGTGAGTAATTTTCATTAGATGATCATCAACTACTGCTGATAGTTGATATGTCGGTGTACCGTTCTGTCTTAAAATAACAAAATCTTCAATAGTAGAGTTTGCTATATTTACTTCTCCTTGAACTAGATCTTGTATGACAGAATTTCCAGAAATTTTACTTTTAAATCTAACCACTGGCTTGGTATTTTTTGGTATTTTAAAATCTTTAGCATCTCTCCATTTTCTATTATAAACATAAGGCATTCCTTTTTTCTTACATTTTTCCTTTTGTTCTTTAATTTCTTCTTCAGAACAATAACAGTTATAAGCAAAACCATTTTTCAAAAGTTCTTCAACAATTTTTTTATGTTTTTCTATATTTTTTGATTGAATGTATTCTTTGTCATCATAATTTATTCCAATCCAATTAAGAGAATCTATGATTTGTTTTTTATATTCTTCTTTAGATCTTTCTTTGTCAGTGTCCTCAATTCTTAAATAGAATTTTCCCTTTTGATTTTTTGAAAATAACCAATTAAAAAGAGCTGTTCTAACCCCACCTATATGTAATGGTCCAGTCGGAGATGGAGCAAATCTTGTTGCTACTAAACTCATAAATTATTATTAGACTATTTTATTGGAAGTTTCTATACAAAGATACTAATACTCCTTGAACCTTTACTCTATCAGGTCCAAAAATTTTAGTTTCATATCTTTTATTTGCACTTTCTAGTGCTATGATTTTACCTTTTTTTCTTATTCTTTTAAGCATTGCCTCATGGTCATCTATGAGAGCCACAACAATTTGTCCGTTGTTGGCTGTGCTAGCTTTTTTAACTATGACTGTATCTCCATCGTTTATTCCAGCTTCAATCATAGAGTCTCCTGAAACTTTTAAACCAAAATGTTCACCATTTTTGCTTAATTCTTCTGGGATAGAAACTTTATTAATTTCATTTTGAATAGCTTCAATGGGAGTTCCAGCAGCAATTTTACCTAACACTGGAATTTCATTTGTTCTTTTTTTTGTTTTTTCAACATCAAGACCACCTCTAATAACACTAGGAGAGAATGAATTATAAATGTCATTTGCGCTTGCTGTTTCTGGCAGTTTTAAGACTTCTAAAGCTCGAGCTTTGTGTGCCAATCTTTTTATGAATCCTCTTTCTTCAAGCGCAGAAATAAGTCTATGAATTCCAGATTTAGATTTTAAATTTAATGAATTTTTCATTTCCTCATAAGAAGGGGAAACACCAGTAGATCGTATTTTTTTATTTATAAATAACAGCAGGTTTTTTTGTTTTTTTGTTAGCATAGAACAAATCTAGTACAATTAATGTTCTACAAAAGTTCCTTTGATTCTACAATAGCTTAAAAGCTAGTAAAATCAAGCTTATTTCACTAAAGAACAGAGAAGATTGAGTTTTTATCCAGGTTTTTTAAAAGTGATTCACCTATTAAAAAAGTTTTAATTTTAGTTTTACGTTGAATTTCCAAAAGATCTTCTTTTGTTTTAATTCCACTTTCCGATATCAATGGACCATTGTGATTTATCAAAATATCATGAATATCATAAGTTGTATTAATATTTGTTTCTAAAGTTTTCAAATTTCTATTATTTATACCAATTAAAGCTTTATCAAAATTTATAGAATTTTTTGCTTCTTCCTTAGTGTGAACCTCAACAATAACTGACATATTTAATTTTAAAGCAGCTTCATACAATTTGTAAGACATATTTTCTGAAACTGCTGAAAGAATAATTAAAATTGCATCTGCTCCATAGCTTTTTGCTAACGGTATTTGATAAGGATCAATAAAAAAGTCTTTGCACAAAATGGGTAATCTGTTTATTTTTTTAATTTTATATAAATGAATTAAATTACCATAAAAAAAATCTTCTTCAGTTAGAACAGACAAACAAGTAGCTTTATTTTCAAAGTATTTATTTGCTAATTCAATTGGATCATAGTCATCAATTATAATACCTGCTGAAGGACTTGCTTTTTTTATTTCAGCAATAAGTGATATTTTATTATTAATAATATTTTTTTGAATTTTTTCCTTAAAGTCAACATAAAAATTATTTTCTTTAATTTTTTCAACCAAAGACTCAACTGGTACTTCATTTTTTAATTTATTTAATCTTAATTTTTTTTTATTTATTATTTTATCTAATATATTATTGGTCATTTTGGATATATTTTAAATATTCATGAGTTTTTCCACTTAGAATACAATCTCGAGTTTTTTGATATGCTTCTTCAAATTTTGAACTTTTTTCCGCAACAATAAGACCAGCGGCAGCATTTAGGCATACAGCCACAGAAAAATCGTTATCTTCACCTTTAAATATATCGATCATTTTATCAGAATTAAACTTAGCATCACTTCCTATTAAATTACTTAAATTATTTGCTTTAATATTTAATTTTTTAGGATCAATTAAAATTTTAGTAATTTTATTATCATTGATTTGCATAACATTTGTTTTAGCATATGGTGAAATTTCATCTAAACCATCCTCGCTATTTACTATCCATGCAAATTTAGTTTGAAGATTTTTTAATGCATTAGCAAATATTTCAAGTAATTTTTTATCAAACACACCAACAACTTGTCTTTCAACAAGGGCAGGGCTACTTAATGGTCCAATCATATTAAAAATAGTCCTTTTGCCAATTTTTTTTCGAGTTGGGCCGACATATTTCATTGCGCTGTGATAATTTGGAGCAAACATAAAGCCAAAGTTATATTTGTTTATTTGATTTTCAATTTCTTTTGATTCTAAGTTAATTTTAATATTTAAACTTTCCAAAACATCTCCAGATCCACATTTTGATGAAACTGCTTTATTACCATGCTTTGCAACTTTAATACCCATGCTAGCTAAGAGTAAAGCTGCCGCTGTCGAAATATTTAAAGTATTTTTTCCATCTCCTCCTGTTCCACATGTATCTATACAATTTTTTACATTAACTCTTTTAGATTTATTTCTTAAAACATATACACCACCAGCTATTTCACTAGCAGCTTCACCTTTTGCAGACAATAATGTTAAAAATTGAAATATTTCATCATCTTTTGCCTTCCCATTCATTAAAATTTCAAAAGCTGATTTGCTTTCTTCAAATGTTAAGTCTTGCTTATTATATAATTTATCTAAAAATAAATTCATTATATTTGATAATTAATAAAATTTTTTAAAATTTTCATGCCCATGTTAGTTTTAACACTTTCAGGGTGAAATTGAACTCCATGAACATTATATCTTTTATGCATTATACCCATGATAGTTTTATCTTTAGTTTCAGCTGTTATTATTAGATCTTTACCTAGTGTTTTTTTATCAATAATCAAACTATGATATCTTGTAGCATGCATACCTTTTTTTAAGCCTTTAAAAATGCCTTTGCCAGCATGAATGATTTGACTTGTTTTTCCATGCATTATTTTTTTTGAGATAACAATTTTAGAACCAAAAGATTGGCCTATAACCTGATGCCCTAAACAAACTCCTAGTATTGGTATTGATTTATAATAACGTTTAACAATTTTAAGACAAGATCCTGCGTCATTAGGATTACCAGGTCCAGGCGAAATTACAATCTTTTGATATTTGTTTTTTTTAATTTTATTAATTTCAATTTTATCATTTCTTAAAACTTCAACTTTACATTTTAAAGATGAAAGATAATGATACAAATTATAAGTAAAACTATCATAATTATCTATAAGTAGTATTTTCATAAATTAATTTAACGATGAAATTAAAGCTTTAGCTTTATTAACTGTTTCTAAATATTCATTTTCAGGAATACTATCAGAAACAATGCCTGCTCCAGATTGAATATAGAATTTATTATTTTTAATAAGAGCAGTCCTTAAAGCAATGCAAGTATCGAAATTTTGGTCTGCCGAAAAATATCCTATTGCCCCAGCGTACATTTTCCTTTTTGATTTTTCTAGTTCATCGATAATTTCCATAGCTCTTATTTTTGGAGCGCCAGACACTGTCCCAGCTGGAAAACCAGCCAATAAAGTATCTAGTAATTTATGTTTTTTTGTAAATTTTCCTTCAACATTTGAAACTATATGCATTACGTGTGAGTACTTCTCAATTTTGAAATTTTCAGTAACTTTAACTGAGCCAACTTTAGAAACTTTTCCAACATCATTTCTACCTAAATCTAGAAGCATTAAGTGTTCAGCTAATTCTTTTTTATCGTTTAAAAGTTCTTTTTTATATTTAGCATCCAAAAAAGAATTCTTACCACGAGGTCTTGTGCCAGCAATTGGCCTAATAGTAATTTTATCATTTCTTAATCTAACAAGAATTTCTGGGCTACTTCCAATTATTTGAAAATCATTAAAATTAAAAAAATACATGAACGGTGATGGATTATTTATTCTTAATTTTTTATAAATTTCTAAAGGTGATTTAGTAAGTTTTGTTTCAAAACGTTGACTTAAAACAACCTGGAATATATCACCTTTTTTTATATAATTTTTTGCTTTTAAAACAATATTTTTAAAGTCCTTTTTTGAGATATTTGATTTTACTTTATTTTTTTTAATCCTTTGATCTGAAATATTTTTTTTATCCCTTTTAAATGAAGCAAGATATTTAAGATTTTGTATATTTAAAATTTGTTTATTATAATAACTTAAGTAGTCACTTATCTTTTCATCACCAAAACAATTTATTATAAAATAAATTTTTTTTTTGAGATTGTCATGAATAATAAGAGTTTTAGGTCTTATAATTCTTATATCTGGAATTTTTAAATCATCAATACATTTGTCTGGAATATTTTCTATATATCTTATTATATCATACGAAAAATACCCAACCAAAAGAGATGAAATAGGAGGAACATCTTTTGGTAAAGGAAAATTAAAATTTTCAATTAATTTTTTTAAAAATAAGTATGGAGATCCCTTTATAGTTTTCTTTTTTTTACCTTCAAAAAGATGTATTTTTTTCTTATTAAATTCCCAAATTTTATCAGGGTCGGCGCCAATTATTGTATATCTTCCTCTAATTGTTCTTTTTTCAACAGATTCAAATATGAAACTATTTTTTTTTGGAAGAAAGTTGTTAATGATATTTTCTATAATAGTATTTTTTTTACAACTTTCTTTGATAAACAAAATTTGATTTTTTTTACTTTTGTGTTTTTTTTTAAATTTTTCAAGGTTTATATTTAAATTCATCTAATATAATTTTGGATACCATCTAGCGCTTTATAATTAATATCTATTTTATATTTATTTTTAAGATATGCATCATATGTACTATACAATCTATTTACTATTTTATCTTTTGATAAAGAAAAATATCTTTCTTGCTCATCAGAATTTTTATCAATTTTAGCGTTTTTTATATCCTTAATATAAACCAGATAGACTTCAGATAAACCAATATCAGTAACAACAATGATTCTTTTTTCACCATAATTATAGATTTGATTAACAATACCTTCTTTTAGCTCATTATTGTCGTTTCTATTTTCTAGTTTTATTTCTTTAGTTTTAATTTTATTTTTATTAACTAATTCGTCAAAGTTATCTTTATTAAATTCATTTTTATTAATTCTATCTATAAGACTAACAACAAATTCTCTCTTAACTTTTTGTTTCAATTTTTCTAAGACGATTTTTTTTACCTTATTATCACTTAAATTTTTTTGTACATTTTCAGTTTTTTTAATTTCAAAAATATAATAATTATTTTTAATTTCAGTTAATATTGTGGGGTCTAAATCATCACCTTCAAATACTTTTTGTATTAGTTCCTCTGGAAATTTTTTACTTTCTCCAGGTGATTTACTTTCACCTAATTCATTTATTGATAGTTTATTTATATTTTTAAGATTAAAGTTTTTTATAATAAAATTTAAATCTTTTCCTTGAGCAACAAAGTCTTCAATTTCATCAATTTTTTTAAAATATATATCATTATATTCAGAATCACCAGATAAGATATTTGGTTCTAATTTTATATAATCAAATGATTTATATATTTCACTGAAATCTTTTTTATTTAAGTCATAATAATCTTCAGTTTCTTTGTCAGAAAATATATATTTTTTTTTGATTATATTTTCTAAATTAAAATATTCAATATTTCTCTTTTGATTAACTCGATCGTACATTTGGTTTATTAAGAAATTTGATGGAATTACACCACCAGATAAAAAAGTAAAGAGTTGTTTTCTTTTTTCCTCATATATAATTTTTTGTTCAAAAAAAACCGCACTAAAGTTATTTTGTAATAAAAATTTTTCATATTCGGTCCTTGAAAACTTTCCATTTTTTTCAAATAATTTTTGACTTTTTATTAAATTAGCTAATGAGCTGTCCGACAATCTTAGATCAAGATTGTCGATTTCTTTTAAGATAAGTCTTTCTCCTATAAAACTATAAAGTAATTTCTGAATTACTTGAGAGTCATTCAGTTCGTTAGTTGTAAGAGATTTCATTCTTAGGTAACTAATGAAATCTTGAGTATGGACTTTTTCTTTTCCAATTTTAACAATAGTATTTAGATTTCCACCACTAAATAAGTCACCCATACCCCAAAAAACAAAAGGTATAGCGACAATAAATAAAAAAACCTTTGAATAAATTGAAGTTGAAAATTTTCTTATTCTTCCTAGCATTTTAATTCAAACTCCTTTATTTTATTGTTATATAATTAGATACTCTATAAATTAATTTTTGAATCATGACAAATAAATTAATATATTTTTTTGGTAATTGGAAAATGTTTGGCTCATTATCTTCAATTAGTATAATAAATAAACTCAATCATTTCATGGTTTCTTTTAAGAAGGCCAAAAGATTAAAAATTATTTTTTTTGTACCTAATACTCTAATTTATTTTTTTGCACAAAAAAATAAATCAAAATTTGTCTCAATCGGTGCACAAAATTGTCATCATAAAGAAAATTCTGGTCCTTTTACCGGGTCCATTAACGCTTCTATGTTAAAAAATGTAGGAGCTAAATACACATTGATTGGTCACTCGGACAATAGAAAGGAAGGTGATACAGATTCAATGCTTAAGGACAAAGTTAAATTTGCCTTAAAAAATAACTTAAAAGTAGTTTTTTGTATTGGTGAAAATAAAACACAAAAAAAAAATAAAAAAACTTTTAGTGTTTTAAAAAAACAACTAACAAAAGTTTTAGAAAAGAATTTTAATAAGAATAATATTATTATTGCTTATGAACCTATTTGGTCAATCGGAACAGGTAAATTACCTACTAGATCAGAGTTAGTTTTAACGACAATTCATATTAAGACAATTTTAAACAAAATCTTCAGAAAAAATATACCTCCAGTTTTATATGGAGGTTCAGTTGATGATAAAAATATTAAATTCTTTGAAGATATAAGAGTAATAGATGGTTTTTTAATAGGTGGTGCTTCAAAATCCTCTAAAAAATTTATTGATATAATAAAAAAATACTATAAATAGCATTTATGGAAAATCTGATTTTAATCTTAAATATTATATTTGCAATTTTGCTAGTAGCTCTTGTTCTCTTACAAAAATCTGAAGGTGGAGCTTTGGGCTTAGGAGCTTCCCAAGATAGTTATATATCATCTAGATCAGCTGGAAACTTTTTTACTAAAGCAACAGCTATAATCGCCACATTGTTCATTGTTACAAGCGTTTTACTAACAGTAATATCTCAAGAAAAAATTTCAACGATATCTGTTTTAGAAAAAGTTGAAGAAAAGCAAGATCCATCAGAGCCAGAAATTCCTAAATCAGATTAATAATTTCTCTTTATTTTATATAAAAAATTAATTATACTGTTCTTCCATGGCGCGATACATCTTTGTAACTGGCGGCGTGGTATCATCCTTAGGCAAGGGTCTTTCTTCTGCATCATTAGCAGCTCTACTTCAATTACGAGGTTTTAAAGTTAGAATTAGAAAATTAGATCCTTATTTAAATGTAGACCCAGGAACAATGAACCCTTTCCAACATGGGGAAGTTTTTGTTACCGATGACGGTGCAGAAACTGATTTAGACATAGGTCACTATGAAAGATTTACAGGAATTTCAGCAACCAAATCTGATAATATAACAACAGGTGGAATTTATAGTAATATTATAAAAAAAGAGAGAAAAGGAGATTACCTAGGTGGGACTGTCCAGGTAGTTCCGCACGTCACAGATAGAATAAAAAAATTTATATCTGATAAAGTAAAAAATGAAGATTTTATAATTTGTGAAATTGGGGGAACCGTTGGAGATATTGAAAGTTTACCTTTTCTCGAAGCTATAAGACAATTTTCAAATGATGTAGGAAGAAAAAATAGTTTATTTGTTCACCTTACTTTAGTTCCATTTCTTAAAGCATCTGGAGAATTGAAAACTAAACCGACTCAACATTCAGTTAAAGAACTTAGAAGTTTAGGAATCCAGCCGGATATTATTATTTGTAGATCAGAAAAAAATATTCCAAAAAACGAGAGAAAAAAAATATCTTTATTTTGCAATGTAGATTATAAAAATGTTATTGAAACAGTAGATGTAAGAACAATTTACGAAGCGCCGATCAGTTTTTATAAAGAAAAATTCGATGAAAGAGTATTGTCGTATTTTAATATTAAAAATAAAAAAATACCCGATTTAACAAAATGGAAAAATATTACTTCTAATGTTCTTGGTTCAAGAAAAAATGTTAACATTGGAATTATAGGCAAATATGTAAATCTTAAAGATGCTTATAAATCTTTAGATGAAGCCTTAGTTCACGGCGGTATATCAAATAATCTTAAAGTTAATCTTACTAGAATAGACTCTGAAAACTTAAAAATTAATGATTTGAATTTATTGCTTAAAAATGTCTCGGGAGTTTTAATTCCAGGTGGTTTTGGCAAAAGAGGCAGTGAAGGTAAAATTGCTGCCATAAAATATGCTAGATTGAATAATATACCTTTTTTTGGAATTTGTTTTGGAATGCAAATGGCAGTAATTGAAGCAGCAAGAAATCTATTAA
>Ga0066836_10000885_pt1 | contig 15277 bp, 9 predicted proteins | sample ETNtaG_18_FD_71568 | JGI IMG/M metagenome (GOLD analysis project Ga0066836, IMG submission 71568) | Marine microbial and viral communities from oxygen minimum zone, Eastern Pacific Ocean - ETNP201302SV91 | ecosystem: Environmental > Aquatic > Marine > Oceanic | place: Pacific Ocean: Eastern...
GTCGTCGGTATTAAAATGGTCGTAGTTAGCCTTGATGTATTGGGGGTGATTCATATTGCAGTGATAGCACTCCCTATTGTTTTCCCAAACGAGTTTCCAGTTAGCCTGTACGATGTAGTTAATGGCCTTTGCTACACGAGAGCGATCAATTCCCTGAGGCCTTAAAATTGGTTCTATTGTTTCTTTGGCTGCTGTGAAATCGCTAGATTCTTTGGCCAAGTTTAAATAAATGAATCCGCACAGGTCCTCAGTCCTAACTGGAGATAGCCCGAGAGTTTTGGTGTCTATTTCCTCCTGCATGCCTCGGCAGGATATTAGTTTTCCCTTTTTTTCATAAACCCATTGATGGTATGGGCAGACCAACTGCCTTGCTGAACCGCTTGGTTCACTACAAAGCATTGTTCCTCGGTGCCTGCAAACATTATGAAATGCTCTCACAACACCATCGTCTCCTCGAATTACGATCAATGGGTCGTCCCCAACCTTTAGTGTAAAGTAATCACCTGCCTTAGGAATTTCACAGCTAAACCCTGCAAACAACCATCCTTTTCGCCAAACCCGATCAATGTCGGCATGGTGAAAAGTGTCCGATGAAAAAAAATCGCCCGGTAAACTTTGCCACTCTGGGCAAGCACCCGCAGCCATTGTAATCGGATCAGAGTATTTACTTTTAAATACCATCAGAAATCAGCGATTCAAAAACAGTCGATAAGGTAATGGATCACCATAAAAAGCTTCGCAGTCCTTTAATTTCGTCAAAACTCGATCTTAAGCTTTAAAGATATTATTTTACAATCTGATCTTCTGTTTTTGTTCTTTTTCCCCATACATTTAGGTGATTGCTGGAGCAGAATTAACGCAGCCGAAATATCTTCGCAAGCAGGGATTCCACTTTGTTTAATATCAGCGACTTAAGGATGATTTTAAAAAATTATAAGAATTATTTATTTTTTGAGCAATTTTTCGAAAAATATAGGGCGCATTAACTTATTGTTCTTTCCGTGACTCAAAAAAAATGCTGCGATCTTCTGTGTATAATTATAGTTAAATCAAACGTTGTTATTTGAATAATTAAGTGCCTCTTTAATGGCTATTTAATTTATGTGAAAATAATTACATTTTGTATATATAATCATGAAAAAACTATTTAAAAACAATTTGCTTTTGTTGGCGGCATTTTTTGTTGCAAATACATTTAGCGGGCTTGGCCAAGAGTTGACTACTGATGTTAGTAGTTACGCTGAAAGCGAAGAAATCATTGTTACATTCAGTGAAGGTCCAGGTAACCCTAAAGATTGGGTTGGGATTTACAAATATGACATGGTTGCTGGTGAGGATAGTTCACTTGTTTGGCTATATGTCAATGGCTCCAAGACTAGTGAAGAAGGCTTAACAGATGGTGAGTTAGTTTTTCCTGATGGGTTAATTGAGGAGGGTATCTATGAAGCTCGTTTCTTCGAGGATGATAGCTATATCTTATTGGCCAAGGCTACTTTTACAGTAGGAGATATTGGCCCTAGTGTGAAAACAGACAAGGAAGTCTATACGCCTGGAGAAGTGATTGTAGCCGATTTTCTCGTAGGCCCGGCCAATCCCAAAGACTGGGTTGGGTTATATAAGGTCGACATGGTGCCTGGTGCGGTTGGTAGTCTGGCTTGGTTTTATGTGGATGGAACTAAAGATGGAATCGAAGGTATTGCCACTGGTACGGTCACTTTTGATAGTGGTATGACGGATGATGGTGACTACAAAGCTGTATTCTTTGAAGATGACGGTTACACAATTTTAGCAGAGGATTTGTTCAAGGTTCAAAAACCTGCTCCCGATACGCCAAAAGTGGTTTCTATCTCCCCGGCTGATGGCGGGAAGAATGCTGACCCTGCGATTGCGTTCTCTGCAGTTATACGGAATGGCGGAACGAGTTTGAAAACTGAAAGTGTTGCGTTGAGTTTAGATGGTAAGGATGTTGTGGTGGGAATTGCTACAGATGAAGATGGGTTTAATACTGTTTCCTATGTGGGAGATGGATTGTTTGAAGCCGGTTCAAGTCACAAGTTCCAGCTGGAGTTTTCGGATGATGGGGATCCAGCTACAAGTGAGATAGTTACGGTTGATTTTGATGTTGCTAGCTATCTTCAAATCGATATGCCAGATCCGATTCATTTTGAAAATTTCAATCTAACAGAGGAATTCGAATTGCCGGAAGATTGGGAGGTGGTCAATTTGTCACAGGAAATAAATGCTGAACTAGATCCGGACGATTTTACTTCTGCATACTACGAAGGTTGGGTGAATGTGGGGATGAGTCGCTGGAGTAATAGCGGTAGCTGGGCGGAAAAATCAATTCTTTCAGCTCCGCCTGTTTTTGTTAACGGTGTTAGGCAATCACTAGATGAGAATGCGCTGGTTGCTGACTCTGCTTCGCGGAATGGCCATTTCATATCGTTCCTCTTTACGAAAGATTATGACTTAAGCAATAATCAGAATGTACATCTAGGTTTTTACAGTCACTACGCCCAAAATCAGGACAGTTCTGGTGCGATTGAATATTCTATTGATCAAGGCGAAAGCTGGCTGCCGGTGGTTTATATGATTGATCGTGACGATATTGTTAATGATGACTCAGGCAATGTAGATGCAGTAGCTACTTTGGAGCAGGAACACGAAGACATAGCTATAGGTTATCATCCGGATACATTTGAAGAGATAGGTGGATTTTATGGTGCTTATATTGCTGCTGATATTTCAGATGACTTGGCTCCTTACATAAGTGGTCGAATCAACGATGACCAAACAGGATCAAAGCGCTACGAAACGTTTCGGTTGCCTGAGGCGGATGGTCAGGAAAATGTTCGCTTTCGTTTTGCTAAGAGTGGGACCTATAGCTGGTATTGGGGGATCGATAACTTTGGCCTCTACAGCATAGCGCCCAGTTCAATGCCTGAAGTTGTCGAGGCTAGTCCGGCTGCTGGGAGTCAAGGGGTTAATCCGATGCCTTTAATGAAGTTTATCGTTAAAAATGGTGAAGCTAAACTTGATCCTGATTCGGTTGAATTGGCGTTTAATGATGTTGTAGTCAATGGGGTTAGTGTTACAGAAGTTAAGATTGGCGTGGAAGATGGATATGAGGTTAGTTACCAAGTAAACGAATTGTTGGAGCCGTTATCGAATAACACATTTAATCTTACTTTTAGCGAGGATTCTGGTGATCTGCGTGAGGTGACTTATTCTGGAAATTTTACAATAGGCGACTTCAAGAACATTAAGCTACCCGAGCCTATTACCTTCGAATCTTTTGATGATTTAGATGAGTTCTCATTGCCTGAGGGTTGGGTTGTTAAAAGCTACGTCAACGAGGCTGATACAATTGTTTGGGAGGAGGATCCTGAGGATTGGACTTCTATGTCCTATTCTGGGTGGGCTAACACTTCATTGGATCGTTGGAAGACTAGTCCGTATTGGAATGAAAAGTCTCAGACTTCAATTCCGCCGGTGTTTGTTAACGGTAAGTCTCAGTTCCCAAACGGTAATTTTTTGATCGCTGATTCATCCTTACGCAATGCCAACTTCATGACAGTAATTGAGACAAAGGATTTTGATCTTGGTCAGCATGCAAATGTACATCTCGGATTTTACAGTCACTATTGTCAGAATCAGGACAATTCGGCCAGCGTAGAGTATTCGATTGATGGTGGAGAAAATTGGTTGCCGGTTATTTATATGCTTGAGGAGGCAGACATTGTTGTTGGGGAAGACGGTGCAGTTGATGCTGTTGCAACTTTTGAAAAAGAACAGGGGGATGTCGCTATAGTTGATAACATTCTTTTTCAGGATGAAGATGATTATTGGGACATGGAGCCCCTTGATGAGCCAATGGGTGGTAATTATGGCGCGTTCGTTGGTTCTGCTATTGATGCAACACTTGCTCCACATGTAAGCGCTAGAGTTAACGACAATCAGGGAGAGTCAAAACGTTACGAGCTCCATAGTTTGCCTCAGGCGAATAATCAGTCTAGCGTGCGAATTCGATTTGCTATGAATGGGACATGGAGCTGGTATTGGGCTGTCGATAACTTTGGCCTATATAGTATCACTGAAGTACCTACAACTATTCCGGTGATTGAAAGTATTTCGCAGGATGGCGGTCTTGTGACAATCAACTGGCTAGGTGAAGTTGGTGTTCGGCTTCAGAAAGCAGTTCGTTTGGCTAATCCTGATTGGGTTGATGTGCCTAATACTGAGGGAGAATCTTCTGCAACTGAGGTTGCTGATCAGTCGGAAGGGTATTATCGTCTGATCCGTGACTAGTGAAAGTTGCCTTGCTGATAGATTGCCATGAAAAAAACAAGAAACAACGCATGCTTTAAGCAACGAGGCTTCACGTTAATCGAGTTACTTGTGGTTATAGCAATAATTGCGATTCTTGCATCATTGCTTTTACCTGCTTTAGCCAAGGCTAAAGGCATGGGGCAGAGGATCAGCTGTCTCAACAACCTTAAACAACTCGGTTTAGCTGTGAAATTGTATTCCGGAGATAATGATGACTGGCTTAACCCGATTCAGGAGCGTGTCTCTCCTGGGCTTGAAACCAGTTGGAGACCTTATTTGTTCAAGTATCTTGGAGCTAATTGGGATCGGGAAAAGAAAATGTATATCGGAGGCTCCAAGCAAACTTATGATTGTCCTACGGAAAATACTAAGGGGAAAAAAGGTGATGTTTATCATTTAGGTAAGCCGGCAATTGTTGGGCAATTTCGGTTTGGTGAAATAGGCATTGCAAGTGGTATTGGCGCAGTAAATGTGCATTGGGTAAAAGGAGGGGCACAACCTCCTTTCGGTCGGCCTCTAGGCTATGAGGATAATCTGTGTAAATGGGGTTCAGTCGGGTCTGCTTCCGAGATGATTCTTCTTGGAGATGGTCATAGTAATCTTGGTGGTTGGCCTAATGATGCATGGTGGATTTGGAAGGAACTGGGTAATGCGAATTCACCAGGTTTTAATCGATTTATTCAAAATGATCCAGGCGCTATGCGTCATGGAGGCAAGTCCAATTATGTATTTGGAGATGGCCGCGCTGAACTTTTAGATCCTAATACTATCCCCTGCGACGAGTCAGCTTGCTGGTGGTCTGCGCCAGTTAGTCCGCATTGAAATGGCACTTCAAACTTTTCAAAAAAAACAACTATCATTGGCTGGTTTTTTATTTGCCTTAAGTATTTTGTTTTTTTTCTTTTTTAATTCAGCAGAAAAGGAGGCATTAGATTTTTATTACGATGAAAGTGAGAAGAAATTGTTTCATGCTCCTGCAACTTCTATCCCTCCAATTAAAGGAGTGAATGACGAGGTTTATGATGGGGTAAGAGCTATTTTAATAGCGCCTAGAGGGAAAAGTGGAAGCCCGTCGGCCCGTCGAATCGCTTATCTATCTAAATGGTCCCCTCAACTAAAGCAGCAGCGTGAAGCGGCAATTAAAGCAAAGGAGGCTGGCTTGGCCGTTCCTAATATTATTGATCGGTCACAAAGAAAATATCATCAGTTTGTTCGTACTGTGGATTCAACGAAATGGTATTCATTAAATACAGATCAAGCCGCAAAAATTATTGCAGTATTGCGTACGAAGGACAGTCAAGGGAAACTCCCTGAGGTGTGCAAGCCGAACAACTGAATTATCTAGGCCTTTTTGTAGAATGTTTCGAGAAACATTTATAAATGGTTAAAAGTAAAATATATGGAATCGACCTCTTTTAGTTTTCCGACAAATGTAGTAGTCGGCCCGGGTGTGATTGGGCGGATTAATGAAACGCTAGTTTCGATTGGCGTTCACAGGCCAATGGTTGTAACTGACGCCGGCCTATTGGCGACAGATGCGTTTAAAAAGCTCACAGCTGCATTGTTGCCTGGTGAGCTTAACCGTGACTGGTATTTGTATTCAGACGTTCAGCCAAATCCAACTGAAGCTAACACTCGCGGTGCGGCGGAACTGGCAATTGATAAAGGATGTGATGGAATTATTGGTTTTGGTGGTGGAAGCGCTCTTGATGCTGCCAAGGTTTGTCGTGTCTTAGTCAAAAAGCCTCAATTAAATCTTATTGATTACGATTGGGAAGCAGACTGGAGTGGGATTTTGCCTTTTATAGCTGTACCCACAACAGCGGGAACTGGTAGCGAAGTTGGTCGTAGTGGGGTGGTTACACCTGAAGGAGCGAAAAGCAAGGGTATGTATTTTCACCCTGAATTATTAGCCAAGTGTGTCTTTCTTGATGCAGAGCTGACTACTGGACTACCACCGGGTTTAACTGCTGCAACTGGCCTTGATGCGCTTACTCACTGTATTGAATCGTTTACATCACCGGTATTTCAGCCGCTATGCGATGGTATTGCGCTTGAGGGAATTTCCCTGATTGTTCGCGCCTTGCCTATTGCAATTACAGATGGCTCAAACACAGACGCCAGGAGTCATATGCTCGTTGCTGCAGCAATGGGAGGAGTAGCGTTTCAAAAGGATCTTGGCGCAACGCACTCGTTAGCGCATCCACTCTCAGCTATATGTGGGGTGCATCATGGAACGGCTAATGCGATATGTCTTCCGTATGTTATGCGTTTCAATTCTCGCAAAAGCCCTGGTGTTTATAGGCGGATTGGGATTGCCTGTGGTCTGGATGTCGTTTCATCTAGTGATGCAGATGCAGACGAACAAACGATTCATTTTATTGAAGACTTTATTAAGCAATGCGGTATGCCGTTGTCGCTTGAGGATGTTGGTGTGGAGGAACAGCATATCGAGTCCCTCGCTGATCAAGCTTGGTTAGACCCTTGTCATCAAACCAATCCTGTGCCAGTCACTCGTGAGGATTTGAAGGAACTTTTCTTGAAGGCTCTGTGAATAAACTCTCAACAAAACTTTTATTAAACGGACAATGGCTTGAAGGCTCTGGAGCTAGCAGGCTTGTTGTTACCAACCCTGCAACAGAAGAAACTGTTGCAGAAGTTAGTTCTGCAACAGTTGACGAAATTGGTCGAGCAGTTGAGGCGGGGCAAGTGGCGTTTGAATCTAGCTGGCGGGATATGCCGCCAGGTCAACGAGCTGAGTTGTTACGTGGTATCGCCAAGCTTATCCGTGAGAATACTGAGTCTATAGCGCAACTTGAAACTCGCAATGTGGGCAAGCCAATTTGCGATGCACGATGGGAAATTGATGCTGGGGCAAAGGTTTTTGAGTATTATGCTGGAGCTATTGGGCACTTGTGTGGCCAAACAATACCTGTTGCCAGAGGCGGATTTGACTTCACTTTGCGGCAGCCCATGGGTGTTATCGCGGCAATTACGCCATGGAATTTCCCGTTTCTTATTGCTTGCTGGAAGGTTGCTCCGGCATTGGCAGCAGGAAATTCAGTTGTATTAAAACCTGCTTCACTCACTCCATTAACCGCATTATGTCTTGGCCAACTAGCTCAAGAAGCAGGATTGCCTGATGGCGTTTTTCAAGTTTTGCCAGGTAGTGGTTATGAGGCTGGTAATGCTCTCGCAACCCATCCGTTAATTCGTAAAATTGGATTCACTGGTTCAACTGAGGTTGGTGCAAAAATAATGAAACTTGCTGCAGATGACATCAAGCGTGTTTCGCTTGAGCTTGGTGGTAAGTCGCCAAATATTGTATTTGCTGATGCTGATTGGCAGCGTGCTGCTTTGGAGTCTCCCATGAGTGTCTTTGCCAACACAGGGCAAGATTGTTGCGCTCGTAGTAGGATGTTCATTGAACAATCGATCTTCGATGATTTTGTTAGTCAGTTTGTCGCTGCTACAGAGGAACTTAATATTGGTGATCCGTTGCTTGATGAGACTCAGATTGGCCCTATGGTTAGTTCAGACCAAAGGGAGCTTTCTGAGTCTTTTATAGCCGAAGCTAAAGGTGATGGCCGTAATATTTTAACTGGTGGCGAGAGATTGAAAGGAAGCGGTTTTTATCTAAAACCTGCTGTGATCACTGGTGCGGAAATTAATGACAGGGTTTGGTGTGAGGAAATTTTTGGGCCAGTTGTTTGTTTGCGACCCTTCTCCGATGAAGCTGAAATGATATCTGAGGTAAATGATACAAGTTTTGGTTTGAGCGGTTCTGTTTGGTCAAAAGATCTCAATCGTGCACTGCGCGTTGCTAATCGTGTTGAGAGTGGAGTTATTAGTATCAATAGTCACTCTAGTGTTCATACCGAGGCGCCATTTGGTGGGTTTAAAAGTAGCGGGCTTGGCCGTGACCTTGGAATGTCTGCAATGGAAGCTTGTACCGAGGTTAAAAATATTTATGTCGGCGAATAGGTGATGAATAGAGCATGGCAACAAATATTTTTTTTATCTGGTGCTTGTTTTGTTATAAGTCAAACGCTTTGTGCTGATTTTATAGCTTATAATGATTTCGGTGCTCCAAGAGATCGAAATGATTTCACTTCCCGTATTGGTATAACTTCAATTGAACTTAAGAACGACACAGGTAGTGTTGTGAAAACTGATAAGCTGATTGATTCTGATACAAAAAAAACTAGTGATGTACATTTGAAATTAACTGTTAATGGCACATCAATTGGGCAGTCACAAATTGGTAGTGATGCGCCTGAGAATACCGATGCAGGTGAAGTGTTTGGTGGCAGTGTTAATTGCCAGGGTGGGACGCCATTGCCAGCAGGCAAAGTTCATTTTGTCGATATTTCAGGCCTCGATTCAGAAAAGCTCTACGAGCTAGTTTTGTATTCGAATACTTCTGGAGGAAGCGGGGCCAAACCTATTTTGTTTACTCTGTGGGATGTAGTCGGTTTTGAAAACCGTAGCGCTGTAGTTCGTGAGCACATTACTATAAGCGGGCAAAACAGTCGGACAACAAGGATAGAAACATTGGGTAATGATAGTTCAGCACGTGGGGATGTTTGCCGATATAAATCGATTGTAAGTGGAAGTGATGGGGATATTAGAGTTATTATCCAGTCCCCTGATGGTGGGGAGTTGAATGCACTGATGTTACGCGAACAGCAGCCTCCTGTGCTTTCGAGTAAGCCACTTGTAGAACTCGGTGAAGATTATGCGGTCATTCGTGGTACAATAGCTGATCCGGCCAAAGGTTTAGTTGAATTGCGATGGCGCGAATCTGGAAGTATGGCAAGTTGGAAATCGGTTGAATTGTCCCCAGAAAAGTCCGGCTCGGTTGTGGCGCGACTCGATTCGCTACCAGTATTTGTTGAACAAGAATTTGTTTTCGTGCAAAGAACTACTGATGGCGAGAGGGCCTCTGTTATTAAATCTATTCGGCCACAAAAATTGGGTTTGATATATTCTACTGGCTTTGAGCCTGCTGAGAGCTTGGCATTTCTACCTGGGGAAATAATGTCGCAGATGGGTCCTTGGCGTGTGGCAAAAGGTAGGGCTGAGGTGCAAGGGAGAGTTGTGGCACATGGCGGTCAGGCAGTGCGGACTGGTGATTGTATCATAGAAATGACTTTGGAAAACACTGAGCCAGTTCTTTGGGCAGACGCATTTATTCAGGACCCTGGAATTAACCAGAAACTTCAGATTCCTGAAGGTAAGGCTAGTAGTGTTTTGTTTTTTCATGATGGAAAACTCATAGCCTTGGATGGGAATGGTTCTGGCGGAGGGGCCTTTAAAACCATAGCTGAATTATTGAGTGACCGTTTCATGCGGCTGACTATTCGCACCGACTATCAATCTAGAAGATTTGACGTATGGGTAGACGGTAAGCCTGTGTCGGCCGAATTGGGATTTAAAGATAATTCAGTAACCAGTTTTCATGGTGCGAAGCGCCTAGCAGGTGCAAATAGTTATCTTGATGATTTCAGTCTTTCGACTTGGGGGATTGATCGTGACAGCGACAATGATGGGCTTAACGATCTCGATGAGGCTAAATTTTATGGTTCTTATCCTCTTCTTGCAGATAGCGATCGAGATGGCGCGAGTGATGCGCTTGAAATTTCATCGGGTACACTTCCAGATGATGCTAGCTCTGTCTTTGCATTGAATATTGGTGTGACTGCTGGAGGAGGAGCTAAGCTTAATATTCCTACGCTTACAGGTTTAGAGTATACTCTTCAACGACGTGCAATGTTTGGTCAAGGTCGTTGGAAAAATATATCTGGTTTTGAAAACGTGAAGGGAGACGGCAGCGTGAAGTCTTTCCTCGAGACCCCCGATGGACGTAACTATTTTTATCGCGGTGTAATAGTTAATCGGCTCAATCCTTGAAATGATTAAAACCAATAAAATATGGTCAGGTGTATTTGTCTTGGTGTTTACGCTTTTATTTGATTGTAGTTCCGGGGTTGCGCAAAGCCCAGTAAATCAATGGGTCTTTGCTCCCGACCATATCGATATTGCTACTGTCAAAGATCTGGTTGGAAATGAGGATGGTTTAATTCGCGGTCGCAAGGTGACAGTACAAAATCCTCCGGCGCTTTATTTTGATGGTGCCGATACCTATGTTGAGTTAGCTGCGAAGGACGAGGTCAAGGCATTGCCCACCACAAAGATTACTGCCGAGGCCTGGGTAGCAGTGAATTCACCGGCTGAGTGGGGTGGTATTGTTGGATGTTTGCAGGACAATGGGGACTTCGAAAAAGGCTGGGTGCTTGGATACAATAACGACAAATTTAATTTCGTGCTGTCTACCGGTGGTGATCTTACATATTTGAATGCTTCTATCCCTTATGAAACAGGTAAATGGTATCATGTAGTTGGTACCTACGATGGTTCAAGGATGCGCATTTATATCAACGGGACTGAACGAGGTAATAGTACCAACCGTAGGGGGGCGATTGATTATTCTCCAGCTGCATTTGTCATTGGTACTTATCTGGATGACAATGAGTCTTATCCTTTAGAGGGGTTCATTTCTGAGGTTCGTTTATATAATCGTGCGCTTTCAGGGCAGGAGATTCGTAATCGTTATAATCGCACGCGTGGGGATTATAATACGCGACCCAAACCTCCAGATTTAATTATAAATCAAGAGTTAAAGGCTGGTCCATATCTTGAATTTACTTCTCTGGATAAAGCAGTTGTCCGATGGGAAACGGTTAGGCCGATACCAACGCTTCTTGCATATGGAACAAACCCTACACTCAAAAATCGAATTACTCTTCAAAACCGAACTCGGCAGCACGAGGCTATTATCTCCAATGTTCTGCCTGGAGAAACTTATCATTATTCGGTTGGTGTAGAGCAGGATGGGCAGACTCAATGGCTTGCTCCGGCCAGTGGTGAATCCGACTTTAACTATTCACGCCCGGATATTAGTGATGTCCAGTCTCCATATGCAGAGGATGATCTTATGCGCAAAAGTAGAGCTGCAGCTGAGGCTATACTGAATGCTGTTGAAATTCGCAAAGGCTATGCCATCGACTATGGTTGCGGGGAGGGCAGGCTGGCGTTTGCTTTGGCTAAGCGCTCAGAATTAACTGTAATTGGTGTAACAGCTGATGCTGGTCAGGCTAACCGTGCTCGTATGGCACTGAGGCGTGCCGGTATTTACGGAACAAGAGTTACTATTCATCACCGCCCCTTAGTCCATTTAAGACATACGGATAATCTATATAACATTGCCGTTTCTAGTGAGCTTTTACACAATGGAAATCTTCCAGGTGATCATTCAGAATTACTGCGAGTACTTCGTCCGAGCGGTGGCGTTTTAGCTTTAGCAGGGGAGCCGCAGATTGATTTGGCAAAAATTATTTCTGATTCTCCTTTGTCCAAAGAGACTACCATTGAGTTTAGCGGTGAACTGCTACTAGCCAGGCGTAAGCCGCTTAATGGGGCAGGAGAGTGGACTCATACATATGGTACAGCTGCGCAAACTGCCAATAGTGGTGATGAGATTGTTGATGGTGGTGAGATGGCGCTCCAGTGGTTTGGGAAACCGGGTGCACGTGGAATGATTGATCGGCAGGGGCGAAATCCACCACCACTTACCAGTAACGGAATCCTCTATGTGCAGGGTGACAATCGTATCTGGGGTCAGGATGCTTTTAATGGGACTATACTTTGGAATTATGAGTTTCCGAGTGAGCTGCGTCGCGTTAATACTCCGCGTGATGGAAGCAATATGTGTGCTGATAACTCGTCGCTATTTGTTGCAATGCGCGACCGCGCCTATCGGTTTGAAGGTCAAACCGGACGCTTACTTAATAGTTATTCAGTGATAGGTAACGATAAGAGTAACTGGGGTTACATCGCTAACGATGGCAATCTTTTATTTGGTAGCAGTATTAAGCTGGGTTCGGAATATACTAAATTCAAGGGAACACCGTATTGGTACGATTCAACCGGTACGCAGGACACTGCTAAAATATGTAGTGATAACCTCTTTGCCATAGATAAACAGAGCGGCTTAAAAGAATGGGAGTATCAGGGTGGTAAAATTATCAATACCACGATTGCGATTGGTGGTGGACGAGTTTACTTCGTTGAAGCGAATTCATCGAGTCTGCGAAATCAATCTACCAGTCGTATTGCCTCAAGTAGTTTGTGGTCGAGTCTTCGCCTTGTTGCATTAAATCAACAAACAGGTGCTAAAATATGGAGCAAGACAATCAATATTAATAAGTCAACTTATCCAGTTGTATTTTTTCTATCTTATGCCAAGAGCCGGCTAGTTCTTAGTTATACAACTAACCGATATTATGTGGATGCTTATTCATCAAATAGCGGTAGTAAAGTGTGGTCGAAAAATCACTCTTGGAACCGGGACCATCATGGTGGTCATATGTACCATCCATTGATTGTGGGAGACGCTGTGATTGTTGAACCGTATGGATATAAACTGTCAAATGGTGTTGTGGCCCATAGAGGTCTGCCGGCACGAGGCGGGTGCAGTACCATGTCTGCATCGAAGAACACAGTTCACTATATAAATTGGGATTACGACAAAGGTTCAATGTATTTTTGGGACTTAAATGATAACAGGCGACGATTGATGGTTGGTTCTCGATCGAGTTGTTGGTTATCGCTCATTTCTGGTAACGGTATGATTCTTTCACCGACTGCCAGTTCAGGTTGTCGATGCCGTTATCCAATTCAAACTTCTATCGGTTTTATGAGGAGATGATTTCAGGGAAAGTACAACGCCTGATTGGTTTATTGCTTTTAATCCTTTGGCCTGGTCTTTGGTCAAGCGCGAGTGATTGGCCAACTTACCGACATGATAATCAACGCAGTGCTATTACTCTTGAGTCTCTCAAGTTGCCTTTGTCGAAGCGCTGGCAGTTAATTCCAGAACAGCCACCTTCTCCAGCTTGGGCTAAACCGGCTAAGTATGATTTTTTTGTTTCCCCGCAAACGCGTAAGCCACTTGTTCATCGTCTTGCTTACGATCATGCATATCATGTTACAGCTGTTGGTGATCGAGTGTTTTATGGTTCCTCTGCAGAACACACGGTAAATTGCCTTGATGCATACAGCGGTAAGGAGAAATGGGTGTTTTTTACGGATGGCCCTATGCGCTTTGTTCCCTCGGTTTATGGTGGTCGTGTTTACGCTGGATCTGATGATGGTAAAGTTTATTGCTTAGATGCGGATTCGGGACGTTTAATTTGGAGTTATATCGCTGCCAGTAAAAGGAATACACTTGTGCCGAACGATGGTCGTTTAGTTTCTCCTTGGAGTGTTCGTAGTTCAGTTGCGGTAGACAATGGTACGGCCTATTTCACATCTGGATTCTTTCCTCACGAGGGTGTTTATATGAGTGCAGTCGATGCCGTAACTGGCAGAGCTTCCAAAAAATACCATTGGGAACATTTTCATCTTAATAAGGGTTCATTTCAGGGCTACATGCTTTTGTCTGACTCCAAGATATATATGCCGGGTGGACGCAGTACTCCATTTTATTTTGATAGGAATAGTGGCAAGAAGCTTGGCCAATTTGCTAAAGGAAACGGGATGGGTTCTTTCGCGCTGCTAGCGGATAATCGTATTTTTCATGGACCAGCTGACCGAAGTGGAGGTGTGCTAACTGAGGCCGGTTTATCTGGTGATAGGGCTGCTTCTCATGCTGACGCTTTGGATATGATTGTAGATGCTCAGGTGATGTATCTACTTACACCAAATAAGGTAACGGCGATGACACGGGGTAGTCGTCGGCTATTATGGAGCCGGACAGTAGAGGGAGGTAGCTCGATGATACTTGCCGGAGAAACAATTTATATTGGTAGTCGAAACAAAGTTGCTGCTCTTAAAGCTAGTAATGGTCGGGTACAATGGAGTGACACTGTGCCTGGTAATCCACTTGGACTTGCTGTAGCAAATGGTGCACTACTTGTTAGTACTGAAACAGGTGCCATTTTGAGTTTTGGGCAGGAAAGTGATTATCCGAGTGCATGGATTTTATATTAAAATGAGTAATATTAAGGCTATAACATTTGATCTTTGGGATACGCTAGTTATCGATGATTCTGACGAGAACAAGCGTGCCGAACTTGGGCTGCGTACTAAATTTGATGAACGACGACACCTGTTATGGGACGCATTAAACAGTGAAGATCCAATAAGTTTAGAGACTGTACACCTTGCATATAATGTTGGGGATGCGGCATTCAACAAGGTCTGGAAGGAACATCATATAACTTGGCCTATAGATCAAAGGCTGAGGGTTGTTTTAAAAGGAATGGGTCGCGAACTTGAACAGACGGCATTTGAAAAGGTTGTTCGTGCTCATGAGGAAATGGAGGTTGATATACCACCAGATGCTATGCCCGGGGCGTGCTCGGTTCTTGAGCGTTTGGCAAAGCAGTACAAGCTTTGCATTGTTTCTGATGCTATAGTTTCTCCCGGGAAGTGTTTGAGACGACTTCTAGAAAATCATGGTTTAGCCAAGCCGTTTAGTGGATATGCTTTTTCTGACGAAGTGGGCCGAAGTAAGCCGCATCGTGCGATGTTTGAGTCTGCGGCAGAGCAACTTGGAGTTAGGATCGACGAAATGGTGCACGTGGGAGATAGGGATCACAATGATGTGAAAGGACCGCAGCGACTTGGCATGAAAGCGATACTCTTCACAGCTTCAAGAGATATAGACAAAGATAATACTACAGCAGACTCAGTATGTGAGTCTTTCGATGAAATTGAGACTTCAATAGAGAATCTTTAATTCTTTAGTTTCCCTTTAATATCAAGCAGTTGTTTGATTCTTGTTACTGCCTTGAGGTTTGTTTTTTGTATTATTCGTAATCGATTTACCATAAATGCAAGGTTTCGTGCTCAAAATGCACTGAATAATTCTCTCGCCAGATAG
>Ga0066836_10000886_pt1 | contig 15276 bp, 13 predicted proteins | sample ETNtaG_18_FD_71568 | JGI IMG/M metagenome (GOLD analysis project Ga0066836, IMG submission 71568) | Marine microbial and viral communities from oxygen minimum zone, Eastern Pacific Ocean - ETNP201302SV91 | ecosystem: Environmental > Aquatic > Marine > Oceanic | place: Pacific Ocean: Eastern...
AATGCAAACTGAAAGAGAAAGAGAAGCAAAAGAATTCAGAGCAAAAGGTGCTGAGATGGCTGTTACCATTACTTCAACAGCAGATAAAGAAGTTACAGTGCTTTTAGCAAATGCAAGAAAGCAATCAGAGATTATGAAGGGTGAAGGGGACGGACAAAGAAATAGAATATTTGCTGCTGCCTTTGGAAAAGATCCAGAATTTTTTGCATTTTACAGAGCAATGCAAGCTTATGAAAAAGCTTTAATTGGAGGAGATACTTCATTAATTTTGTCTCCTGATAGTGATTTTTTTAAGTTTTTTGGAGACACAGGAGTCATTAAAAAACAATAAATAATTTCATGAAAGAGCTCATCATAGCGATAGGACTCTTGCTATTCATAGAAGGCATACTTTATGCCTTATTTCCATCAAAAATGAAAAATATGTTGAAAACAATTGAAAAAATGCACATTAATCAATTAAGAATTGGTGGACTATTATTTGCAATAATTGGCTTTGCTATAGTTTGGTATTTAAAAAGGTAAGGTTAATGAAAAATGTATAAAAAATTTATTAATATTAGTTTAGTTTTTATTTTATTAATTTTTCCCACATTTCCTGTTAACAGCAAGAGCATACCGATCTCTTTTGCTGATTTAGCTGAAAAACTTATGCCTTCAGTTGTGAATATATCAAGTACTCAGACAATAAAAACTACTTCTAACCCTTTCCCTTTTCAATTTCCTCCCGGATCCCCTTTTGAGGATATGTTTAAAGAATTTAATAAACCAACAGAAAGAAAAGCCACTGCTCTTGGTTCGGGATTTATAATTGATAAAAAAGGAATAGTAGTTACAAATAATCATGTTATCGAGGGAGCCGAAGATATTATTGTTAGTGTAAACGGTTCAACAGAATATCAGGCCAAGGTTATTGGCAAAGATCCTTATATGGATTTAGCGGTTTTGCAGATAAAGTCTGATGAAAAATTTACACCAGTTAATTTTGGCGATTCAGACAAGGCACGCATAGGAGATTGGGTTATCGCAATTGGAAATCCTTTTGGTTTTGGAGGAACTGTTACTTCAGGAATAATTTCATCAAGAAATAGAGATATTGGTTTAACTCGTTATGACGACTTTATTCAAACAGATGCATCTATTAACCAGGGAAATTCTGGCGGACCTCTTTTTAATTTGGAAGGAAAAGTTATAGGAATTAATACAGCTATTATTGCACCAGGACAATCTGGTTCAATTGGAATTGGTTTTGCAATACCTTCAAATCCAGCGGCTAAAGTAATCAATCAACTTTTAAAATTTGGAGAGACAAAAAGAGGATGGTTAGGAGTAAGAATTCAAGAAGTTACAAAAGAAATTGCAGAAGTAGAAAAGTTAGAAAAACCAGAAGGTGCTTTGGTAGCAAGTGTTTCTGAAAAGAGTCCAGCTGATAAATCTGGCATAAAAGCTGGAGATATAATTTTAGAATTTGATGGAAAAAAAGTTGACACAATGAGAACACTTCCAAAATTAGTTGCTCAGACAGAAGTTGGAAAAAAAGTTACGGTAAAAATTTGGAGAAATCAAAAATTAATTACAAAAAAAGTTTTATTGGGCAGACTAGAATCTTCTCAAGAATTTAAAGCAGAAAATAAAGCAGAACCTGATACAACAGAATATGTAAAAGTAGAAAGTTTAAAAATTTCTATACGAGATTTAAATAAAAATGATATTTTAGAGAGAAAATTGCCAAAAAATACGACCGGAGTTGTTGTTACAGAAATATCTACAGGAAGTCCTCTAATGTTTGTTTCAGTTAATGATGTTATTGTCGAACTACAAAAGAAAAAAGTAAGAAATTCAAAACAATTTTCTGATTTAATAGAAGAAATTATTAATAAGGGTGAAAAAACTTTGTATCTAGCAATTTATAATTCAAGTAATCAGAGAACCTATATAACTGTAAAAGTGAAATAAATTTTGCAATTTAAGCTTCAAATGGAGCAAGAAGAAAATAAAGTAATACTACTGGCCGGACCTACAGCCTCAGGTAAATCAGAACTAGCAATTAAATTGGCAAAACATTTTAATGGTGAAATTATAAATGCAGATAGCATGCAAATTTATAAAGAAATTTCAATTTTAACTTCAAAACCAAATACACAGGATAGGAAAACTGTAAAGCATCACTTATACGGATTTAATTCAGTTAGAAAAAAATTTTCTACAGGACATTGGTTAAAAATGGTTATAAAAAAGATCGAAGAACAGTGGGAAGAGGGAAGCACACCAATTGTTGTTGGAGGTACAGGTTTATATTTTAAAGCTTTAACAGATGGATTGGTTAAAATACCAGAAATTCCAAACAATGTTAAATCACAAACCAGAAAATTGCATAAAAAAATAGGGCAAAAAAATTTTTTTAATAAATTAATTAAATTGGATCCTTTAGCCAAAAAATTTATTTTATCAACAGATGTTCAAAGATCTATGCGAGCTTATGAAGTAAAAAAATTTACAAAAAAATCTTTGTTTGATTTTAGGAAAGAAACTAAATCAAACTTTAACAATAAAGTTTTTAAAAAAATATTTATTAATATTTCGAGAGAATTATTAAATCAAAAAATAGAAAAAAGGGTTGAAAGCATGTTTAAAAATGGTGTTCTTGAGGAAGTAAAAAAATTTTATAAAATAAAAATTAATAAAGACTTACCTTCAAACAAAATAATAGGAATTAAAGAAATCAAAGATCATTTGAAGGGTAAAATAACTTTGCATGAAGTAAAAGAGCTAATAAAACAGAAAACGAGACAATACGCTAAAAGGCAATTTACTTGGGCCAGAGGACATATGAAATCCTGGAATATGATTTATTCTTCAGATATTAATGATTTGTTTGAAAAAACCGTTAATAAAATATCCTAAAACTTGACCATAACCAAAACTCAGTTAGATTAGCCCTTATGGCAAATTTAATGACGGGTGCAGAAATAGTTTTTAAGGTACTAGAAGACCAAGGTGTGAAACATATCTTTGGTTATCCCGGAGGAGCTGTACTTCCAATTTATGATGAATTAAAAAATCATAAAAATATAAAACACATTTTAGTTCGTCACGAACAGGGAGCTGGTCATGCCGCAGAGGGATATGCAAGATCTTCCGGTAAACCTGGAGTCATGCTTGTAACTTCAGGGCCTGGAGCAACAAATGCAGTTACTGCTTTGACAGATGCTTATATGGATTCTGTACCTTTAGTTTGCATAACTGGTCAAGTGCCAACACATCTTATTGGAACAGATGCATTTCAAGAATGTGATACGACGGGAATAACAAGACCATGCACTAAACATAATTGGTTAATAAAAGATGTAAATAAATTATCAACAATTATGCATAAAGCTTTTGAAGTTGCGACAACAGGAAGACCTGGCCCTGTTTTAATTGATATACCAAAAGATATTCAATTTCAAAAAGGAAAATATACTAAACCTAAAGAAATAAAAAATAGCAACAAAGCTAGTATTAAGTTTAATGGACAAGATAATAATATTGAAACAGCAATAGAATTAATTAGCAAATCTTCAAAACCTATTTTATATACAGGTGGTGGAGTAATTAATTCTGGCCCGAGTGCCGCTCAATTGCTTCGTGAGCTTGTGTCTTTAACAGGATTTCCAATTACTTCGACATTACAAGGATTGGGAGCCTATCCTGGAAATGATACTCAATTTTTAGGTATGTTGGGAATGCACGGAACATACGAAGCAAATAATGCGATGCATGATTGTGATTTAATGATTAATATAGGTGCACGCTTTGATGATAGAATAACAGGAAAGATTGATGAATTTTCACCCAAATCAAAAAAAATACATATTGATATTGATCCTTCTTCAATTAATAAAAATGTTAAAGTTGATATAGCAATAGTAGGAGATGTTAAGATTGTTTTAGAAAAATTTGTTTCAATAATTAAAAAAAGATATCCGGACTTAGGAAATTCAAACAAACAAAGGATAGCTAAGTGGTGGAGTCAGATTGAAACTTGGAGAAAAAAAAATTCTCTTGGTTATGCAAACAGCAAGGAAGTAATTAAACCTCAATTTGCTGTTCAGAGGCTTTATGAATTAACTAAGGCGCAAGACGTTTTTATTACAACTGAGGTAGGTCAACATCAAATGTGGGCTGCCCAACACTATAAATTTGATAAACCTAACAGATGGATGACCTCTGGTGGACTCGGAACAATGGGTTATGGTTTGCCAGCGGCTGTAGGAGTGCAAGTAGCAAATCCAGATAAGCTGGTAATAGATATAGCAGGTGAAGCTTCTGTTCTAATGACAATGCAAGAAATGTCTACAGCAGCACAATATAAATTACCAATAAAAATATTTATTTTGAACAATCAATACATGGGCATGGTCCGACAATGGCAAGAATTACTTCATGAAAAAAATTATTCGGAAAGTTATACAGCGGCTTTGCCTGATTTTGTTAAATTAGCAGAGGCATACGGCTGTGTAGGAATGCGGGCTAATAAGCCAGATGAATTAGATGAAAAAATTTCAGAAATGCTTTCAGTTAACCGTCCAGTAATTTTTGATTGCGTTGTTGATAAAGCGGAGAATTGTTATCCAATGATACCTTCTGGAAAACCACACAATCAGATGTTGTTAGGTGAGCAAGACAGTGATAGTGAAATTTCTGATGAAGGAAAGGTCTTAGTTTAATTATGGTTAAATCAGCTTATAGTTTTTCAACAAAAAAAGAAAAAATTGAAAATCATATTATAGTTGTTTGGGTTGATAACGAGACTGGAGTTCTTGCGCGAGTAGTTGGACTGTTTTCTGGAAGAGGTTATAATATTGATTCACTTGCTGTAGCAGAAGTAGATAAGAAAAAAAATATTTCTCGTATTACCATTGCCACATCTGGAACACCACAAGTTCTTGAGCAGATAAAGTTACAATTAGGAAAACTCGTTCCTGTTCACAAAGTTGCGGATTTTCCACGTAACAAAAAAACTTTGATGAGAGAAATGGCATTATTAAAAGTTGTTTCTTCAAAAACGCAACTAGAAAAAGCCAAGAAATTATGCAAAAAATATAAGTATACCCTCTTAGATAAGACAGAAAGATCTTTTGTGTTTGAGGTTTCGGCATTAAAGAAAGAGATAGACGATTTAATAATAAAACTGCAACCTTTAGGACTAGCAAGTGCTTCAAGAACTGGAGTTGTTGCTATGACTAAGGGACCTGAGATTTATAAGCAACAATAAAGGAAATATTTATGAAAATGTTTTATGAAAAAGATACAGATGTAAATTTAATTAAAGAAAAGAAAATAGCGATCTTTGGTTATGGAAGTCAAGGTCATGCTCACGCATTAAATTTAAAAGATAGTGGGGTAAAAGAAGTAGTAGTCGCTCTTAGAGATGGATCTTCAAGCAAAGCAAAAGCAGAGTCAAAGGGATTAAAAGTTATGAATTTATCAGACGCTGCTGAGTGGGCCGATGTAGTAATGATTTTAACTCCAGATGAATTGCAAGCTACAATTTATAAAAATCATATTGAGCAAAGAGTAAAAGAAGGAACTTCAATAGCTTTTGCCCACGGATTAAATATTCATTACGATTTAATTAAAGCAAGAAAAGATTTAGATGTGTTTATGGTAGCACCAAAGGGCCCAGGACATTTAGTACGAAGCGAATATGAGAAAGGTGGTGGAGTCCCATGTTTGTTTGCGGTTCATCAAAATGGTTCTGGTAAAGCAAGGGAGCTCGCTATGTCTTATGCTTCTGCAGTTGGTGGTGGAAGATCAGGAATTATTGAAACTACATTTAAAGATGAAGTTGAAACAGATTTATTTGGTGAACAAACTGTTCTTTGCGGTGGATTAGTAGAATTAATAAAAAATGGATATGAAACTTTAGTTGAAGCTGGATATGAACCAGAGATGGCATATTTTGAAACTGTTCATGAAGTTAAGTTGATTGTAGATTTAATATATGAAGGTGGAATTGCTAATATGAATTACTCAATCTCAAATACCGCTGAATATGGGGAATATGTTTCAGGTCCAAAAATTATTAACAAACAAGAAACAAAGAAGAGAATGAAAGAAGTTTTAAGTGACATTCAATCCGGGAAGTTTACCAAGCAATGGATGAATGAATGTAAAAATGGTCAAAAAAACTTCTTAAAAACCAGAGAAAAACTTGCAGAACATCCAGTTGAAAAAGTTGGAGCTGGGCTTAGAGCTCTTATGCCTTGGATCAGCAAAAAGAAGCTTATTGATAGTGATAAAAATTAATTTTCATTAACTTTAGTTTTTTGTTACTAATTATTTTACATTCTCGCTCAGAGATTGTAATGTTATTTATAAAAAAAAATCAAAATGTCAGAAAAAAACAGAGTTTATATTTTTGATACAACAATGCGCGATGGCGAGCAATCGCCCGGAGCATCTATGAGTCTTGAAGAAAAAATTCAAATTTCAAGAGTATTTGATGAATTGGGTGTTGATATTATTGAAGCAGGATTTCCAATTGCTTCACCAGGTGATTTTGAAGCTGTTTCGGAAGTTAGTAAAATTTTAAAAAAATCAATTCCATGCGGTCTATCTAGACACATAAAAAAAGATATTGATGCATGTTACGAGGCACTAAAATCTTCTAAAAGATTTAGAATACACACTTTTATTTCAACAAGTTCGCTTCATATGAAGCATAAGCTAAACAAATCACCAGAAGAAGTTTTTGAAGCAATAAAAGAACACGTAACGTATGCAAGGAAATTTACCGATGATGTAGAATGGTCTTGTGAAGATGGGACAAGAACAGAAATGGATTTTATGTGCAAGACAGTTGAGCTTGCAATTAAATGTGGAGCGAAAACAATTAATATACCTGATACAGTCGGATATTCTGTACCTTCAGAATTTAAAAAAATTATTGAAACACTTATTAATAAAGTTCCCAATATAGATAAGGCTATTCTTTCAACTCACTGTCATAATGATTTAGGTTTGGCAGTAGCAAATTCTTTAGCTGGTGTTTCTGCAGGAGCAAGGCAAATTGAATGTACAATTAATGGAATAGGTGAAAGGGCCGGTAATGCCGCTCTTGAAGAAATAGTAATGTCAATGAAAACTAGAAATGATCTTATGCCATTTAAAACAGGAATTAATACAAAGTTATTGAGCAAAGCATCAAAGGTTGTTTCGAATGCCACAGGTTTTCCTGTGCAGTTTAATAAAGCAATAGTTGGAAAAAATGCATTTGCTCATGAATCGGGAATACACCAAGATGGAATGTTAAAAAATAGAAACACTTATGAAATTATGACTCCTGAAAGTGTAGGGGTCAAACAAACTTCATTAGTTATGGGTAAACATTCTGGAAGACATGCCTTCAAGGACAAATTAACCGATCTTGGTTACAAAGATATAACTGACGATGTAATTCAAACTGCTTTTGGTAAGTTTAAAATTCTTGCCGATAAAAAAAAACATGTTTATGATGAAGATATAGCGGCTTTAGTAGACGATAGTTTAATTAAAGAAGACAATGTTATTAATTTAAAATCACTTAAAGTGTTTGCTGGAACTGGAGAACCACAAAGAGCTGACATGACGTTGCAAGTTTATGGAGACATAAAAAAAGCAACCGAAACAGGTGACGGTCCAGTGGATGCTATTTTTAAATGCATAAATAAATTATATCCACATGATGTAAAACTTCAATTATATCAAGTGCATGCTGTAACAGAAGGAACCGATGCTCAAGCGACTGTTAGTGTAAGAATAGAAGAAAAAGGCAAAACAACAGTTGGTCAGGCAGCTGATACGGATACTATGGTAGCTTCCGCTAATGCTTATTTAAATGCTTTAAACAAGATGATTATAAAAAGGAAAAAAACTGCACCAGAAGATTATCAACAACAAAAAGTTTATAAACAACAAAAAGTGAAAGGAATATAAATGTTTGGATTTGAAAAAATAAGTCAAGTTTGGTCAACCGATATGGCGATAGATTTAGGCACAGCAAATACACTGGTGTATGTTAAAGGACAAGGGATTGTGCTTAACGAACCATCAGTAGTTGCTATCATTGAAGAAAAAGGAAAAAAATCAGTACTAGCAGTAGGTGATGAAGCAAAAACCATGTTAGGTAGGACGCCAGGAAATATAACCGCGGTAAGACCATTAAGAGATGGAGTAATTGCAGACTTTATAGTAACAGAGGAAATGATAAAACATTTCATCAAAAAAGTTCATAAAAGAAAAGCTTTTGCAAATCCAAGAATATTAATTTGTGTACCAACAGGTTCAACTCCTGTCGAAAGAAAGGCTATTCAAGATTCTGCCTTAGCAGCAGGAGCTAGAAGAGTTAATTTAATTGAAGAACCAATAGCAGCTGCAATTGGAGCTGGTCTTCCTATCTCAGATGCAACAGGATCTATGGTGGTAGATATTGGTGGTGGTACTACAGAAATTGCAGTTTTATCATTGGGAGGAGTGGTTTATGCAAACTCTCTAAGAGTTGCAGGAGACGCGATGGACCATGCTATTATTGCTTATATGAGAAAACAATTTAACCTTTTGGTAGGTGAAGCAAGTGCGGAAAAAATTAAAAAGGAAATTGGTACAGCCGTTCCTACTAGTGGAAATACTTATCTTATGAAAGGAAGAGATATAAGATCAGGAACACCAAAAGAAATATCATTAAAAGAGGAAGACACTGCCGAGGCATTAAAGCCGGTGTTAACTCAAATTTTAGGTGGAATTAAAGATGCTTTAGAAAAAACACCACCAGAATTATCTGCAGATTTAGTCGATATGGGTTTAGTGCTTACAGGAGGCGGAGCTCTTCTAAAAAATATAGATAAATTAATTTCAAAAGAAACAGGACTTCCCGTTATTATTGCAGAAGATCCATTATCTTGCGTTGCGCTTGGAACTGGAAAAGCTTTAGATCAGGAAGAAACATTTTCTCAAATGTTAGTATCCTAAAATTAATTTTGATAAAGAATTATGGATACAAGTCGTGATGATGTAGGAATATCGATCCGGTCAGCGTTTTTAAGGAGAGGTACAAAACAAAGATTTTCATTATTTGCCCTTACAATTGTTTCTATATTACTTATTTTTCTTGAGACAGTAGATTCAAAACCATTAAACAAAGTTAGATCGTTTATTAAAGATGTAGTTTATAGAAGTGCAGTAGTTGCTTCCTATCCAACAAAAATTTTTTCTGGTTCTTATAATTTATTAGATGAACATTTTAATTTATATAAAGATTACAAAGATTTAAAAAAAGAAAATGAAGAATTAAAAAATAAAAGATCTAAATCAGATTTTTTAGAGCTGGAAAATATACAATTAAGACAATTAATTAATGAACAGATAGAATCAAAATCAAATTTAGTTAGCGCGCGAGTAATTCTAGATGAACAAAGTCCGTATCTTAATTCATTTGTTATCAATATTGGAGCTAACAAGAATATAAAGAATGGAATGGCTGTTTTAGATGGAAAAAATTTTATAGGAAGAATTGTTGATGTGAATTATTTTTCATCAAGAATATTACTTGTTACAGATTTAAATAGTAAAATTCCAGTCGTATCAGAGCCTTCTGGAAATCACGCTATTCTTAGTGGTCATGGAAATAATATGCCCACCCTTGAATATTTATCAGAAAGCCATGAAATCAATAGTGGAGATAAAATTTATACCTCTGGTAAAGAAGGTATTTTTTCTCCAGGAATCACTATTGGTGAGGTTAAAATTAATAAAGAAAAAGATAGATTTGAAGTTAAGTTATATTCCGAGCTTAATGAAATTACTTTTGTAAATGTAAATTTGAAAGAAAATAAAGGTAGAGAATAAATTATGAGTATCAGTGCTAAAGCATTTTTGGGAAGATTTCTTAATTTGTTACCTTTAGTATTGCTTTTTCTCATTTCACTAAATGGCAGCTCGATAATTAATATTAAATTTTTTTCAATAAATATTCATTATATTTTGGTCTATTATTGGGTTTTAAGACAACCGGAGAATTTAGGCTATGGATTTATATTCTTGTCCGGGATCATTAGCGATGTAGTTTTAGGTTTGCCTTTTGGAATTAACGCTTTATCACTTTTATTTGTCGCTGGTGTGGCTGCTTATGTACGAGTTGTTACAGTAAGAATTACATTGATAAATGATTGGATAAGTTTTATTCCAGCACTATTATTTGCAAATTTTATTTATTTTTTCTCACTATATTTTTCAGATTATTCAATTGATTATTTTTATTTATTAAAAAATTCAATTTTCACATTTATTTTTTATCCAGTTTTGTGGGGATTTTTTTCCTTAATTTTAAATTTAACAAGGCATTGATTTTATGAAAGATTTTTCTGGAACTTTTCAAAATAAATCCAAACTAATTAGCAGAAGGATGTTTATTTTAAACACCTTAAAGATAGAAGTATTTATTAGCATTATAAGTCGTCTTTTTTATTTACAAATTTCAGAGAACATTAAATACAGATCCTTGTCAGACAAAAACAGATTTAGAGAATGGAAACTAGTTCCTCAAAGAGGAATAATAGAAGATTTTTTTGGAGCAAAAATTGCTGACAATACTCAAAGTTTTCAATTACATATGATTCCTGAAGATGTGCCTAATATAGAAACATTATTTTTTAGATTATCTAGAATGATAAATTTTGATGATGGGAATAAAAGAAAAATAATAAAAAGATTAAAAAAACGAAGACGTTGGGAGCCTATAATAATATCAGACAATTTATCTTGGTCTGAATTCTCTAGACTCAATCTTTTCTTACACGAGATGCCAGGATTAAAGCCAGTTGTTGCATTAGCAAGAAAATATTACGAAGATGGTTCATCCTCCCATATTGTAGGATATGTAGCTGACACTAGCATAAAAGATTTAGAAAATAGCAATCTCCTAAGAGAAATTAATGTTCCCGGATTAAAGACGGGCAAGACTGGTTTGGAAAAATCTTTTAATCGTTTTATGATCGGTATTCCTGCCGTTCAGAGATTTGAAGTTAATGCTTTTGGAAAAAGAATTAAAGAATTAGAGCTTGTTAAAGGAAAAGTTGGAAAAAATTTTAAAACAACTATCGATCAAGAAGTACAAAAATTTACCAGCGCATTGCTTAAAGACAAAAGTGGGTCAGTTTGTGTTATGGATATTTACACAGGTGATATGGTTGCCTTGGTATCAAGCCCAACTTTCGATCCAAATAAATTTGTACATGGTATAAGTCGAGAAGATTGGCAATCATTAATTAAAGATAAAAAAAAACCACTTATTAATAAACCTATGGCAGGTCTTTATCCTCCAGGCTCTACTATTAAACCTATCGTAGCACTGTCAGCACTTGAAAATGATATAGCGAGTCCAAAAAATATTGTTGAATGCAGGGGAAGTATAGAACTTTACGGTCAGAAATACCATTGTTGGAAAGAAAAAGGCCATGGGTTTATGAATATGAGAAGTGCTATAAAACAATCTTGCGACGTTTATTTCTACGAAATATCACGAAGATTGGGAGTAGATAGAATGTCAATTACAGCTAAAAATTTTGGTTTAGGAAAAAAAGTTTTTGATTTTTTTAATGAAGAAAAAGCAGGCGTTGTACCAAACACTGAATGGAAAAAGAAAAATATTGGAAAGGGTTGGGTTTTAGGAGAAACTTTAATTACAGGAATTGGACAAGGTTATTTTCAATCTACTCCTTTACAATTGTGTTTGATGATGGCTCAGTTAGCTAACGGAGGATACGAAATTAAACCTAGAATAGTTGATGACAAATATGCTCTTCAACCAATTATTAATGCATGGAGAGAAGAATTTTCTTTTATAAATAATAATATAGATGAACACAGCCCAAATCTGAAAAGATTATTTAGAAATAAAGAAAATATCAAGTTTGTTCTAGATGCTTTATATGGCGCAACTAATGAACCCATGGGAACTTCTTATAGATCTAGATTAACCAAAGAAAATATATATGCAGGAAAAACTGGGACATCTCAGATAAGAACAATTACAGCAGAGGAAAGAGAATTAAAATTAAAACAAAAAGATATAGTCTATGAAAAAAGAGATCATGCACTCTTTATAGCTTTTGCACCATACAAGTCTCCAAGATATGCAATAAGTATTGTTATAGAACATGGTGGAGCAGGAAGTTCAGGCGCAGCTCCAATTGCAAAAAAAGTAATAAAAAAAGTTTTGGAAAGACATAAAATAAGAAAAAAATATCAACTAGATTTGTATCAAGAGGTTTAAAATGATAAGAAATTATTTTCAGCAAAGAAATCAAAGCATAGGTGACAAATTTCTTGCTTTTGATTTTCCATTACTATTCTTAATTTTAATATTAGGAATAATAAGTCTTTTTGCAATGTACTCTTCAGAGATGGGCCAATTTTCTTATCATACTCAAAGTCATTTATATCGATTTAGCGTTTTCTTTTTACTTTTTATCGTAATTTCTTTTTTTAAAATTCAATTTTGGTATAAATCTGCATATATATTTTACTTTTTAATATTGATATTGCTAATTGCTGTTGATTCGTTTGGTGTTACAGCTTCAGGATCAAAACGTTGGATAAATTTATTTTTTATTAATCTTCAACCTTCTGAACTAATGAAAGTGTCTTTAATTATATTTTTAGCAAGATATTATTATAAAATTCCCTCATCGAGCGTAAGTAACATAAAATATATCATTATACCCTTTTTAAGTTTTATGATTCCAGTTTCTTTAGTTGTCATGCAGCCGGATCTTGGAACAGCTGTCTTAATTGCAATTACCGGACTTATTGTAATTTGGTTAACAGGCTTTAGAATGAAATACTTTTTATATTCCTTTTTTGTTTTAATTTGTTTAATTCCAGTAGGAATATCCTTTCTAAAACCCTATCAAAAATCTAGAATCTTAACTTTTTTAAATCCAGAAAGAGATCCTTTGGGAGCTGGCTATCAAATTATTCAGTCAAAAATTGCTGTAGGTTCAGGAGGTATTTTTGGAAAAGGCTTTCTTCAAGGAAGTCAGAGCTATCTAGACTATTTACCTGAAAAACATACAGATTTTATATTTACTTTATATTCAGAAGAATTTGGGTTTATAGGCTCGCTTGTTTTGCTAATAATTTATGCATTAATTATTTACAGGATTGCTGCAATTGGCAATGAATCTAAGAATAATTTCTCGAGACTATACTGTTTCGGTTTTGCTGCTGCATTTTTTGTTTATGTAGTAGTAAATATGGCAATGGTGCTGGGTTTACTACCTATTGTGGGTGCGCCGTTACCAATCATGTCCTATGGTGGTTCATCTATGCTTTCAATTATGATTGGCCTTGGAATTGTAATGAGTTGTAAAGTCCATAATCAAGAAGAAACGTTATAGAGCAAAAGATATTTATTCCAAAGATTAGCAACCTGGGATTGTATTAATTTTTCAAAAATATTCATCTTTTCATTATTCAAAATTGCCATTTTGTGCTTAAATAAACCAAAATGTTTAAATCTTTACGAAGTGTTGAGGGAACAAAAATTAATCATAGCGGTCGTTCGCATGTAGGTGAAACCATGCAGCTGGAAGGAGACTTGAGAACTTCAGGCTCTATAGATATTGCTGGATTGATTAATGGAAATATTTTTGTATCCGAAATGACTGTAACAGAAACTGGTTCAATAAGAGGTTCAATTGAAGCGACTAGTATAGAAGTCAATGGACATGTTGAAGGAAAAATTTCAGCAGACATAGTAATAGTCGGAAAATCAGCAGTAATTAAAGGAGATATTTTCTTTAAAGAGACATTAAAAACCGAAGAAGGTGCTGATATTGATGGTTATATTAAGAGAGCTAATAACGGAAAATCAAATAACGAAGAAGATATTGCCATCGAAGAAATTGTTGAAAGAGAAGAAACAAAAGAGAAACCAAAACCCATCCACGTTGTACATCAAAAAAAGGCTGTATAACTTTTTACTACATAATTTAAATTTCAAATAATATATAACCAAAGATATTATGAGTGAAGATAACAAGTCTAGATCTTCAATTGGAGTTATTGGAGCAGGAATACAAGGAGTCTGTATATCACTTAACCTTATTAAAAAAGGTTTCAAAGTAACACTGATTGATCGAGATGAACCTGCCAAAGAATCTGCTTCCTATGGTAACGCGGGTCATTTTTCTCCCTATGCCTCTTTGTCAATGAATAGACCTGATATTTTAATAGACGTACCCGCTATGTTGATGAGCACAACAGGTCCATTGGCATTAAAATGGAATTATGTACCCAAGATGATTCCTTGGTTTTTTAAATTTATCAAAAATTGTACAAAAAACAAAATGATGCATACAGCAAAATACATGCATCAAATTTTAGATTTAGCACTACCAGCATATGATGAATTATTTCAAGAAATAGACGTTTCCAATCTCGTAGAAAGTAAAGGCATCATTTATTTTTGGACTGGTAAAGATTTAAAAAGTAGAGAATTGGAAATAAATGTAAGAAAAGAGTTAGGTGTAGAACAAAAATTATTAACATCTCATGAAATACATGATTTAGAACCTCACATAAGAAAAATTTATCACGCTGGAGTTTTATATCCAGGCGCGAGACATGCAAAAAATCCTAAAAAAATTTTATTAAAATTATTAGAATTGTTTACAAAAAAAGGTGGGCAGCTTATAAAACAAAACGTTCAATCAATTAGTTTTACAAACGATAATAAACCAGTAATAAAAACAGATCTAAAACATTATAATTTTGATAAAGCTGTTATTGCCTGTGGGGCCTTTTCAAAAAAGTTAACCGATCAGGTAGATGAAAAAATACCACTAGATACTGAACGGGGTTACCACGTTCATTTTAAAGGATATGACCATCTTCTATCAAGACCCGTAATTTTTTTAAATAGAGGTTTTGGAATAACTCCCATGGAACAAGGGTTGCGAGTTGTGGGAACTGTAGAATTTGGCGGCCTAAATAATCCTGCGAGCAAAAAAAGAATATTAAATTTAGTTAATAATGCAAAATATCTTTTCCCCAATCTAAAAGAACACCATGATGAATGGTTAGGCTTTCGACCGACTTTACCAGATTTTTTACCAGTAATAGGTTCTTCAAAAAATTACAAAAATTTATTTTATTCTTTTGGTCACCATCACCTTGGGTGGACTCTTGGAGCAATATCGGGAAAAATTGTGGCAGGAATGATTGCTGATGAAAATACCAATTTAGATTTATCAG
>Ga0066836_10000889_pt1 | contig 15256 bp, 14 predicted proteins | sample ETNtaG_18_FD_71568 | JGI IMG/M metagenome (GOLD analysis project Ga0066836, IMG submission 71568) | Marine microbial and viral communities from oxygen minimum zone, Eastern Pacific Ocean - ETNP201302SV91 | ecosystem: Environmental > Aquatic > Marine > Oceanic | place: Pacific Ocean: Eastern...
AATACATGGTGGCGTTCTTCCGTGATGACAACAAGGCTCTAAGTTTACGTAAAGATCGGCCCCTATTGACCTACGGCCGGCTTGACGTAATGCAACTATCTCCGCATGAGGAAGGCCCGCCCTTTTATGAAAGCCTCTAGCAACTACTTTACCCGATTTAATAACTACTGCACCAACAAGGGGATTTGGACTGGTTTTTCCTTCAGCTTTAAGAGCAAGGTTGAGTGCAAGCCTCATATAGTTTTCATCTAATTCGCGAGCCAAAGAGAACCTCTCTTAATAAGTTAAGTACTCAAAGATTCTATTATATTCAAAATTCGTCTTCATCATCGTATTCATCAACTTCTGTGTGCTGAAGAGAAACACAACGAAACCCGGCCGCAGGATAAAGCTCATCTGGGTCAAAGGTATTTCTATAGGTACATTTCGAATGAACCATATAGTTTAGCCAAGACCCTCCCCTCGCAACTCTCTGGGTGACATGCCCTTTAGAATAAAGCTGAACACACCATTCCCATACATTACCGGCCATATCAAAGCATCCAAATGGCGATATTCCTTGTTCAAACTCAGTCACCGAGGAAGTTTTTCCAATAACAAAGTCACAGGTATTGGCATAGTCATTCTGATAACCCATCGCTTCTCCCCAAGGATAATCCCTTCCATCAACACCGCGGGCTGATTTTTCCCATTCCTTTTCTATCGGAAGTCTCCTGCCTAGCCAAAGTGCACAAATCAGAGCTTCATAAAAATTAACACCTACAACAGGGTGGTCGTCCAAATAAGAATATTTAGGAAAACGTAATATATGATTAGGATCAAACTCTTTATATAAAGCATTAGTAACCGGAAATTTCATGATCGAATATTCTTTTAAAAAAATATGGTCTTCTTTGTCTTTTTCATCTTGATAAATAAACTTACCCGCTGGGATTGTCACCATCTCACCCCAACGCTTAACCTTTGGCATGTCAACCATCTCTGCATTAGAAGTTTCATTTAAAAAGTCATCTAACTCTTCGACGGCTTTCAAGGAATCAAATTCCTGGCGATCAACCAATTCAGACCAGTCAATTTTTCTCACCCCTAAAAGTAGTTCTATTACTGAGTAAAGAATCCGTCCATCCCTATTTTCTCTTTTCAACAATCTTTTTAAAAGAATCAATAAAGTTGATGTTTCGTTGGCCGCCACAACATCTTCAACCTTAATCAAACGACATCGAGAAAACTGTGGAAAAGATTCTCGACATTGGTATTTAAGTAACTGTGCGATCAATAGACGCCTTTTTTCGGACAGTTCATTCGCTTCACAAACCGAATTTCCTGCTAGGAACAAGGCCCCTTGGTCCATAAAAATTTCAAAAACATCATCAGCCACAACCATTCCTGAAAAAAACTTTAACATTTCTTCCCAACGTTTATCACGACATTTTAAAGCAACTATTTTCTTCCAGTCTTTATTTTTAGCCAATCTTCTAGCTGCAAAATATTCTTGAAATGAAGGGTGCCTAAACTGCCAACGGCCGGGGTTTTGTTGAAGAATTTTTTCTAATTCAGAAGGAATGGTTTCATTACGTATCAGAGTTTCAAATCCTCCTTCTATTAAACGGTCTTTAGAGTAACCTGTTTCGATATCATCGATACGCTGAGAAAATCCATCATCAAGCAACTGAAGTGCCACCTCTTCAAGTTGATCAAAAATTCTTTCAGAAGAATCACTTTCTAAATGATGATTGAAATAAGCTAAATAAATCTCACCGCGAGAAGTAATGCCGCTAAGTTTATCTGAATCTGATAAAATACGTAGCATCTTCAAGATCAAAGGTACTTCCATTAATTCAGGCGAATACTTACCCAAGCTTGCGACTTCTTTATTTTTTTGTGCTTCTCCTAAAAATATGTTGCGTTTCTTCTCGTCTATTTTTTCAAAAGCCACATGAAATGCCGCATCTTTTCCTCTCTGAATTATGGAGTCTGTGGCAAGGGGACCGAAACGAAACTTTCGAGTAGCAAGAATCAATCTATTACTACGAAAAGTCTTGTCTTCGACAAAAGTTTCTAAATAAACTTGAAAACGGTCTTCAGCGGACAGTTGATCCAAAGCATCCAGCATAAAAAGAATTCTTCCTTCTCTTTCTAGAGCCTTGATAGTTTCAAGAAGGCACTCTTCATCAAGAACAAGTTGGGAGTTCTCCTTACATTCGGTTAAAATAATACCCAACATTTCTTGATGAACCGACTCCATAAAATTCTTAATCCCATCACCTTCTGACAAGTTACCAAGATTAAAGTAAACTGGCAGTGGGTAGACAGGGTGTGGTGTCTGCTGCAGTAATTGCTCCTGATAGTATTTTAAAAAAGTTGTTTTCCCCATTCCACAACCTGCCTCTAGCATGATTTTCATGTGATCCGTCATAAGTAAATCTTCATGAATTATTCTTGGTGCAGGGAAAACTTGTTCCTGAATGCTTTGACGATGTCGAATCGGATTAGTGTCAAGCAAAACCGGAAGCACATAAGACTTATCACGCGATCCTTCACCAAGCACATTATCCAACCAACTGGATGTTTGAGCCTGCTGATGCTTACGGTAAGTATTTATTACCCATTCACGCGATTCCTCCAACTTAGAACCAACAAGAGCTGATCCATCGTCGTCGGGAAGAGGCACTGGCAATTCATTTGTTTCATCCACTTAAAAGGCCCTATAATTATATTGATAGTTTATTTTATCATAATAGCGTTATTCAAGATGACTTCTACTATATGTTAATTCCTCTAAAAGATGAAAACCCAACTAAAAACTTTCCTCTCTTTACTATTATTCTTATTGCATCAAACACACTTATTTTTCTTTACCAAATAAGCCAGCCTATGGCAATAGCTTCAACATTTAACACATTTGGGCTTATTCCCGTAAATCTAATCGAATCACCTATAAGTACCTATCCGACTATTTATTCATCGATGTTTCTCCATTCAGGAATAGCCCATCTAGCAGGAAACATGCTTTATCTCTGGATCTTTGGGAATAATATTGAAGACATTCTTGGAAAATTTAGGTTTGTTATTTTTTATCTGGTTTGCGGCACACTTGCTTCCTTAGGACACATTCTTACAGACCTTCAGTCTGAGATCCCAATGGTAGGAGCTAGCGGAGCAATCTCAGGAATACTAGGTGCTTACCTAGTTTTATTTCCTTTTGCACGGGTAAAAACCTTAGTATTCTTAGGCTTTTTTATCACTATTATCCGTATACCATCTATCATTCTACTAATAATTTGGATCATGTTTCAGGTGTTCAGTGGTGTGGTCTTTGGTGATGGTGATGTAGCATGGTTTGCCCATATAGGGGGATTTGTCGCAGGAATGCTGCTAATACTACCCTTTCAAGATTTAAAAAACGATAGTCTTTCTTACTGAGCGTAATAGGAGACCATCAACCCGAAACAGAGTATGACAAAGAAAATCCAAAAAAACATAATAATTCCTGGACCTTTAAAACGAGGATAGTTGGGAATCCTAGTATTTTTGGATTTTTTACAATTGGGACAAATAGTAATCTCATTATTATACTCCTGTCCACAATTCCAACATTTAATTTGACTCATCAGGCTATTTCTTTCATGTGAGATTCAGTAACCATTGACGAAGTAACTCAAGCGCAGCTTGGGCTGATCTTTCTTTATTACGGCTTCGATCGCTATAAAAATGAAAACTTTTACAATCTGATTTATTTTCGTCACTAATTCCTATAAACACTGTCCCCACAGGTTTATTATTAGTAGCACCCGGACCGGCAACTCCCGTAACAGATAAACCAATGTCGGAATCCGACGTTTGACGTATACCCTCTGCCATCGCAAGTGCTACCTCCTTACTTACAGCTCCATATTTTTCGATCAGAGTCGATGGAACTTGCAAACGACTTACCTTAGCTTCATTGCTATAAGCCACTACTCCTCCCAAAAAGTAATCTGAACTTCCTGGTTCCTGAGTCAGTCTGTGACCAATCAATCCACCAGTGCAAGATTCAGCAATCGCTAAGGTTCGCCCCTTTTCTTTTAGCAACTCCCCAAGCTTCCCTTCTAAAGTCTCATCATCATTTCCATAAACCCACTTCCCAACTGATGCCATAACCATACATTCAGCTTCAGTTAATCTATTTTGAACTTCTTCTGAACTTTCTGCGCAATAAGACAATCGGATCTTAACTCCTAAGTATGAAGGAAGAGATGCGACCGTAACCAATTTTTCTAATGGGTCAACCGACCCAAACTTTTCCCAAAGAGAAGCTTCTGTCAAGCCTACCGTTTTAATAATACGATGACCAATCACACCTTTTTGCATTTTTTTTAAATCGGGACGAATATATGTCTCAAACAAGTGTTCCATCTCTAAAGGAACACCTGGAAGAGAAAATAGTTTTTTCTCGTCACGTTTGAAAAGAAAGCCAGGAGCTGTCCCTTTCTCATTATATAAAACCGTAGCCTCTTCTGGCACGAGATATTGGCTATGCACTGTTGTAGGAATTTCTTGACAACGCTTCTTAAAATTTGTCTCGAGCATTTTTTTCACTTTATTATCAAGAATAATTTTAGAACTGAAGATCTGTGCCAGCACATCTTTTGTAATATCATCATGTGTTGCCCCTAGACCACCGGTAATTATAACTATATCGACCCTATCTAAAGCACCTTCTACAACATTAGAAATAGAATTCTTATCATCACCCACTGCCGTGATTCGCAAAACATTAATCCCGAGTAAATGTAGCTGTTTACTTAAATACCTACCATTTGTATCTTGAATAAAGCCACTAATAACCTCATTTCCAATGGCTATAATTTCTGCTTGCAGCAAAACCTGTTTATCATTAAACATTGCTTAGAATTAACCCTCTTAATATTACGCTTCAATTAATCTTTCTAGATCATCATGTCGAATTAGGTTAACCTAATCTGATCAACATTTTAACACCCAACTTTATTTTAAACTTCTAAAGCAAGCGAATAAACGGTTTTTAGTAGTTTTTCGACCTTACGTTTATTGCGATTAATAATGGTTAAAAAAATAACCTGCTTGCAAAAGAGGTAGAAATCGCAAATGTCTTTAGAGTACTCATCTTTAACAACCTCTGAAATCCATAAAACAACCTATAAGTATGACCTATGGCGTGGCTTTTTTGAGGGTGTAATGAGTTCCGGCATACAAACTTTTGCTCTTTTTATAGCCATTCGCTACTACAACGCCGGAGAAGGAATAAAGTCTTTGATTGCAGCTGCTCCATTCATAGGAATGATATTATCTTTACCCTTCGTTCACTATACTGCAGGGAAAGGACTAAAAAAATCTTGGTGCAGCGCTGTTCCTTCAGCATTTGCTTCAGTCTGCCTTATTATTGGAGCCTGGGTTCCTTCCCTAGAGTTTTATGCCCTAATGATTTCTGTTAGTTATATTTGCAGAAGTGCGGCTATCCCCTTTTTAACATCAATATATAGCGACAACTATCCACATAATAAACGTGGTAAAAGTTTCTCAAAACCATTACTTCTAACTGTAGCAATCTCATCACTTTTTGGACTCGCTGGCTCCTTACTTTTGGAAATAAATATTATTTACTTTAATTGGGTTTTTACCTTAGTTGGGATATGCGCTCTTGCTAAAGCATGGGCAATTAGCTCAATGCCTTCGAAAGCGATTGAAAAAAATTCTCACAATCATCCATTTGGTAGCTTTAGATACATAATTAAAGACAGAGAGTTTGGATATGTCCTTTTTACTTGGTTTATTATGGGTTTCGCAAATCTATGGGTTCTTCCACTAAGAGTTGACTATGTAGCATCATCCTCTTATGGAATCGAAGCTTCTCCTGTAATTGTCGCATTAATAATCACAATAATTCCCGAAACAATACGTTTTTTATTCATCCCTTTCTGGGCTAGGCTTTTTGATCGGATGAATTTTATTTTACTTCGAATGATACTTAATGTCTTATTCGGAACTGGGATAGCTCTTTTTTTCATAAGCAAAAATTTACTCATAATAGGAACCGGCTCGGCTCTAATCGGTCTGGCCTTTGCAGGGGGAAGTATCGCTTGGGCACTTTGGGTTACTAAATATGCCCCCCCCGGGAAAGTGTCCGCATATATGTCAGTTCACGTATGCCTTACAGGAGTCAGAGGTACTATTGGACCAATCATAGGCTATTGGACCGCTGCACAAGTTGGAGCAACAATGACTGGATGGATATCATGTGGATTAATGATTTTAGCAACTCTAATGCTTATTCCAGAAATAAAACATGGGCGCAGAAAAATGTTAACCACACCTTGAGCAAATATTATAGCGAGATAGATTAATCCTTTAAAAATTTAAAACAAAAAAAAGAAGCAATATTTTGTTTTCAATATATTATTTGCTAAAATACAAGAATAGAATGAATTAAAAAATCATATTTAATTTTTTAGATTAACTCTAATTTAGCTCAGGGTCCCCTACTGCACGTTACAAAAACTTTCGATATTAAATTAAAAAAACTTAGGAGAATATATTTTGAGTAAGCCTCTTGTTGGGATTTTGATGGGAAGCGATTCTGACCTTTCTGTAATGGAAGAAGCTAGTAAAATTCTGGATAAATTTGGTATTGGCCATGAAATAATTGTATCGTCAGCTCACCGCTCCCCAGAACGAACGCGCAAATATGTTACAGGCGCCTCTAAACGTGGCATTAAAATTTTAATTGCAGGTGCTGGTGCCGCAGCTCATCTTGCTGGTGTAGTTGCAGCCGAAACAACTTTACCGGTAATTGGTGTCCCTATTGGCTCTTCAGCACTTAATGGACTTGACGCATTGCTTTCAACTACTCAAATGCCGGGTGGAGTGTCTGTGGCTGGAATGGCTATCGGGAAAGCTGGAGCGAAAAATGCAGGCGTACTTGCAGTTCAGATACTTGCATTAAATGATAAAAATCTCCATAAAAAACTTTTAAAATTTAAAAAGGATCAAGCCAAAGAAGTAGAAAGGAAAAGTAGGGCGCTTAAATCAAACTATGCAACAAATACTTAAAGTAAGTCCCAACGATTCACTAACAGATCACTCGAAGCATATACGTAATATTTTAAAATCCGGGGGTGTCATTGCTTTCCCTACAGATACATACTACGGACTAGGAATAGACCCATATAATGAAAAAGCTATCCGCCGAATTTTTGAAATCAAATCGAGAGATTATAATAAGCCTCTAATGGTTCTTATTTCTAGCGAAGACCAAATTAACCAATTAACACAAAATAGATCACAAGAAGCAGAACTATTAATACAAAAATTTTGGCCTGCTCCATTAACTTTAATTTTTAATGCCTCTCCTAAACTACCCAGTTCTTTAACTTCAAATACCAAAAAAATAGCCGTACGCTTACCCAAAAAAAAATGGACACGATATTTAATTCAAACAGCCGGGTGCGCATTGACCGCAACAAGCGCTAATAAAAGTGGGGGAGAAAACACACGAACAGCTAGTGAAGTTTTACAGGTTTTTGGAAATAACATAGATCTAATTATTGATGCGGGCTCAGCACCGGGAGGAAAAGTTTCAACTTTACTTGACACAACTATTTCTCCACCTGCTATTTTAAGGCAAGGGGCCATCTCTAAACAGGAAATAAGTTCTTGCATCGCAAACTTAAGCCCCTTAACTTCTTGAAAGTCAAACTATCTTCATAAAGAAAAATCACAATTATGATATTTGGAACTGGAATCGATATTATTGAAATAGATAGAATCAATAATTCTATTCAAAAATATTCTGACCGTTTTAAAAATAAAATTTTCACACAAAAAGAAATAGATTACTGTCATTCTCAAGCCGATCCAGCAAAACATTTTGCCGCTCGTTTCACCGTTAAGGAAGCTGTCTTAAAGTGTTTTGGTACAGGGATGACTGGTGGAATTTTATGGAAAGATATCGAGGTTGACAGATTAAAGTCTGGTCAGCCAATTTTAAATCTCTATGGGAAAGGCAAAAAAATATTTAATCAACTTAAACTCAAACAGATTCATATCTCTATTACTCACGATAAAAGTCATGCGGTTGCCCATGCTATTGCTGAAAAATAAAATTAGGCAAACAGATACCACTCTTTTTATTAAGATTTTTCTTCGTGTTTATCAAAGCCTTCCTCTATGAAAAAAGTTAAAAACATAATAAAAATCAGGCATCTCCTTGAGTACTTCATCGTTATATTTTTTATTTTTTTCTTAAAAAACCTATCAAGAAAATCGATATTTAAACTTGGTCGTGTTCTAGGTAATTTGTCATACCATTTGGCAAGAAAAAGAAGAAAAATTGCACTTACTAATCTAAAAATTGCTTTTGGAGATAAGAAATCTAATGAAGAAAAAAAGAGGATTATTAAAAATTCCTTTGCCCAGGTTGCACTATCAACTATACAGTCTTTATGGGTTTTAAAGACTCCTACACGAGTAAACCAATTAATTGAAGGGAACCCTGATGGTCTAGATCTAGTTAAAAAATGTCTTTTGCGTCAAAAAGGTATTTTCTTTTTAACAGCTCATTATGGGAATTGGGAGATTATGGGGATTGACCACGGGTATAGAGGAATATGCAAACTCAATTCTATCATTCGACGGCTTGACAATCCATACCTTGATGAAGTGGCTTTAAAACTCAGAACCATTTCGGGTAATGGAATTTTTTGCAGAAATGAGTCCCTGCTACAAATTGTACGTGCATTAAAAAATAATGAAGCTGTGGCAATCATGATGGATCAGAACACAGCAAAAGGAGGAGTTTTTGTAAATTTTTTTGGAAGAAAAGCAGCTACCGCTCGCTCACTAGCTCGTCTAAGCTATCGAACCGGAACTCCTATTATTCCCTTTTTTTGTCACCCTACTGAAAAGGGAACTTATCATATAAAATATGGACCCGAACTTAGGCTAGAAAAAACAGGGCATAAAGAACGGGATATTATTGAATGGACCCAAGAATGTGAAAAAATTATTGAAAAAATAATACAGAATACACCTGACCCATGGATATGGGCGCATAGGAGATGGAAGACGCGACCCTCTGAAGAACGAGAAAAAAAAATTTACTAAAAAATAGTTATTATAGTTCTTCTGCGATAATAGCTTTCAGTTTTGTGCGTAACCGATAAACTGCTTTGGAATGGATTTGAGAAACTCTAGATTCAGTAATATCTAGAACCGCTCCAATTTCTTTCATGGTCAATTCTTCGTAATAGTAAAGAGAGACCATTAACCTTTCTTTTTCAGGCAAGGCATCAATCGCTTTTGCAATAATTTCCTTAAGTTCAACCAGTCTAATCTGGGTTTGTGGATCCGCATCAGCTTTTCCTGCCAAACAATCAAGAAGGCTTTGCTGCTCACCCGATTCCTTAGCTATGCCAAGGTCTTCGAGACTAAAGATAGGTATACTTTTCGTTTCATTGAGAGTGTTATGAAATTGATCAAGGCTAAGGCCCATTTCTTTAGCTACCTCTTCATCTTCTGGTTGTCGCCTTAGTTTTGATTGAAGTGCAACTACTACTTTATCTACCTGAGATGCTTTTTGCCTAATTGATCTCGGAACCCAATCCATAGAACGCAACTCATCCAGAATAGCACCACGTACTCTAAACTCTGCGTAGGTTTTAAACTTAGCCCCACGACTAGAATCATATTTCGAAATCGCATCCATCAATCCTAATACACCCACACTAATCAAATCATCTACCTCTATATGAGGCGGAAGACGCATCGCAATACGATTGGCCACATACTTGATCATCGGACTATACTTCTTAATCACTTCTTCTCGGTTTTCTTCCGTGATCTCAGTTTCTTCTACTATTTGTTGTTTGCTGGCCATTTAATTTGTCCACTCTAAAAGTAGGTTGACTGCTCCATTGAAAGGAGTTATCCCTTGATTTATTTTTTCTCTTTCTTTCTCAGCTTGCTCCTCAATTTTAGCAGATTTTATAAAAACCTTTACTAACACCTTAAGGGTTAACCTCTGTTGTCTCTTGAGCTGTGTCTTGAGCTGTCTCCTGGTCTATTTTACCTTCCTCTTCAACCTCGCCAATCATTTGACCCTCTTCCTCGTTGATTAGTAAACCAACTAACCACAATAACGCCCCGAAGAGCACCCCACCACCTAAGCCTCTTAAAATAGAGGTAGTAGCTGTGGCACCAAACAAAAAACTACCAATACTCAAAAAACCAAATGAAAAAACTGCCAATCCCATAGCCCATTTGTTGATAATTAAAGCATTCATTGGACGGTAAATGCCGTTCGCCAAAATAAGGTAGACTGTTCTTCTTCAGACACAGGCTGCCGTTCGTCAATCATCTTTTGAGCTAATTGATTAATGCACTCTGTCACTTTTGAGTGTGGGTATAATTCCGAAAAAGCTTTTTGCTGCCGCACAGCCTTAGTAACAAACGAGTCCGACAAAATATAGCCAAGATATTCGACGGAAATATTTGGCAAAAACCTGTCCGCAACTGCAGCTAAGTTCCTAAATATCAGTTGGGCTTCTGCTTCTGAGTTAACCGAGTTTATTATAACTCGAAAATATTGTTGTGCATGTTTTATATTTAGCGTTTTAATAAGCGCATAAACATCTGTCAAAGAAGTCGGTTCTGTTGTAGCAACTAGTATGATTTCATGTGCTGCACTACAAAAGTAAGTAACGTTTGTAGAGATACCTGCTCCTGTATCGAATATCAGGAAATCATATCCACTGCTAACCCGATCTAATTCTTCCATGAGTACTATTTTTTTTTCATCATCGAGTTGGGTAAGTTCCTGTAATCCACCCCCGGCTGGAAGCAAGTGGATACCTGCTGGTCCTTTGGTGATAATATCTTGAACATTTTTTTTCCCAGATAACACATGCCCAATATGAAACTTTGGATTAAGCCCTAAGAGAATATCGATATTGTTTAAGCCCAAGTCTGCATCCACAACAAGAACTTTTTTACCACGTTTAGAGAACGAGCACGCTAGGTTGGCAACAATATTTGTTTTCCCAACGCCACCTTTACCGCTACTCACAGCCAATACTCTTAAGGGAGAAGATTTCATTTTATTCGAAACTATATTTTTTAAAGTCTTTGCTTGGTTTCCTGTAACCACAATATTGCCCTCAATTTATCCCTATTTTAGTTAAAAATCAAACGAATTACCCTATTCTGGGTAGCAACTTCAATATCTTCCGGAACCCTTTGACCCGTAGTAAAGTACGATAATGGAAGGCGGGTTCGCAAAGAAAAGTTTAATATCGAACCAAAATTTAAACCTTCATCTATCTTAGTGAATAACACGCGGTTGATTCCTAGCGGAGAAAACTGTTTATGAGATTTCATAAACTGTTTTTCATTAGATCCTAAGCTCAAAACGAGATGTGTTTCAACTTCATCCAACCCTTCAAATACTTCAGACAATTGGGTCGAATAGCTATGATCCTTATGACATCGTCCCATTGTGTCGATTAAAACGACATCCTTATCGGAATGACGTTTCATGCACTCTTCAAAGCTAAGCCGGTCTTGAGCGGTTTCTACAGGTATACCCATAATATCCCCGTAAATCTGCAGTTGTTCAATGCCACCAACACGAAACGTATCTAGCGATATAAGTGCTACTTTCTTTTTTTGTCGATACATAAGGTCAGCTGCAATTTTAGAAATCGTGGTCGTCTTTCCCGCTCCAGTTGGTCCAACAAGAACAACTTTTTTAGGTGAGCTAGCATTGGAAGTTTCAACTCCACCTCTACATACGATCAATCGCTTCATAGTTTTCACAAATTCACCCTTTAAAGCACCAGAACTATCATTTAAAGGTGATATTTTCGATAAAACTTTGGCAATGATTTTTTCATCCAACCCATTTTCCACCAACTTAGAAAACAGATCAAGTTGAGGGCTCTTTATACCTAAAGACTTTGCACGCTCAGTTTGACTAAGGAGTGAATACATTAAAGATTTCATATCTGGTTCAAATTCACTACTAAAGCTAGGCACCTCAAAAGCAGTTTCTGAAGTCTTTACTTTTACCCCTGTCTCAACATTATCTGTTGCGGAATCTATGGCAGCTGTAATTTCAACCTTAGATGCCTTTCCTCCATTCCATTCAGAATGGTCACGGATGGAACGTGTTGTCATAATAAGGGCATCGCTTCCCATTTCTTGTTTTATACTGGCAAGAGCCTCACTATAATTATCTGCAACATATTTTTTAATTTGCATTCAGATTCACCACTTTCAATGTTTTAATTTGCACAGAGGGAATAATCTCGCTATGTGACAATACCGCTAAATCTGGCATAAAACGTTCGACAAATTTACGCAAATGGTGCCGAATCCCCGGCGATGCCAACAAAACTGGAGATGTCTCCATTTGGGGAGTCATTTCCTCAACTGCTCCTTGCAATTCAACCAATAATTTTTCTGCTATGGTAGGCTCCAATGCCAAAAACGATGCCACTTCTGTTCTTTGAATAGAACTCTGGATAAGTTCCTCTACTTGACGATCTAGGGTCATAACAGATAAAGAACCATCAGACGACTGAAACTGTTTGGTAATAGGACGAGCCATGGCCTGGCGCACATACTCGGTCAAAACGTCTGTATCCTGTGTGCTTGGACCATAATCGGCTAGCTGCTCAAGGATTGTCCTCAAATCGCGAATGGAAACCTGTTCTTTTAATAGATTCTGTAAAACTTTTTGTACTTTTCCAAGTGACAATACATCTGGAACTAACTCCTCAATCACCTTTGGATTACTCTCTTTAAATTTATCAATAAGCGACTGAGTTTCCTGCCTACCCAAAAGTTCTGATGCATGTCGTTTGATAGTTTCTTTAATGTGGGTAGTAATAACTGTCGAAGGATCTACTACCGTATAACCTGCCATTTGAGCTTTCTGCTTATCTGAAGTTGTAATCCATACTGCGGGAAGACCAAATGTTGGTTCTGTTGTCTGAATACCATCAATCTCTTTTTCAATCGTTCCTGGATTCATAGCAAGTAAACGACCGGTCATAATTGATCCTCGAGATACTTCTACTCCTTTAATAAGAATTCCATATTCGCTGGACTTTAATTGCAGGTTATCTCGAATATGAAGGGGAGGAACAATAAAACCCATCTCTAAAGCAAATTGCCGTCGTACAGACTTTATTCTATCAAGCAGTTCCCCATTGCTATCTGCATCGACTAAAGGAATCAGTTCATAACCAACCTCCAATTCCATTACATCAAGGGGCAAAATAGACTCTACACGTTCAGGGGTAGGAGCTTTTGCATCCTCTTCTTTCTTACGGTTCTCAATTAGAGTTTTTCTACTTGTATCTTTAAACTTATTAAATCCAATTGCTCCTGCAATTATCGACATTAAAAAAAATGGGAGATGCGGCAACCCTGGAATCATTCCAAAAAAGAAAAGTATCGACGAAGCAATAAGAAAGGCATACGGCTGATTGAGCAGTTGACTGATAAGTTGCTGTGGTAAGTTACTATCTGCAGTCGCTCGAGTAACAACAAGGCCCGCTGCCGTAGATACAACCAATGCCGGTAATTGTGAAACTAAACCATCGCCTATCGTCAACAAAGTGTAAACCTGTGCGGCTTCACCAATCTCCATATCCTGCTGAAATACCCCTATGCTAAACCCACCAATAATATTAACAACTGTAATTAATATTCCAGCAATAGCATCGCCTCTTACAAACCGTATAGCACCATCCATTGAGCCATAAAAATCAGCCTCCTGTTCAAGCATTCGCCTTCTATTACGAGCCTCTTTCTCATTTATAAGACCCGCATTGAGATCAGCATCAATACTCATCTGCTTTCCTGGAATTGCATCCAAAGTAAAACGCGCGGCGACCTCCGATGTCCTTACTGAACCTTTAGTTATAACAATAAAATTTATCATAACAAGAATGATGAAAATTACTGTTCCTACTACAAAGTTCCCTCCAACAACAAACGAACCAAACGACTCAATCACCTGACCCGCAGAACCAGTTCCTTCACTACCATGCAAAAGGATGATACGGGTTGATGCAACATTAAGAGATAACCTTATTAAAGTAACAATAAGTAAAAGTGACGGAAATACTGAAAAATCCAAGGGTCCTTGCATGAAGACAGACACTAATAAGATAATCAAAGCAAAAGTAATACTGAAAGAAAGAAAAAGATCCAACGCAATTGGCGGAATGGGCATCACCATAACTGCCAAAACCACAACCACCCCAAGACCAACCAAATACTCTTGGGGTCTCTGAATAAGTGTCTTTAACAAGGAGGTTTGCTGTTCCATAGATACACCGTTTAATTCAAATTTTTGACGCAAAAACCAAAAATAAAAAAATCTAAAAAAGCACTATTATAAAAAGGGTTAGGCCAAATTAATTACTTTATCCTGTATCTTAAGCAGCCTAAAAACCACGATATTAAATAATATTGCAAAGTCTATGCCCTCTTAAAAAATTTTATTATTTAAAGTTTATGGGTCTAAAGTAGGAAGGTTTATGCTTAGGTCAAAGAGGCGGACCTATCTTAATTATATCGATGTTTTGCCTTTTAGTTTGAAAACATAAGCCAAGATTTCAGCGACAGCCTTATATAAACTGGCAGGAATTAGCTGCCCAACATCTACAGTCTTATATAAGGTTCGTGCCAGAGGTTTATCTTCTACCAAGGGGATATTACTTTCCTTTGCAATTTCACGAATCTTGAGTGCTATTTCATTTTGACCTTTAGCAACGACTACAGGTGCTGCATCATTTTCTGTATCATATTTAATAGCAACAGAAAATGGTTTTTTTTCTACTTCCATCATTTCTAGTCAGATAAAAAACAATCACTATACTTTAAGACAGGTCAACAACTTGATCCGTGGCTTCCATACCTTTGCAAAACGGATAAACCAATATCTAGACTACAAAGCCAGCCCAAAATAAAAATACCTTTTTAAAATTCAGGTTATTGGACATGCGTCAATTTTTTCTCCAGTAATTCTTTCAATATGATAAGTAAATACTCTTATCAACTCCAAATGTAGCTTCATAGAGTTAGCGTAAGTTGGCAAATCACAAGAACCTTTTTTCAGAATATCATTGACCCATATATGAGTCATCTCGCTTTGATAGGGAAGAAAAACTTTCCCGATACGATTTGCAAGTGCGTTTGAAGATTTTAAATCAAAATGATTCACAAAGTT
>Ga0066836_10000890_pt1 | contig 15241 bp, 14 predicted proteins | sample ETNtaG_18_FD_71568 | JGI IMG/M metagenome (GOLD analysis project Ga0066836, IMG submission 71568) | Marine microbial and viral communities from oxygen minimum zone, Eastern Pacific Ocean - ETNP201302SV91 | ecosystem: Environmental > Aquatic > Marine > Oceanic | place: Pacific Ocean: Eastern...
AGTATAGTTGTTAAATCACTAGTCATCTTGCTTACTCTTCTTTTTATACATTGCAAGCATTCTTTGAGTTACTAAGAAACCACCAAAAATATTTATTGATGCAAAAATTAGAGCAAAAAATGAAACAATTTTAGAAATTAAACTATATGCACCTGATGAATCTGTTCCTATTGCTATTATTGCCCCTACAATAATAACAGCAGAAATAGCATTAGTTACTGACATTAGTGGAGTATGAAGTGCTGGTGTAACTGACCAAACGACATAATACCCAACAAAGATTGCCAAAATAAAAATACTTCCAAAAAAAACTATCGGGCTAATATCCATGATCTTTCCTATCTATCCTTTAAGATTTCAGCTAATTCACCATTATTGACGATTAATGTTTCTTGAATTATTTCATCACTAAAATCTAATGCATCATTTTCATTATCAACCAGGATTCCTAAAAAAGCATATAAATTTTTAGAATAAAGACTTGAAGCATCAGGTGAAATTCCATTAATTAACGAAGTATCACCAATTATTCTTATACCATTCAGTTCTACTATCTCTCCTGACTTGGATAAAGCACAATTACCACCTCTTTCAATTGCCATATCAATGATAATAGATCCGGGTTTTAAAGTCTTAATAACCTCTTCATCAAGTAATACTGGCGCTTGTTTACCGGGAATCAGGGCAGAACAAATTATAATATCTTGTTGCTTAATATGTTCAGAAATTAACTTTTTTTGTTTCTCTTGATATTCTTCTGATGTTTCTTTTGCATAACCTGAATCATCTTCAGCATCTTCTTCATCATCAACCATAATAAAAGATGCGCCTAAACTTTCACATTGCTCGGCTGCTGCTCTTCTTACATCAGTTGCTGAAACAACTGCTCCTAATCTTTTAGCTGTTGCAATAGCTTGCAAACCAGCAACGCCAACACCCATTACAAATACTTTAGCCGGTGCAACAGTTCCTGCTGCAGTCATCATCATTGACATAGATTTGGAATAAAATGATGTAGCTGTTATGACAGCCCTATAACCAGCTAGATTTGCTTGAGATGAAAGGACATCCATCGATTGTGCTCTTGTAATTCTTGGAATCATTTCCATAGAAAATGCTGATAAAGATTTATTTTTAAATACATTAAATTTAGAAACATCATCATAAGGATTTAAAAGACCAACTAAACAGGCTCCGGATTTTAATCCTGATATTATACTTTCTTCAGGAATACCAACTGAAAGAAGAATATCGGATTTTTTAAGAACTTCGTCTTGGGAAGATATTTTGGCTCCAGATTCTTTATACATATCATCAAAAAAGAAACTATTTAAACCAGCATTCTGTTCAATGAGAACTTCATGACCTTCATTTGTCAGTTTTTTAGCGACATCAGGTGTAATCGCTACTCTTTTTTCTGATTCATTTCTTTCTTTTAATGTAGATATTATCATTTACAAATTCTTAAAATTTAAAACACTGTGTTACGCTATTAAATAACAATTTTCTAGTTTTTTTTATTGAGTTTCAATATTCAGGTTATATTTGGAATTTTTCTTTCCACTCTGAATAAGGCATTCCATAAACTAATTCTTTAGAATCATTTTCAGATATTTCTATATTTAATTTCTCAGATTCTTCTCTGTACCATCTTGATAAACAATTTCTACAAAAACCTGCAGTTTCCATAATATCAATATTCTGTACATCATTACGTTCCTGTAAATGTGAAATTAATCTATTAAATACTGCAGCTGCAATTACATTTTTATTTTCATTCATATTTATTCCTTTCTTTATATTGCATATGACCCATAATTCTCAATCTTAAAAGATTGAATATTATCCTTATTATTAATCAAAATATCATAAATTTTTTCTGCCCATAACAATCTTTCTTTATTACTTTCTAATAGGTCTTGACGAATTTCTATAAGAATATGAGGTATTCCTCTTAAAGTGGCATGCCTATAAAGGGTATCATTAACTAATCTACCATTATAAGGCTGATTATTACCGCAAATATTATTTTTTATATATTCAAGAAAAATAGATGACAATCTATCATCTTTATCCCATAAAATTCCTACTTCAATATCTCTTTTTTTGCCTTTCCATATTGGAGTAAAACTATGTATAGAAATAATTTTTGGGACAATATTCTTTTTTAAAGTTTCCGATAAAAAGAGTTCTATTTCTTCATGATATGGTAAATAAAAATTTTTAATTCTTTTTAATCTCTCCTTATCATTTTTAGTATTTGTTATTTCAATATTACCTTTAATTTTTACACCTTCTGATAACTTAGGAATTAATGTTGGGTCATCTACACCTCTATTAGGATCAATCAGTAACCTAGAAAAGTTTGACATAATCAAAGCACAATCAAGTTTATTTGATAATTCTTTTGCAACATCCGCAGCGCCTATATCAAATGCTCTATGACTTATAATTTCTTCACTTTTTATACCTAAATTATTATAATTTTTTGGAATTCTATTTGAAGCATGGTCGCAAATAATTAAGAAATCATCATTAGTTCCTTTTTTAACTATAATGTTTCTTTTGTTCATTCCGGTATTATGAGCAAAATATTAATGTGATCAATTAAATGCGTAAAATTAACCCTGTCTCGCTTTAAAGCGTCTATTGGTTTTATTAATTACATAAAGGCGGCCTTTTCTTTTGATTAACCTATTATCTCTATGTCTACCTCTTAAAGATTTTAAAGAGTTTTTAACTTTCATTATACACCTTTCGAAATCGGAAGCTAAAACTTAGCGACTATTATGTCAATATAACAATAGATTATTATGAGATATTGCTATAAATTTTTCTTAACTAAAAACTAAGATTTAGGTTAAATAATAAATGACTAAAAAATATGATTTTGCTTTGATAAGTGGTGGTTTTGACCCGGTTCATATAGGTCACCTTGCCATGATAAAGGAGGCAAGTGATCTAGCTAATGAAGTAATTATTCTTCTTAATAGCGATAAATGGCTAACAAGAAAAAAAGGGAAACCTTTTATGGTGGAGACTCAAAGAGCCCCTATCCTTCAAGAATTTACAAGTGTCTCAGAAGTAATAATACAAAAAGATGATGATGATGATAGTAGCAATAATGCAATAATTGAATTTCATAAAGATCACAAAGATAAATCTATTTGCTATTGTAATGGCGGAGATAGGAGCCAAGAGAATAAGATTAGAGAAAGCATAATATGTAAAGATTTGGGAATTAATCTGGAATTTGGTATAGGGGGAATTCATAAACTTGAAAGTAGCTCTAATTTAACAAAAAATCATTTATCAGATGTAGAAAAAAGACCTTGGGGAAACTTTCACATTATTGCAAAAGGTAAAGGTTACCAAATTAAAGAAATTAATATTGCGCCCGGAAAAAAACAATCACTACAAAGACACAAACACAGATCAGAATATTGGCAAATAATTTCAGGAAAAGGAATGGTATATTTAGAAGATTCTAAATGTATATTAGAAGAAAATGACAATATTTTTATACCTAAAGGAGATTTACATAGAATGGAAAATACTGAAGATTACCTTTTAACTTTGATAGAAGTGCAGATTGGTGATGAAATATCAGAAGAAGATATAGAACGATTAGAAGATGATTTTGGGCGCGTCTAATTAAGGCAACATTGTTGTTTTGTATTTTTTAGTTGGTTTGGTTTGAGAACGGATTGCTAACTCTAACCAAGAAATTAATTTGGGTCTTGTTTCCCTTGGATCAATTAATTCATGTACTGAAAAATTTTCTGCACGAGGGAATGGAGAAGATCTTTTAGACAACAATTCTTCCAATTCCTTTCTCTTTTGCTCAGGATTATCCGCATTCTCGATCTCTTTCTTAAAAGCAATTGCAACCCCGCCTTCAACTGGAAGAGCTCCGCTTTCTGCGCTTGGCCAAGATAAAACATATCCATCTGGCGCAAAATGAGCTGCGCCAGCAACACCATAAACCTTTCTTACTATAATACTTGCCCATGGAACTATAGATTGCATTAAAGAGGATATTGCTGCTGTACCATGCCTAATAGTACCAGCCTTTTCAGAATCCGGACCTATCATAAAACCAGGCTCATCAACAAAACTAAGAACTGGTATATTAAATGTATTAACAAAATCGATAAATCTTCTTAATTTTTGAGACGCTTCGGAAGTCATAGCTCCAGCATAAAACATACAATCATTGGCCATAATAGCTACGGCGTGTCCATTTAATCTTGCAAGTCCTGTAATCAAGCTTGGTCCATAAGATTTACTCATTTCAAAGAATGTATTATTATCTAGAACAAGAGTGAGTAATTTACGCATATCGTATGCTTTTCTTCTGCTTTCTGGAACTATAGATAATAATTCTTCCTCTCTCCTTTCAATTTTATCTTTTGTAGATAAAGAGGGAGGTAAATTCATATAATTATCAGGAAGATAAGAGAGAAATATCTGTATTTGTCTAAGAGCATCTTCTTCATCTTCAGCTATGTTATCTACTACTCCTGAGCGAAGATGTATTTCAGGTCCTCCTAGGTCTTCTTTAGAAATTTCTACTCCTAAAGCCCTTTTAACTACAGCTGGACCAGCAATTAAAACTTGAGAGTTTTTAGTCATCACAGAAAAATGAGAAGCTACCAATCTTGCCGCAGGAAGGCCTGCAACAGGCCCTAATGCTGCAGTTGCAACAGGAATAACACCTAAACATTGTGCAAGTGTTTGAAATCTATTTCTTGAAAAAACAGGTTCACTATTTGGTATTGTGGGTTTTTTTGCTGAACCGCCTGAACCAGTCACAGAGCCTCCCCCACCCTCATGCAATCTTATTAGAGGTATCTTATATTTTAATGCTAGTTCTTCAGTATAAATACTTTTCCTTAACCCTGCAGGATTTGGTGAACCACCCTTAAGAGTAAAATCTTCTCCACCTATTATAATTTGCCTATTATTTATTTTTCCAAAGCCGAGAAGAAAATTAGCCGGTGTAAAATCTTCTAACTCACCCTTATCATTGTAATCTGAAGAACCTGATATTTTTCCAATCTCATCAAATGAATCTTTATCAAGAATAATATCTAATCTTTCTCTTAATGTTTTTCTCCCTTTTTTATGATGAGTTCTTACGGAATCAACTCCACCTTGCTTCAGAGCAAATTCTTCTCTTTTTTTTATTTCTTTTACATCTTTTTCCCAAGACATTTCTTTTCTCGCATTTTTTTTGGTATGATAATAAAGAAAACCAATTAATAAAAGTTAATAAAATGTTAGATTATGAATTAGCGCCTTATCTTGAATTAGATGACTATAAAGCTCCAGAAGGTATAGAATCTTACTTTATCCCTATGAAGGATAGAAAAAAGATTCGTCTAATGTGTTGGAAAGCTAAATCAAATAAAACAGGGAATCGAGGCACTATTCTTCTACAACAAGGACATAATGAATTTATTGAAAAATATTATGAAACCATACAAGAGTTTTTAGATAGGAATTTTAATGTCGTTAGCTTTGACTGGAGAGGGCAAGGATTATCTGAAAAAATGATTAATGAAAAAAATAAGCAATATATAGAAAATTTTGATCAACACGATTCTGATTTAAATTTTATAGTTACTAAAATAATTAAAGCTAACTTTTCCAGCCCATTAATTGCGATAGGTCATTCTATGGGCGGGTGTATATTGCTTTCTTCACTTTTTAGAAATCAGAATGATTTCGATGCTGTAATCCTTTCAGCTCCTATGCTTGGCTTTAAGAATGAAAAAATTCTTATGTTTTTAGCAGCAATATTCAAGATTTTTTCTTCTAAAAATTCTTTCTTTCCTTTCTCTAAGCCCAATATGGGTATAGAAACTCCTTTTAAAGGTAACGATTTAACAAATGATCCATTTAGATATGAAAGAACACAAAGATTGATAAGGCTAAAACCAGAAATTAGGTTGTGGGGTGTGACTACTACTTGGGTAAATGCTGTAAAGAAAAAACTTTTTTCGATTAGAAAAAAGAGCTTAAAGTTAGAAATTAATACAAATGTACTTATCTTTAATAGTATCAATGATAAAGTTGTTAACCCAGAAAGAACAATAGAAATGGCTAATAGATTAAAAAATTGTGAAGTCATTAATTTGCCTGATATTGAACATGAAATATTTATGGAAAAAAACATTCACAGAAAAAAAATGTGGAATGAATTAGATATATTTTTGAACAATTTACAGAATTTATAATCTTATTAAGATGGCATCAAATCAAAGGCAAATGAAATTCTTTTTTCCTCTTTTTTGAATGGGATAGTTTCATGAAATAAAGATGATGGAAAAATAACAATGTCACCAGTAGTTATTGGTAAAACTTTTTCTTCAAAAATTTTGTTATCATTAGGATAATTAGCGCCATGCAAACCTACTTTTAGTTTACCTTCGTCAGTTTCCTTGTTATTTGGTAAATTAAAATAAATGCTTCCGCTTATCCAGCCTTCTTTATGAATATGAGCACTTAGATTGCCCTCTTTCTCAATCTCAATTATCCAGCCATATAAGTTATAATTTTGTGGCCATTTATTTATAATTCCCTGCTTGCTATCTGAATATCTTTCTTTGTAATCTTCAATCTTTTTATTAATAATATTTTTTAATTTATTAATAATCTTATCATCTCTAAGAAAAAGATTACCGGCAGATTGTAATCCTTTTTTAAGAAGGTTTTGTGACATAAAATCAGGTTTATTATTTTCTATATAAATAAGAAAATCATTAATAAAATCATTATCAAAACCTTCTTCAGAAAATAAACTTTCATTGTATACAAAATTTAGAGGGTCCACACAAAATGGATAGGTATTTTCTACATCAAATCTATGAGAGGCATGCACGCTCAAACACGCAGCAAGAGAATTAAGGTTCTTATCATTTGCCAATTCCTTTAATTGTTCAAAAAAATATCCTTTTTCATTTAAATGATAATGACATTCTAGCTTATGACTCTTTGAAAGCTTATAATTAGTGACTTCATAATGTTTAATCGCCTCCTTAAACATAGTTCTTTTTCTATAATTATCTCCAAGATTCAAATGCGCTCTGTCAAAGTTAGGATTAATTTCAACAGCCTTCTTGAAACATTCACAAGCTTTTTCTAAATCACCTTTCCCGGTATATGCTAATCCTAATCCATCAAAAGGATTACTATCATTATTCCTTATTTCAATTGATTTCTTATAAAATTTAATAGATTCATCTAATTCTCCTAAATCTAAGAAAATATTAGCTATATTAGTATAGGCAGCACTAATTTGAGGGAATCTATCAATCAAATCTTGATAAATCTTAATTGATTTTGAATTCTCCTTAAGAATTCTATAACAAACACCAAGAAGAATCCAACCATCATAATGATCGGGAAAATCACTTGTAAATTGTATAGCTTTTGTTTTAAGGTCATCATATCTTCTGGCCTTATAACACGAAATTAAATCTTTATATCTTGACTCTAAATTAACCATTTTTACTTTCAATTATATGAAATTAAAATTCATCCTCTTTATTCTATTCTGCTGCAATTTTTTTATTACAACGACCTTTAATAAATTCAGATATATCTTTGTTAATTAAATTAAGATTATTTTTAAGATTCCAAAAATCACTATTTCTTTCAAAATTTTTTTCATTCATATATAAATCTCTAGATATTTCTATCTGCAAAGTATTAATGTTATTAACCAAATTATAATAATTCTTAGTTATGTAACCTCCTGCAAACGGTTTATTTATTCCAACGCTATAACCTTTTGATAAAAATAAATCTTTTATAAAATTTGTTATTTCTGGATCGCAACTTTTACCATAATCGTTACCTATTATAATTTGATTTCTTTTTTCCAATATACTTTGAGAATCTGATGGCATTGAATGATAATCCAATAACAAGCAGAAGTTAAAAGCAGAGCTTAGTTCATTAATTAGTGAAGATATTTGAGAGTGCCATGGTGTATAGTACTTTTTTATTCTTAATTTTGCTTCACTCCAACTAAAATCTTTTAGATATAATTTTTGGCGATCAGCTGAAAATCTAGGAAAAAGACCAATTCCAGATTTAACATAATTAGTGTTAAGAAATTCACCATTTGGTAAATCTTTTATTAAATTACTATCTATTTCTTTTTTATCTCTATTAAGGTCAATAACTGCTCTTGAGATTTTTGATAATAATAAAGTAGACCCATAATTATTAAAGCCCTTAATTAACTCATTAACATACATATCCTCAAGTTGCTTATACAGTGGCTCTCTATTACCAGTTAGGTCTAAGAATTTCTTATCATAATGAGTTCCTGAATGTGGAGATGAGATTATTATTGGTAAGTAAGCTGTTTTTGGTTTATCTAAAAGAAAATATTCACTTGAATTTACTTTATTAAAGCTGGTCATATGGGATCTTAGCAGATTTTCTTGTTAAAAATAAATATAATTAGTAAATTGAAAATACATGGGGCGTGTAGCTCAGCGGGAGAGCACTACGGTGACATCGTAGGGGTCGCTGGTTCAATCCCAGCCACGCCCACCATAACTTATTAGAGTTAATTTACTTTCAATAATCCTTTAAAATCAATGGTTTTAATAAAAAATTGAAAGAGAACCCTTGAAATTTTGATAGAATCTAACCATTTAAATAAATTATAACAGGAGGATATAATGTTAACAGATGGAATAGGACAAGTAACCATTACAAATGGTGTTTTACGGATTGAATTAATAAAAGTAGGTCCAAGCGGAGAAACAATTCCTTCAGGTGTTCTAGAAATACCTCAAGGATCTGTTCAGCCCGTTCTTAATGGCGTCATTGAGTCAATAAATAAACTTAATGAACAAATAAATGAACAATTGGAAGAATCTACAAATGAAGATAAATCTAAAGACAAAAAGGAAAGCAAGAAAAAGAATAATTAAATTCCTTTAATCTTTAAAGCTAAAATTATGTCTATAAAAAAACTCATAACTCTCTTCACATTTTTGCTATATTTCTCTAGCAATTTATATTCTGAAGAAATCTATACATTTTCTAATGTAGAAGAGAGTAATATGATGTCGGACACAGAATTTACTGATTTCATTAGAAGTACAATAATTTTACAGCCTGAGTATTTAAAAGCTATTGCACGAAAAGGTGAGTTTTTGGAAAATAAGAAGTATGCTCAAAGATTAAGATTTCCAACTTTAGAAGCTCAAGTTTACAATGATAGAACAATTTCAAGAGATATATCAGCTAACGATTATCAATCTGCATTAAGAAAAACAAGAGATGATACTTTTGATGGAATAGTATCAATAGATCAAAAAATTTATTCAGGAAATGAAATAAACTCTAAAGTTAGACTTGCTAAAGAGGAAATGAAGATTTCCGATATTGATAGAGATCAAATTGCATCTGATCTTGTATTGCAGGCAGTAGAAATTTATGTGAATGCAGCGAGCGCTGTCTTAATTAGTGATTACGCCACAGAGTTATTATCTAAACTACAAAAATATAAAGATACAGCTAAGGCGAGATTTAATGCTGGAGCAATTGAAAATTCTGAATTTGCTTTAATCAATATTAGGTTAAGTGAGATTGAAGTAAAATCAGCCCTTTTAGAGGCAAATAAAGTCCAAAATCTATCATTATTCTTTTCTTTTTATAAAGATGACTATAACAAACGGGGTTTACCAAAATTAAAATTATCTGAACTTGATGCCCTTCAAATAAGTAATTCAATTGAAACATACGATCAACTTAGATCTGGTAGAGAGGTAAATGTTTCTGAACACAATTTGGAAATTACGAAAAGCCAATATCGTCCAAAACTTGGATTTGCAGCTAGATTTACGCAGTATGATCTTGATGATGAGGCTGAAGACCAGGATATAAGAGGTGGATTTTATATAAGCTTCCCAATCTTTAGTTTTGGGAGAGGGAGCGCTCAAGTTGGGGCCGGTAAAGCAAAAGTTCAACAAGCAAAAATAAATAACGATGTAAAATCGAGAGAAAGTAAAAATATATCTGCAAATGTTTATGGGTCCTTTCTTGGTTCATTAACGGCAAGAGATAGATTGTTGGATTCATATGATAATGTTAGGCTGCAAAGAGAAACATTTGAAATCAGAATGTCAGGAACAACTTTTTCTACTGCTGCTTTACTTGATGCGGCTCTAAGGGAAATATATTTTTATGAACAATTAATTGAAAACGAAAAAAAGCTCCTTTTAGCTGACTTAACTTCAAGACATCTGAGAAGAGAGCTTCTTAATCGCTTCAAGTTAGTTCTTTAAGTTTGGTTATCTATGAAATTTGATAAAAATAATTGGTTTTGGCAATCTGTACTTGATAATAAAAGAATATATTATCAAATAATTCTTGCTTCTATTTTTATAAATCTTTTTGCTGTAACAAGTGCTTTTTATATTATGACTGTATATGACAAAGTTGTCCCTAATAGTGCTTATAGCTCATTAATAGCTCTAACAATTGGGATGGTTACAGTTCATATCTTTGATTTCATAATGAAAATGTTAAGAGCATATTTTACTGATATTGCTGGGCAAAAATTAGATGATGTCGTTGCTGAAAAAGTTTATACAAAAATTTCTTCTCATAGCAGCGCTGTTCTAGGAAATTCAAACAGTAAAATCATAACAACAATGAGAGAATTTGAAGGATTTAGAGACTTCTTTACTTCTTCATCGTTAGTTATCTTTATTGATGTTCCTTTCATGATCCTATTCATATTTATCTTATGGTTTATTGGAGGAATAGTAGCCCTTGTCCCAACATTGATTGCACCTTTAGTTATATTGGCTGCATCGCTAATACAGCCTAATTTAAAGGATTATGCAGAAAACGAATTAGAAAGCAAACAAAGTAAAGTTGGGGTCTTATCTGAATTACTTGGAAATCATGAAACTGTTTCTACTGTTACAGGTGCAAATTTTCTAAAAGACAGATGGTTAAATGCTGTATCTGCACAAAATAAAATTGGTGTTATTTCTAAAGTTTTTGCAAACTTTACTACTACATTCGCACAAACTGCAGTTGCATCATCACAAACATTTATAATTTTTTTCGGAGTCTATTTGATAGCCTCTACAGACTTAACGATGGGCGCACTTGTAGCTTGTGTTATTCTTTCAGGCAGAACTTTGGCACCTTTAGCGCAACTAAGTGGTATTTTAAGTAAATTTGCTTCCGCATCAGCAGCATTTAGAAAAATTGGAGTTCTTATGGAGGAAACCTCTAAGGATGAAACTATTTCGGAAAATGCAGCAACTTCTATTAAGGAAGGCAAAATAGAGATAAAAGATTTAAATCATTCTATCGATGATAAAGTTCTTCTTAGTAATATAAATTTAAATATAAATGCTGGAGAAAAGGTTGGAATTATAGGGCCTGTAGGAGGAGGAAAGTCAACATTAATAAAATCTATCGTAGGGTATTATAATCTTGGTCATGGAATTATAAAAATTGATGGATATGATATAAATAATATTAATTCAGAAAATTTAAGGGAAGTTATATCTTATTTACCTCAATCAGTTCAGCTTTTTACAGGGTCAATTCAAGATAATATTTTGGCTGGCTTAGAAAATATTTCTGATGAGGAAATTATTGAAGCCGCAAGAAGAGCAAACGCTCATGATTTTATTAGCGCCCTACCAGGTGGTTACGGAGCTGTATTGCATGAAGGCGGAAAAAACTTATCAGGAGGACAAAGACAAAAAATTGCTTTGGCAAGAACTTTTGTTAGGAATTCAAGAATATTAGTTTTAGATGAACCCACAAATTCTCTTGACGGAGAAACAGAAGCAATAATGCAAAATAATATACGACAATTTTTTAATGATAAAACATTCATATTGGCCACACACAAGCCTAGCACATTACAATTAGTAGACAGAGTTTTGATAGTAGTAGACGGAAAAATTCTTGCTGATGGCCCTAGGGATGAAATAATGTCAAAATTTACTCAAAGCTCTAAAGGTGAAGGCTAATGAAAAATTTTCTTATAAAATTAGTTGATAAGTTTAAGAAGTTTTTTGAAACAATTAAAAATTATGTTCAAGGCCCTTTAAGACTCAGATTTACCAAATTTATTACAGATCTTATACCCGATAAAGATATTACTAAAACATCTATTCTTTTTTATTTTATTATATCTTTTTGTACGATAGCTATTATTTGGGGATTTGTAGCAAGAATAGATATGGTTGTTCGCGCAGTAGGTGAGGTAATACCTGCAACTAAAATTAAAGTGGTGCAAAGTGTATTTGGCGGAGTTATTGAGTCAATAAACATAGAACTTGGTGATAAAGTTAAAAAAGGCGATACTCTTTTTATAATTGACGGTGTTAAGGCGGATGCTGAATATCAAAGCAATGAAAGAGTTTATGAAGCGACAATTCTCGAAGTCGAAACCTTACAAAAAAGAGTTGATCTTATATCAGATTTAGTTGATCAAGGCGCTGAATCTGAGATGAGGCTTCTTGATGAAAAATTACGCTTAGTTGATAGTAAAAGAAGACTTGCGCAGGCTGAATCAATAAGAGGTTCATTAAAACAACAAATAGATCAAACAACCATTTTAGCTCCTTACGATGGAACTATAAATGATGTTTATATAACTTCTATAGGTGAGGTTGTGCAAAGCGCTCAGCTTTTAGCAAATCTAGTTCCTGAAGATGAAAAATTAATCATACAAGTACAAGTTCAACCAAAAGACATATCTTTTGTTCAAGAAGGACAAAAAGCAAAAATTGGTTTCAGCGCTTATGATCCGGCAGTTTACGGAACTTTTGAAGGTAAAGTTTTTGAAGTTGGCATTACAACAACTAAAGGTGGTGATAAAGATGCGCCTAATGTATATTATGATACTAGAATTGAAGTTACTGATGAAGAAATAAGGGATATTTCTATTCAATCTGGTATGCAAGTAGATGTTTCTATAATTGGACAAAAAAGAACTGTTTTTGGTTATATCTTCAGCCCAGTAACAAAACTAAAAAGGCAAGCTTTTAGAGAAAAATAAAATAAATGGCAGCAGATAAATTCAAACCATTTTTAGATAAGCCTTTAGAGAAAATAAATTTTAATAAAATTAAAAGCCCTGCCCTTTCTATCGATAACAATATATTGATAGAATTAAAATCGCTTATCCAATCAGAAAATTTTGATCTAGCGGTAACAAAATGTTCAAATTTATTAGAGAAATATTCAGATTCACTAGTAATTTGGGATGTAATGGCTTTCTCAAATCAAAAACTTGGCAACTTTGATCAAGCAATAAAATGTTATAAAAAAGTTCTTTCTATAGATTCTTCATCAATCACTTCATATTATAATTTAGGAATTATTTATTATGAGCTTGGTCATTTAAAGCAATCAAATACTCTTTTTTTGGAATGCAAAAAAATCGACAATGATTTTAAAGAAATTCATCTTCCTCACGCAAAAGTTCTTTTTAAACTTCAGAAGTTTGACCAGGCTAAAGAATCTTGCGCAAAAAGTATTTCATTATCAGGATTAAATAGCGAAAAAGCAAACCTTATGGCTTGTATATTAACTGATTTAATGGAATTAGATGAAGCTGAAAAATTTTTTGAAATTTGCTTAGAGCAAAAAGAATTAAACTATAAACATTTAAATAACTACGCAACATTCCTAAAAGTAATAAACAATATAAACAAATCAATAGACTTATATTTAAAAGTTTTAGAATTGAATAAAGATTATTCCTTAGCATTTAGACATTTATCTGAAATTGCACCTGAAAGAGTTCCTGATGAAATTTTAACAAGAATGGAAGATAACTTATCTAATGAGAAAATATCAAAAGAACTTAAAGCACATATAGGATTTGGATTATGGGAAATATATTCGTATAAGAAAAGTTCTAAAGCTTTTCAATACCTCAAAAAAGGAAATAATTTATATAGAGAGATCGTTGCAAAATCTTTTTCAGTAAGTCCAGATAATATTATTTCCAATAATAAAAAAGAGGCAAAGAATTATATTGATGACCAGGAAAAATTCGAAAAAATATTTGATAGTCAATTAATTATTAAAGAACAAAAAGCAAAAGAAGTAACACCTATTTTTGTTGTAGGTTTACCCAGATCAGGAACTACTCTTGTCGAACAAATACTATCTAGTCATCCAGATATAGATGGAGCTGGAGAATTAAGATATATAAACGATATTTACCAGATAATAACATCATCTGAAGACTGGGAAAATGAGAATTTCTCTTTGGAGAATCTTCTCAATCTAAAAAAAGAATACTTAGATAATATAAAAAAATATTCAACGCAGAGCACAAAGAGTATAGTGGATAAAATGCCAGCAAATTTTTTCTTACTGGGACTAATTAAAAAGATTTTTCCAAATTCAAAGATAATTAATATTGAACGGAATCCTATAGATAATTGTTTTTCAATTTATACTAAGATTTTTTCTTCAGGCCATACATATGCTTATGATCTTGAGGATATTGGCAATTACTACTTAATATACAAAAAAACAATGGGTTATTGGTATAATATTTTAAATAAAGATATCTATGAATTAAAATATGAGGATTTAATTAGTAATTTAAGAGAAGAGACAAAAAAATTACTCCATTTCTGTAATTATGATTTTCATGAAGATTGCGTTAAATTTTATCAGAATAAAAGACCAGTTTTAACAGCAAGCAATATTCAAGTAAGAAAAAAAATATATAATACATCTGTAGGTAAATGGAAGAAATATGAAGACGAGCTAATACCACTGATAAATATTCTAAGAGGGTAAATTTGAATCAAGAACTTACTAATTATGCAAAAGAGATAGAAAACTTAATTAAGGTTAAACAGTTTGAAGAAGCTGAAAATATTATCAATCAATATATTAAAAAAAATAAGTTTTTAGATATTTCGTATTACGCCCTTGGAAGAATATATCTATTTAAAAATAAAGGCGATAAGTCAATTAAGTTTTATTCTCTTTGCCTTGCAGAAAATAAAAATTTTTATCAGGCTTATCTTGGCTTGGGTTTGGGATATGTAAGTGAAAAAAAATACAAAGATGCCTTAAGCAATCTTAATAATTTTTTGGAAAAAGATAAAAGTAATATAACGGCTATTAATGCCTTAGCTCATTGTTATTATAAAATTGAAGAATATAAGAAATCATTAAGCTATCATAAACAATCTTTAAATTTATT
>Ga0066836_10000891_pt1 | contig 15207 bp, 8 predicted proteins | sample ETNtaG_18_FD_71568 | JGI IMG/M metagenome (GOLD analysis project Ga0066836, IMG submission 71568) | Marine microbial and viral communities from oxygen minimum zone, Eastern Pacific Ocean - ETNP201302SV91 | ecosystem: Environmental > Aquatic > Marine > Oceanic | place: Pacific Ocean: Eastern...
GCTTCGGGTGGCTCTGGTGGTGCAGGTGGTTCCAGTCCTGGTGGAGCCGGAGGTGCTTCGGGTGGCTCTGGTGGTGCAGGTGGTTCCAGTCCTGGTGGGGCTGGCGGTAGTCCTGGTGGTGCTGGCGGTATGTTTCCATCGTCGTTTTCCTCAGTCATTACAATTCCTCCATCCCAGCACGTGGGATATCGTAGCGACGATGTTGGATGTCGTATAACCATTGTTGAGTCGCATATTGCCCGGTCCATAGGACCGTATATGTGTCGGAGGGTTGATGAACCACTGTAGATGGCCCCCCTTTGTGAGTGTAAGCGACAGTAGCATGCCCCCAGTTCTATTCGTAGTCGGTACAGCCGGCGCGGGTAAGAGTACCCTCGTGACCGCTTTCCAGCGTTGGTCAAGATTTCTAGAGGTCGAATGTCTCACAATTAATTTAGATCCAGGGGCCGAAAGGGTTCATTATGATCCTGAATTTGATGTGAGGGACTTGATTTCATTGCATGAAGTGATGGAAGAATATGATTTGGGACCCAATGGTGCTCAAATCCTTGCTGCCGATCTCGTGGCCGCTCAATCTTATGATATCCAAGAGGAATTGGCCGGTCTTTCAGGCGACTTGTTGGTTATCGATACACCGGGTCAGGTTGAATTGTTCGCCTTTAGAGAAGCGAGTTCACACATGGTCGAGGTTCTGGGACAAGGCCAAGCTGCCCTTGTATTCCTCTTTGATCCAATGCTTTCTCAATCTGCCTCGGGTTTTGTATCCCAAATGCTTCTTTCCAATATCGTGCATTTTAGATTGGGTCTACCTACCGCAAATTTCCTATCTAAAGCCGATTTACTGCCGCCTGAAGATTTGGATAGAGTTCTCGGTTGGGGTGAAGATTTAGACCAACTCGAGGCGGCGCTTTTCGAAGAGGCCGGCGGACAACGAACAGAATTTGCCATTGGTCAACTTAGGATGATGCAAAATGCCCAAATCCAACCAGGTTTGATTCCTCTATCAAGCGAGCAGGAAGAAGGCCTTGCCGATATTTTGTCATTTGCTCAGAATATCTTTGGCGGTATGGCAGATACCCGAGATGGATTTGCTGGGGATATTGAAGGCGAACGCAATTGAGGGATTCCATGAGTGATGTTCAGCACCTTCTTTCGATTGACGATTTAGGTGACGATTTCCGAAGTATATTGGAGTGGGCAATTCGGTACAAGCAGGACCCTGAACCGGATTATGATTTCAAGCCATTAGATGAACTAAGCATTGGGTGCATTTACGAAAAGCCAAGCACTCGAACCCGAGTATCTTTTGAAGTGGGCATCCACAAATTGGGTGGTCAACCGCTAACATTACTCAAAGGGGACATCCAAATGGGGAAATCAGAATCAATCGCTGATACTGGCGCAGTATTGTCTAGATTCCTTGATGGGATCACATACCGATGTTTTGGCCATGACATGGTTTCAACACTATCTCAAAATGCCACAGTTCCAGTGATTAATGCATTATCGGACAAACATCACCCCTGCCAAGCTGCTGCGGATTTAATGACAATCATGGAACGCAACCCTACATTAGAAGGCGAACGAGTTGCTTGGGTAGGCGATGGAAACAACGTTCTTCATGACTTGATGTTGGCTTGCGCAATGCTTGGTGTCGATTGTACTTGGGCGATTCCCAAGGGCTATGAACCTGACCAAGAGATTGTCGATAGAGCAAGAAAAATCGGTGAAAAGACAGGGGCTAATATGATTGAAACAAATCATCCGGCCGATGCTTGTAAGAATGCAACAATCATTTACACAGATGTATTCATCAGTATGGGCGAAGAACATCTTTCTGACAAAATGGCATCATTTGAAGGGTTCCAAGTGAATGAAGAGTTGGTATCCCATGCAACTGCTGATTATGGTTTCATGCACTGTCTACCCGCACACAGAGGCGAAGAGGTAACCGATGCTGTTATTGACAGTGAAAACAGCATTGTTTTCGATCAGGCAGAGAATCGAATGTGGGCGCAAATGGCGATATTGACATACTTGTGCAATCCTGCGGCATTTGATGCATACAACGAGTTGTACTAGGCCGCAATTAGGACTGTCGCCAAGAATCCAGCCAGACCCAAGAGCATGGCCAACCGCAGGCTCTTTTGTACCGAGTGGTCTTCACCTCTATAGAGGCGGGGCTTGACAGTTACAAGCACAAATATGGCCGGTGTTTGTAGTACGAGTAGGCCCATGGGTAGTATGCCTCTTGCATAGGGAGCTACAAGTGGAATTAGTGATGCTAAGACTAGTAATTGAGCAATTGCTCGGGCACGTTCAGCACCTACTTGCTTTGGTAAAGTATCTCGATCTGCATCGCCACTTTCATCCTCAATATCTTTCACAATCTCTCTGGCAGCATTGACCAACATTGCAACCATGGCCACAATCCAAACCAATGGGGTCATGATTCCATTTACTGCAGCGGCACCGAATACAATGACAATTCCCACAAGTAGTGATATCGCAAGGTTTCCAGATAGTCCCTTATGTTTCAGCATGAATGAGGCAGGTACGACCATTTCATAGTGGAACATTAGCAAGAAGGCAACAAACCAAATTCCAATACTAGGCAACCATGATTCCAGATGTTCGGAGTACATGGCAGCTACAGTCATAGCCGCTAGTAGAGTAATGATTGAAAGCAGGAATGTCGCACGACCAACTGCTTTGGCTTGTATAAGTGTCAGCGCACCACTTGGGATTGGCCTTTCAGGATGGTTGTAAGCATCCGTTTCATGATCTTGAACATCATTAAATGCATTCCACGCCGCCATGAATGCGGCAACGCAAATGGCATGCAATAGTACGAGAACAAGTTCAACTTGCGAGAATGTTGTAGTCACCATAAGGGCGCCAACGGCAACAGTAGAGGCTCCAACGAGGACATTTCCACCGCGTATTAGGTGCCATACGGGGTGTGCCATACAATTGGCGCTGTGTAGACATCACTTGATGCCTACGCTGTTGCCTTCGACGGACCGGCATCACCATGATTTCGACCTGATAGAGACCATAAGCAGACACTATATCTTGCTCCACGGAAGAAATTACGAACACTTCCGACTTTCTCAAAACGTGTATCCTTCGCCAGTATGTTCCCCACTTGGTTCATTGTGGCACCCCAACTGAATCGTTCATTCAGGTGATCGAAAACTTCCACGGTGTTCGCGCGTCCACGCTCGCTCAGAAACCGGTACACTTCTTCTCGAAGTCGCTTTGTTCGACTCAGGCCATCGCCTCCTGGCTTCGCTTGTGTATGTGTCTCCACACTGTTGGTTTTGCGATTGGTCTCCAACATCCATTTTCGTGATTTCCGCTGGCATGTACCAGGGCTCCATCCTTCGGGCTTCTTGGTCTACGGGATGCCACAAGTGTGGCAAACGTGACAATATCATTTTGCTGCAATATTTCTGTTTGCATGAAAGGTCCTACCGTGGGACTGCCTATGAAGAAAAGCAGGTGGCTGAAACTGAATATGAAAGTGTAGAAGCCGCGCAGTTGACTGTTTTTCAAATTCAATTATTACTGAAACTAAACGCACAGGAGTATTTCCATGGCGTTCCGTTGATATACGGGCTATCAATCGCCGGCCATACGCTCGTGTGGTGTAGCGGCCCATCATGGTGGACTCTCAATCCATCGACCCGGATTCGAATTCCGGCACGAGCACTGAACCACTTTGTTCGCCACGGGCAATTTGATGTGTAAGGCATCTGTCGCACGGTCATGGACGACTGGCGCACATTCGACATTGCGAATCCGACAGAGGAGCATGCAATGATTCGTGAAATGGTTCGTGACTTCGCGCGTGAAGAAGTAGAGCCACAAGCTCTCGAACACGACAGGGACGAAAAATTCAATCTTGATTTATTCAAAAAACTGGGAGATTATGGGCTATTGGGCATCACCATCTCCGATCAGTATGGTGGCGCTGGAATGGATGCTACCGCCGCAGCGATTGTCAATGAAGAGTTGTCATATTCGGACCCTGGATTCTGCCTTGCATACCTTGCACATGCTCAACTTACTGTCAATAATCTTGCAGTGAATGGGTCGGATGAACAGAAGGCCCGATTCTTACCAGGCCTTTGTTCTGGCGAATTGATTGGGTGCATGGCGATGTCAGAACCCGATTATGGAACCGATGCTCTTGGTATGACCACTTCAGCAATTCTTCAAGATGACGGGAACTGGCGTATCAACGGCCGGAAAATGTGGATTACGAATGGTGTGATCGACGAAGAAGGAACGGCTGCAGATATTGTTTGGTTATATGCACGAACCGGTACAGATTCCCGTGGTCGCCCTGAAATTTCCACATTCATAGTTGAGCGCGGAATGCCAGGATACAAAGCGGGTCAAAAAATCATGGATAAACTTGGCATGCGTGCATCCAATACCGCAGAACTTGTGTTTGAGGATTGCATTGTTCCAAGTGCTAATTTAGTTGGGGAACCTGGCCATTCAATTCGACACATGATGAGAAATTTGGAGATTGAAAGGGTCGCGTTAGCGGCTCAGGCAGTAGGCATCTCACGTAGATGCCTTGCCGACATGTCCCGATATGCTGGTGAACGAGAAGCATTCGGAGCCCCCATTCAACAATTTGGGCAAATGCAGCGACACATTGGTGAATCATGGGCCGAATATCGAGCAATGCGAGCGTATGTGTATGAAACCTGCCGAGTAATGAACTTGGAATCCGGTGGACAGAGGCTGGATTCCGATGGTGTCAAATTATTTGCGACTACAGCTGCGAAAAATATTGCAGATCGTGCCATTCAAGTCATGGGTGGTTACGGATATGTTGGCGAGTATGTTGTTGAACGATTGTGGCGTGATGCAAAGTTGCTTGAAATCGGTGGGGGTACACTTGAAAGCCATCAGAAGAATATCACTCGTGATTTGGCAAAAAATCCAGATCCAATCGAGGAATGATGATGGCTACTAGAGAGGCCCTCATCGAAGCACTTGGTCTGAAGAATGTTGTCCGAGCGGGCTGGGTTCTTGCTGGGGTCGAGGGCCCAGAGTCAGTAGCAGCTCACTCGTGGGGGATGGCTCTCTTGGCCACGCAACTTTGCCCAGATGATTTGAATCTGCAGAGGGTTTTGGAATTGTGTATCTTGCATGATATTGCAGAAGTTCGTGTGGGTGATATCACACCACATGATGGAATCGCTCCAGAGGAAAAGCATCGCAGGGAATCAAAGGCCATTCATGAAATGGGCATTGATGCGAGTGAAATCTTTGCGGAATACGAATCTCAAGACACGCCCGAATCTCAATTTGTACGATATTTGGACAAGTTGGACATGGCTCTGCAGGCTGAAATATACGAGTCTCAGGGATTAGACCTTACTGAGTTCAAGAAAGCGGTAAAAGAGTGGTAGTCCCGGGAGGATTCGAACCTCCGTCCCCTGGACCAAAACCAGAGATGATGGACCGCTACACAACGGGACTCCAACCCCGCGGGGGGGCCTATGATTCTTGAACGATGCGATGAACAGGGATACGAAAGGTCAAGCATTGGTGGCCTCGGTCGCGGCGCTATGCGTCGCGCAACAGTCTCGATAGGTATGGTGATTCTGTTCGTTTTGAGCAGTTTTTCCCCATTGGTTGAGATTTCGAAACCGTCTCAAAGTGTTTCACAGGCGACTGTAGAATCGCCAAATGAAGTAAGTTTCCCAATTTCGACTGCATTCTCGCCGAGTATAGAATTCTGGACTCACCAGGAAACCGTGAAACCGATGATTCTGACTCGTGATTTGCAATCTTTACACCAATGGCAAATTGATAATGATTTGTTGCCGGAACAGGCACCAGGAACTTTCACTCCCGCCCCTCCTTCTAGTGGCGTAGTTGAACACAGACAGGTCAAAATGCCGGGTTATCTTGTACCTAAGTTGGCAGGCGTTGAAGGTGTTTTCGCAGTTTATGATGACAGTACAGGGCCTGAACCCGTGGGTGCACTACCCGGCGATCCAAATACGGTGAAAAGTGGCGAAATTCATGGGGCGAATGATGCTTGGGAACGTGGTTACAATGGTTCTGGTGTCCGGGTTGCTGTAGCAGATTCAGGTGTTGATTTCGCCCATCCTGATCTCAATGGGACTCAAGCCATTCTTGATGATTCAAATTCCCCATATGATGGGTGGGGGATTATGCACGATCCCATTTCCTTGGTTCGATGGCAGCGGGATGGTTTAGCCTATCCTAGCGCAGGAAATTCGTGGTGGGTCGAAACAACTGATACCGATTCTGATTTAGACAATGATTCTATTCTTGACACAGAGGGTTGGGGAATTTCCGGGCTCCCAATTTCTATTTCTGGAGTCTATCATTATGGCCGGCATTCAGATTCAAAACTGATTGATAGGGCGGGTGGCGATGTCAATATTATCGTCGTTGACCCACATCTTTCTGGTGTTTATGATACCGTTTACATTGACATAGATCGAGATGGGGATTTTGGCGATGAAAGTCCCGTCAACAAGGGTAATCCAACGTATGGTCTCGATACGAATTCAGATGGCCTTTGGGACCAAAGTGCAGGGCTGTTATGGTGGATATCGGATGGAGTAAATGGGGTTCCATATGGGGACATTTATGCCGCTAGAAATGGTTATCAAAATCGAATCGCAGGTGCTGGGGATTTGATTTTACTGATGTTAAATGATGCATCTGAAGCCGGCGGAAACCATGGTACACTCTGCGCATCGGCCGTTGCCGCGCAAGGAGTAGTCAGTAATGGCGCCGTTCTTGGAATGGCCCCTGGTGCTGATATTATCGCAGTCTCAAATCTTTATGCAGGCGGGTCTTGGTTGGATTCATTTCGATTTATATCCGAAGGATATGATGGGAATGCGACCACATCTCACGATCAAGGTCAAATCGGGTCATTTTCGTTTGGAAATTCAGCTGCACATGATGATGGAGCCGACCATTGGTCCCTCTATCTAGACTGGTTAACAAGAGTCCATTCCCCTGAAACAACATATTTCGTGGCTGTAGGGAATGGTGGGCACGGTTATGGGACCACCGCGTCACCAGGAGGTGCGCATGGTGTCATTTCTGTCGGTGCATTTTCTTCCAAGGGTAACAATTGGGGCGAATCCGCATCATGGTCAAATCGTGGACCCAATTCAGTCAGTCGCCTCGACCCAGATATTGTTGCTGTCGGATGGTCAGCGACAGGTGATAAGACCCTGAATGAAGTGACCAACGCAAACAATGCTCACACCACTTGGGCCGGCACTTCACTGGCCACACCTGTCGCAGCAGGTTTGGCAGCAATCATTTACGAAGCATGGTTGAACAATTCAGGTGCTTGGCCCGATTCTCAAACTTTCAGAGATTTGGTCATGTCTACATCTGATGATCGAGGATACGACCCTCTTGTACAGGGTGGTGGCTGGATGAATGCCAGCCGTGCAGTCGCTGCATTGGATGGTGATGATGGTTCATTACTTGTCACTCCAGCAGTATGGATGACGGGGCAGAATGAAGGGGCCCACCGTGATGGTAATCTCAACTATATTTTACCTGGTCAAAACCAAAGTATGCAACTGTCACTTGTAAATCGTGGCAGTGTCCCGATGGATGTTACATTGATGCCATCAGAACTTGTACCGGTGGCCGGCCACCATATGGTGTGGAATAGTACTGATACAGGAAATAATACGACCTGGGATGGGCATCAGAGTCGACCCGATTGGGCATTCCCCATTCACATCGCCGGTGATGCCAATTTGTCTTTGCCTCCATCAGCCACATTGGTGCGCGCACGAGCGGTAATGGAAGGGGAAGGATTTGATGGCGACCAGAATTTGCAGTCAGAGAACCGTTTGCACCTCCGAATCTACCGATGGACGGATAGTGATGGTGATGGGAATTGGACCAGCGATTTTGACAACGATAGTTATGTTGATGATGGTGATTGGACAGAATCAAATGAGTTGTCAATGATTACAGAACATGTATACGAATCGGGACAGGTTGAAGCCCGTGTTGGCAATCCACATGATTGGGAAGGAGATGGCCTCATCGTAGCTCTCTGGCGCCAATTTGTACGTGAACCTAACAAAGATCCTCTCCAGGTCCAATTCGATTGGACAGCATTTGGCCCTGCCAATGATTCCTGGATTTCTACTCCTTCCAATGTAACCATAGCTCCGGGCAATACAACCCAAGTCAATGTCACGATTGACGTTCCAATCACCGCACGCGGGGGACTCAAGCAGCATGGAGTGCGAATTCACGCCACAACAAACAATACAACGCGCGACTGGACATGGCCTGTGATTACCAATGTTGGATTTAGCGGCCCATTTTCAATCGTTCCAGACCAAATTGACGGTAATGTCAGTAATCAAACACTCTACGATGAAACCTGGCTGCAGGGGGCACAACGTTGGGGTTGGCGGGCTGAGTCGGGTGACTGGAAATTTTTGACCATGGATTGGCCTACTTCACTGTCCGGCAATGGTTCGATTCTTGTCGATGTTGATTGGCCTGACAACGCCTTTACGGACGTGGATGTTCATTGGATGAGCGAAGCGGATCACCCCTTCTATCTGGATGACCCGGCTGCCTATGGGCCGAGAACGGTCGTGATGGAAACAGGCTCTGTGGGTCAACATCAAGGGAGTGGTAAATATGCCCATTACACCAATGGTGGTGGGAGCCGTGAGATTATCGTCGCTGATGATACACCCGGTACGAAGCAAATGTTACTACATTCTGCCATGCATGGTGTCAACACAAATGACAATCCATTGAATATCAGTGTCGGCTACATCTCGCCTTTGGATTCAGGATTGTCAACCACTCTTTCTGATTGGACACAAATGACAGGTACTTCCCATCATAGAATTGGATCAACGGTCCCGTTGGATGTGGATTCTATCAATGCTTATGGGTTTACAATCCCACAATATTTGTCTAGCGAGGTGGTGTATCAAGACGACCCTGGAGATGTGACATCCTCATCGTATATTCGTGAATTTACTGCTGAATCCAATCAATTGATTGAGGTTGAGATTGGATGTCATCAATCAGGCATCGATTTAGACATGTATCTCTACAGAGATAAAAATGGCAATGGGATTCTAGATTGGGGTAACGAACAGGTGGGAAGTTCAGGTAATTTCAATTGCGATGAATCGATTGCATATGGTGGTGGACAAGCTGATACTTACTGGGCTGTGGTTCACGGTTACGACCTTCGTTCATCCAATACGACGTTTTGGTTACGGTGGTCTGAAATTGGGGGGGATGATCTTGTTATTACAAGTCATACATCAATGAATTCGACTCAAATTGTCAGCAACTACTCCAATGGTTCTAGTGCATTGGGTGGATTGATTCCTGAGAGCGTAATTGAACTAAATTTGACCTGGGACCGTCCCCAAAGTGCCGGCATCTGGGGCGGGTTTGTTGATCTCACACTTACCAGTGGTGGCTTGATTCGATTGCCCTATAGTTTCACGCTAATTGACCCTATACCAGAGGTTTCATTCTCGTTGCCAAATGGTACTCGGACGAACGAATCCATTGCGATTTCTATGAATGCATATGACCAGGGTACCGGCTACAATATCAGCGGCCTGAAGTTTGATTTCGATGCACAATCTGTAGGGTCATTGCCTAGCACAGTGTCGTTTGAAACAGAATTTATTGACGGTGTAGTAAGAAATGACACATTGGATTTGTGGCAGCATTGGAACTCGAACAGAATCTACACTGAAGGTGATCATTTCGCGACTACGAATAACACCCTTGCGCTTGAAGCAGAATCTGCTATGAATACTATTTCAGGAGAAAGTCCGGATTGGACATTTTCCACAGCCGAAACGAATTATTCAGGTGCAGGTTACATGACTTCGACCGCAGATGGGTTTGCCTCGGGTAATGTCAGTTCAGGGTCAAAACTCTCTTGGGACGTTGAGTTTGATGTCGCCGGAACATATTGGGCTTGGATTCGCATGCAACGACATGACGAATTCACAGATTCAATACACATCGGTGTTGATGGTGTAGCCCAAACCATTTCTCAAGGAGGGGTGGGTGCAAATTCTAGCGGATGGAATTGGGTAAATTCCTATTCAGACCCCTCGATGAATTTGCAAGTCACATTGAATGTATCCACCCCCGGACGCCACACAGTCGATGTATGGGTAAAGGAATCAGGTGTAGATTTGGATCGTATTGAATTGACGACTTCTCAGACATGGTACCCACCGAATGTCCAACCTGAAAATTTCTCATCACCATCGGTTCGTTGGAATGATTTAACATTGCGTTCTGCATGGTTGAATTGGAGCTTGCCCAGTGATAATCAGTGGCACGAATATGAAGCCGAAGCATTGGATCTGACAAACAGAATTGATCAGGCTAACTTGAGAATTGAGCATGATGATATTGCCCCAACAATCGCAATCAATAATTGGAGGATGTTCACCAATCAATCACAACTGCAAGATACATGGGTAATGACCGATCCTGAAGCAACATTTTGGCTAAATGGAACTGAATTAGATGTGGATGAGGAAGGTAGGGTCAACCTCGAAATCTTGTTAGAACCAACCATTTGGGGACGCTCTACATTTGATCCTTCCACGCCTGAACATTGGGATGCCTCAACTTGGCAATGGCATAATCTCAATGAATTTACACTAACAACTCGAGATCTAGCAGGGAATTGGAATTCAGTGAATGCGAGTATGGTGTATGACCCCTGGGCCCCTGATAATTCCGGGCCCACGCCTCAATTAACCTTTGATTCCATCAAAGTTTCAGAATGGGGCGAAGTCTTTGTTTCAGTCCAACCATCTACCCCATACAGTTTCAATGTTGGTGAAATTTCAGTTTCGCGATTATTCGATGGTAGACAAATTTGCCTCAGTATTTTCTCATCAGATGGAATTGAATTAGAGGAGCAATGTCAAATTGATAATTCACCACCGTGGGAGGAAACACCTTACTCGAATCATCCAATAATGGAGGGAAATGTGTTTTTGGTGAATTTCACTGACTGGGCGGATGATTTGTACGATTTACGATTGGCTGTAACTGACTGGGCTAACAATACGGGGGTACACAACGCAGAGATACTCATTGACCGGACAGCACCGCAGATTAACATCTCAGCCCCCACAGAAAACCTTGTTCTTGTCGATCATCACTTGATGATTGATTGGAACGTTAATGAATTGAGTTATCAATGGGTTGAAATTAATGAAGAAAGAGTATGGCATGCAGGAGGGTTCCAAAATGGTAGCCAGGAAATCCATGTTGATTTAGTCCGTACAGGCAACCACACAATCTGTATTTATGCTTGGGATCAATCTGCAATCGAGGGTGTTGTGGATCCTAATTTGTCCGAGCAATGTGTAGAGGTAATACTCCCTGAGCAGACTTATTGGCCAATTCTTGATGCTGCATGGAACAATACCCATGTCAACACTTCTCAGGTTTGGGCTCAGTTGGCACTTGGTCCCGACCAATTATACGAGTGGTGGCACGATAGTGAAAATGGGACTGTTTTCGCGATTCAGAATGGTAGTGTGGGCATCCCAATTGACCTCCATACCGGTGTGAATAATCTCACTTTCCACCTCAATGCTTTGGAGAAAATTTTCGTATACGAATTGATTGTCACCCTCGATCAAGAACCACCTGAAATTTCTGTGAATATTCCAATAGATGGCCATTCCACATATCGAACCGTGACGAATGTTCAAGGTGGTTGTGAATATGGTTTGCCTGTAATCGTCAACATCAGTGGCCTCATCAGTTCAGGTGACTGTACAGAAGAGGGAATGTACGATATTGAAGCAAATTTACCGATTATTGAAGACGAATGGGAAATGTGGACATATCAGACAGACTTGGCAGGTAACACATTTACAGATATCCGTCAGATCATAACAGACAGAACGGCACCGAATGCGAATCTCATTTGGAGTCAAACTGAATGTGACCGACAACCAACAGCACCGATTTGGGGGATTCCTAAGTTGGCAGATTGTCGTGTAGCTGTCGATTTATCCCTCTTAAGTGACGATGTTAGCGAGTGGTCAATTGTGATCGAAAATGCTGAGCAAGAGTCATTTTCAGATTCAGGTGTTGGTACAGATTTCGTCGGGATGCAACCCGAGTCATACCATGCAGAAGGAGGTCCGGGTCAATGGGCAGTAACTGTCGAGTTGACAGATGCTGCAGGTAACCGTCAAAGGTTGCAAATTAGCACAAATCTCGATGCCCCGGAAGCAACTGCTGGTGAACAATTGAAGACACCCGGGTCGTTTGAAAATCTCATTGCAATTTTCATCCTAGGATTCTTGGTCTTTGTTTTGCAAATGATGCGGAGTCGAAAGCACCATTCGAGTGACCCTTGGGGTACGACTGAATCTACTGAAATTGTTGCTGCGAATACCCTGTTTGAAGACGACGTAGTCGTCTCGGACGGGGAAGCGACACCATCAAACGCTGAGTGACTGTGTCAGAAGTGTGGGGGAGAATCGCCGTACTTCGTTTTTCTTGACCATTTTGATGGTTTCGTCCGTTCTTATTTGGTTCCCTAGTGCTCATGCAGCGGATGGCGACGGGGATGGCTACGACGATTCAATCGATGATTGCCCATTCGCTGTAGGCAATTCTTCAGTCACCATGCTCGGATGTCCTGATACGGACGGTGACGGTATTCCAGATATCATTCAAGGCACAGTTTCAGATTTCAATGAGGCGGGTTATGCTAGGACAGTCCGCACCTCATCTTCAAGCAGTTCCATGTCTCGCACTCTTGCAGTTGCACCGAATGGCATGCTTGTTGCTGGTGCTGATAGCGGTGACAAAATCATCCTGCTCGATGCAGCAGGAAATGAAATCAAAACATTGTTGACAATCCAATCAAATCCTCGTGATCTGGATTTCACACCGAATGGAACATTGCTCGGTGTTTCAGCCTATGAAGCGAATAACAATGCAGCCGTTTATGTCTACACTGTGGATTGGGTGGCTCAAAATGCGACTCTTTTGGTAAATCTGTCTGCCAATCATGATGATGACACATATGCTCTTCGCTTCAGCCCAGATGGTTCACTTCTGCATGTTGGGGGGAAAGATCAGAATATCACGACTTACTACACTTCGAACTGGTCGATTGCCCATATCACAGATGTGGGTGATGATGTTTACACCATCAAAACGAGTCCAGATGGGCGTTTCATCGCAGCTACACATGGAGAAGAACTCAGTGTATTCTGGTCTTCAAACGGCACTGAAGTTTACAATCGTCACAATAATTCGGGATATACACTTGGACTAGACTGGAGCCCAGATGGAAATTGGATTGTAACTGGCAGTTCAGACAATACCATTCGTATTTATCATGCGGCTAACGGGACGTTGATGAAGAATATCTCATACAGTTCTGACGTCAATGAAATTGCCTTCAATCGAGCAGGCACACATCTGGTTATAGCAACGAGTGATAATGATCCAACGTGGATTATTCGAACATCTGATTGGACAGTTGAGGCTACTTTCGGTTCTTTCACTGGAGGTAGCGGTAATGGTGCATCGGGGCGAAGAGGTGCTCGAGATGTTGCATGGTCACTGGATGAAACGAAAATTTACTTTGGGGCGCGATATCGGGGCTATATTTACACATATTATTCTACAGATGCATACGCCTGGCTCGGAGGAGATATAACTGGGGAATTGATGGAAAGCCGTTTCCATGAATATGCTGACAATTACAGCGATTACATTCCGATGCACTTCAACAGCACATCGATTCAAACCACCAATTATTTGTGTAATGGTGTGAATCCTAAAGGAAATTCACCATTGATTGGCGCGGCTTCTAGTACCGCAGCTGGAAGATATACCACTAACTTGGCGAATTATTCTGAAAGTGGGATGAGTGATTGCGATTCGACCAACGCACGATTAATCGAGGTGCCTATTGCTAGGATGCCAGCATCAATCATGATTGATCCGAATACTGCAACACATCAATGCTTGAATTCAACTGGTGGCCTATCGATGGGACAAATGCGATGGATTCTTTCAAACGCCCCGCAATCTACCCTCACCTCTTCTGCTATCCATCCAGGTGTTGTGTGGAATTCTGTCGTTCCAAATGATGATGGTGATGGCGAGCCGGAATGGAGAGATTTATCTTCGTCTTGTCCAGATGAACCAATACACATCTATCACCGATGGGAGAATCGTTCTGTGCCTCAGATGATTTCGTCCTTCATGTTCTGTGATCACTGCAGTTTCCCTGAGGACTGGTTTGAATCAGACAATACACCTTCTGGCCGTCAGAGGATTATACAAGAAACACGTGAAGAGATTATTTCAGGGTCTTCGAACAATGATGACGTGATTGGTATCACGGAATTGAGGGCAGCAATCACTAGCAATGAGGTATATCATGTACCGTTGTTTGACAATTGGACCCATGGGGCTGCTGATGCCCTTGCGGCAGGCAATCTCCCCATACATCCCTCTGTCGAGAATAGTACGTCAGGTGTTTGGCCCTTCCAAGATGATTACCGCCTCGTCATTCGTGAGGATGATCTCGATATTCTTCGCCCATTCCTCGCTTGGATGTTGAGTGAAGAAGGGCAGGATAACTTTGACGAAATTGGATTTGTTCGTATGGATTCTCTTTCGCGTGTACACGCGGGCGATCGAATCGGAATCAATCTTCGACATCTTTTACCCGATGATGATGGGGATGGGATTTGGAACGGTGATGATAACTGCACAGATACAGCGGCAGGTCTCAGTGTAGATGCTTCTGGTTGCGCACAAAATCAGCTAGATGATGATGGAGACGGCCTTGTCAATACTGAAGATGACTGTCCATATTCAGCTGGTACAAGCACACATCCAACAGTTGGTTGCCCAGATGTTGACGGAGATGGTTGGGCAGATACAGCAGATTCATTCCCTTCAGAACCCTCTCAATGGAATGACACAGATGCCGATGGTTTTGGCGATGAATCGGGTGGATATCAAGCGGATGCTTGTCCCTTAGAATACGGTTTATCAGTTCAAGATCGATATGGTTGTCTAGATACAGATGGTGATGGTTGGTCAGATTTGAATGATATGTTCCCTGGAAATCCTTCACAATGGGTCGATAAC
>Ga0066836_10000894_pt1 | contig 15196 bp, 10 predicted proteins | sample ETNtaG_18_FD_71568 | JGI IMG/M metagenome (GOLD analysis project Ga0066836, IMG submission 71568) | Marine microbial and viral communities from oxygen minimum zone, Eastern Pacific Ocean - ETNP201302SV91 | ecosystem: Environmental > Aquatic > Marine > Oceanic | place: Pacific Ocean: Eastern...
AATTGTCGCTTTATACCCCGCGCTGCGATATGGTAAGAGAAAAGCGGGATCATTCGACATATCAGTTAGTTCGGTTAGAAGATATGTCTATTAAATGGAGAGAGCTAGAATCCAAACTAGGCGCGGCTGATTCACCGAATAAAATAAAGAAAGCGAAGAGTAATATATTAAAGTTTACTAACCATGATGGTCAAGTTGGTTCCCACTTCATACAGCGCTTTAGAATTCAATTACCGGGTGATTCGGGTGAGAACTTCTACGGTCCCTATTATGCTCAGTTTAACCAGTTGAGGTCTATCGAAAGAAATACTACAACTACGAAGGATTTACTATCTCATCGAGTTGCTAGTTTATCTAATGAGTTTGTCCCATCGCTAGTTGAAAGGCTCGGTTCTTATTTCAGCCGCATCGGAACTCCTGATTATTCCCACCCGGACTAATTTTGCTTATTAGAGTTAAGACAATGTGACCAATCTGTTTTGCTAAAAAAGGTGGTACAGCATTTCCTACTTGGACGTATTGTTGTGTTCTTCCTCCTTCAAAAAAGTAGTTGTCAGGAAAAGTCTGTAAACGAGCAGCCTCTCTTACCGTGAGGCTGCGACACTGTTTAGGATCATAATGCACGAAGTAATGGCCATCTTTAGAGATATGACTAGTGATCGTTGTCGCGAACTTATTTGCAGATTGTACTCGAAAGCGGTCTGCGTGGTTTCCTGACTCCCAGTTTTTGTGATTTGGGGCTAACTCTTTAGGAAAATCTCTTGACTTGGGAGACACTCCGTTGTGTAACTTCGCGTGTACAGCGCAGAAGGCATAACGCAGTAAATCTGAATCCATATGCCCTCTAGTATCATGATTCAATACACACTTTAAATTTTCATCTAATAACCAACCCCTCAAAGGGCGGGGAAGTCGGTTTTTGTCAATATCAGTATGTTGTGACTCCATTCTCTTTAGATTGTTGAATGGCTCTATGTCCAAGTCCTCAATAACATCACTTGAGTAAAATGGGGACTTAAGTAATAACTTCTTTAAGTACTTGGCGTTTTTAGAAATTAATCTTGTCCAAACCTGCTGCTCATTTTCGGTTTTCTTAGAAAATCCGCTCCTAAGAGGCGGTAGATCTCCTAGCACACTTTCCACGCTAATCGTATTGTCTGCTTTTTCCAGCGTTGATGGTATTGCTTTTATGTCTTCTCTAACACCAATCAAAATCACTCTATGACGAGCTTGAGGAATTCCATACTCCTCTGATTTAATGAGAAAATCTCTTGAGTCTTTATATTGGGGGTTCTCTGAATTCTCTGCATTTACGACAAGTGAATATATTTTGTATTTGGGGCCACTCTTTTCTTTGGTCACTCTGCTTGGATTTCTTAAATCCTTCAAAAGCTGCGGAAACATTACTTTGCCATTTAATTTTGCAGAAAGAATTCCGCGAACGTTCTCCATGATAAATACGTTTGGCTTGGCAATAGATAGTACTTTTAAGTACTGAAGATATAGGAAGTTGCGAGAATCTTTTTCAGCTTTATAGTTTTTGATACCTGCATTGCGGGATCTTCCGGCCAAAGAGTAAGCTTGGCATGGGGGGCCCCCGATTACCACCGTCGGCCCGGTATGCTTTTTCGTTAACTCTCGGATACGTTCATGAATTAAATTGTTATCAGCACCTAGCTCTCTTGGCCCCTCTAGAGTTTCAATGTTCGCTTCTCTCGCTTGTTCAGGGTAGCGTTGAAAAAGAGCTTCTCTGGAAAGATTGCCCCTAACATATTCATAGTAATCATCGAGTCCGCCGGGCAAACCTTTTACTTTTCTATAAAATGCTCTTGTCGTAAGCGTTTTATGCGCATGAAGGTCTTTCTCTACAGACAAACCGATTTGAAATGGGCGACTTCCATTTTCAGTTTGACACGAAGATACTCCTTCACCTAACCCACCCGGACCGGCAAATAAATCGATTACTAAAACTTCACCTGTTTTCACAATAGCCACTATATTAAAAAAATGCTGAGCAATGATACCAGGCTAAAAGTTCTGAGCAATATTAATATTATTCTGCTTCTAAATGACTTGCTCTCACCAAGTAATCAATTGAAAAATCTACTCACTAAAGAGTTCCTTTTTGAACGTGTCACCTTCAACATTTTTATCGAAGTAACTTTTCCCATCCTCAAACATTTGCCTCCTAATTAACTCTATATCGCTGCTCCCAAGCTTCTCCCACAGAACAGCATCAAAGGCTAGTTTGTCTAAATCCTTGGCGTGGTACATAAAGCTTTTGCGCTCGAATTTTTCGAATGGATTCTGCAGAATACTTTTAGTTAGCTGTTTTTTGTCATTTAGAAACTCTTCTTTATTCAAAGGGCTGTTTGGTTTTTCTGCTTTACCGTATTTTGTCAGTAAGTCTTTATAAAATGACTGGTAATCATCTCTTAGCAATGTAAGTGATACTTCGCCAGTTTTATCTGCGTGCTTAAGCATCAATAGCAAAAAGATGATTTTGAATGAAAACGTATAATCTCGTTGCTCCAAAAACTCGAAAAAATCATCCCTTCTCGTGGCTTCGCTACGAAGCTTCAGGTTTTTTTCTTCGCGTATCTCATCAACTCTGCTTTGTTTGTAATAGTTAAGCATTTTATTGCCAAACGGCAATTGCTTGTCTGGAATTATACTTTGGCTTTTTACCCAGTTCTTTACCGTGCCTGTGGAAATAAATAGCTCTCTTGCAAGCTGCTCATCATTTACATAATCGCCGTATTCATCCTCGAAATTAAATAGCTTAATTGGTCTTAGGATTCTTTCGGTTTCATGGAGGTGGTCAAGTACAACCTCTTCGCCCACCGGTGCTGCATTAGGGTTGAACACATCAGTAAAAGGTTTGTAATCAGTTAAACTGAATAAACTGTGCAAACTCCACGGTTGAAGCGCAGGTCCATAGCTATCAACTACATCAACTACGTAAAGTGCTTCTTTACCTGGATAGCTTCTCGTACCTCTTCCTAACTGTTGCATATAAAGCACTTTGGACATGGTTGGTCTTGCCATTACAACAATTGAAGTGTTAGGCGCGTCCCACCCCTCATTTAACAAATCGCATGCACATAAAAAACGTAGTTTTCCATCCTTATATTTTTCAAGGCCTTCGCGGCTGTTTGCTGATACTGCTTCTGCACTAATCATGTGCTCATTTAGCAGTGCTGCAAGCCTATTAGCATGCTTTACATCTACGCAAAAAATTACGCCTTGAAGTGAGGACAGTGACTGCTTAGTGGTAACATCTTCTTGATTAAAATAATTAGAAATAACATCGACAATCAGCTGATCTCGAGAAGGAATGATGACCTTCTTATTAAGGTCACTTTTTACGAATTCTTTCCCATTGAATCGTACTTGAGAGAAATCAATATTACTCTCTAATCGAAAAGCGCGTATAGGTGGTAAGAGGTTTTGTTTTATCGCTTCTTCTAGAGTCATGTTTATTTGATATCTACCAAATATTTCAGCTAAATCTTTCTGGTCAAGCCGTTTATCGGTTGCTGTACAGCCAAGTAAGGTTTTGGGCTTGAAGTGCTCTAAAACTCTTTTAAGACCTTGTGCTGGTGCATGGTGTGCTTCGTCCACAACAATATAGTCAAAGTGGTCTGAAGAAAGAGAAGAGAAACTTCTTTGCACGGCTTGTGTTGTTTGTACAATTACGTCTGCTTTAAAATCGGTTATATCCGAAGATACATTTAGAGAAGGGTAGCGCTCGAGAAAACGTGACTTTGTTTGGTCGCGAAGGTCTTTGAAAGGTACTACGACCAATGCTCGTTTAGCCCGTTTCAACTTACGCTGCCGGTGGTGGTCCGCAATAAATACTTCTGTCTTGCCTATGCCAGTAGGAAGTATTAGTAAGAAAGTATCCTTTCCCGCTTCTCTATTATTTTGTATGTCAGATAGTGCGTCTTCTTGATGTTTGAAAAGTGAAAAGCTAATGTTTCGAAACTGACTTGCTGAGGGCTTTTCGCAGAATGTTTCTGGTGTTCCAAAATACAGGCGAATTTGATCAGCAAACTTTTTTTCGTCTGCCATTCCCGCATTTGACCAACGATATACTTTTATACCGTCTTTCATCAACGAATTTTGTTTAAGTAATTGAGAAAGATACCGTTTTCTACTGATGACGAGCGGGTGATGAAAAGCTTCGCCATTTAACTCTATTGCAATATCACCGCTTTGTGTTTTTAGTACGTAGTCTACATAGCGACTTTTACCGAGCAGGTCGATGTACTGATATTCACGTGTAAGGGCGTAGAGATACTTAGAACCATAAACCTGTTCAAACAGACTTTCGAAGTTATACTCAGGCTTCGTAGGATCTATTTCGTTTGTATGCCTGTCAGTTCCATACTGTTTGAAATCGTATTCTTCTTTTGTTTCACCTAAAACGGTATCAAAGAGCCATTTATTGTCCGGTTCCTGATCATCAATGAATCTATAAAGCTTGGTAAATTTATGCATAAGCATATTTTGCCAACCCGTATATTCATGATATCGATATTGAGGTTTTTCTCTGTCATAAAACCGCGTATCTAGAATAACGCCAGTCTGTTGCTCGGCGTCACTATATAGGTATGAGGTGTATTGTGAGTCGATGAGTTGAAATCCCTTTCGCTCTAACAATTTTGATAAGCTCATCCATTTAAATCCGTTGTTATGACATTTTTCACTGACACTATCTTTTCACCAATTCAACCGTAACCCATTTCACATCATCTCGCTTCAAGCCATCTTGGCTTGGAACAGGGTTTAAATTGCGTGCAGTTAGTCCGCTGCTTTGCGCTAAAGTCGCCAACTCCTCATAACTGACAGCGTGCATGGGCCTTGCCTCATCATTTGGGCCGAATCGTAGACTTATATACATGATTCCATTTTCTGAAAGTAAATCAGCTAAACGGTTTAACGCGGGTGGCCTCTCAGATTCTGGTAAATGCATCCAAACAGCAGAAAGCAGTATTAGATTGTATGTTTTTGGCGCTTGGGGTAGGGTGGTAAGCGCAGGTAAGCTGGCGTTACACCATGTAACACTGTTATGTGAATTGGCTTGTGCTAGGTTTCTTAGCTCATTTGCAGGCTCTACAGCTATTACTTTCCATCCTTTTTCGGCTAACCAACTTGCGTCGCGGCCACTCCCAGCGCCTACGTCTAACGCAAAGCCTACTTCAGCTTGCTGTAAAGATGCCTTCCAGTCAGTGTGCACACTTTCTGCATCAACCGAATTGTATAAGTCGAAGTAATGCTGCGCTTTTTCACTGTAATGCTTAATGGTGTTTTTTGTACTGCTAGACAAAATGTCGATGCCTCCCTGATCTGAGGTACAGGTTATCGCATTCCCACAAACGCAGCTACCTTTACCATTTTGTAAAATCTCTTTTTAGAAACTTAAATAGCAATAATTATCATTTAAATTAGCTTTAATTTATCTTATACTCCCCCGCCGTAAAGTTCTTAACCCTTCATAAACAAATAACAGAGAAAACCATGAAATTAAGCAGTTTATTTGCACTAACGCCTATCGCGTTTGCTTTGTCGGTAAATGCGCAAACAACTCAAAGCGATACAGTAGAAGTTAAAGAAGCAGACGTAGAAAAAATTCGTATTGTAGGTGTTCGCCAAAACCGTGTTAGCCGCGGTGCAACTGGCTTAACCATGGAAATCAGTGAAACGCCTCAGTCTATCAGTATTCTTTCTGAAGACCTTATGCAGTCGTTCGGTGCGTTCAACATTAACGACGCACTAAAGCTAGCACCAGGTATCAACGTAGAAGAGTGGGAAACTAACCGTACTAACTACACCGCACGTGGTTTTGAAATTAAAAACACCCAAATTGATGGTGTGGGCCTGCCTAACGACTGGGGTATTGTTACCGGTTCGGTTGAAGCTTACGGCTACGAAGAAATTGAAGTTATTCGTGGTGCGAACGGCCTGCTTACTGGTGTAGGCAACGCGTCAGGCACCATCAACTATGTGCGCAAGCGTCCTACTAACGAAGAAGGCGGTGAAGTGGGTGCAAGCATTGGCTCTTACAACTTCAAGCGTGTTCAAGGCGACTACTCTATGCTGCTTACAGAAGACGGCAGCTGGGCGGCGCGTGTAGTAGGTAGCTTTGAAGATAAAGAGTCTCACCTAGATGGTTTAGAAAACGATCGCGGCTTTGTATACGGCGTTATTGATGGACAGCTAACTGATAACGCTACGATAACCTTCGGTTTGTCATACCAAGATGCCAATACCGACGGCAACACGTGGGGCGGGCTAGTATTCAACTATACCGACGGTACGCAAGCTGAGTGGGATATTAATGACACCACTACGCAAGAATGGACCAAGTGGGATACTGAAACCACTAACGCCTTTGTTGAACTAGACTATGAATTCGACAACGATTGGCAATTGCTACTTAGCTATAACTTCCGTGGTTACGAAGATGAAAGTAAGCTGTTTTATGCTTACGGTGCCATTGATAAAGAGACTGGCCTTGGTTTAGTTGGCTGGCCAGGTCGTTACGATTCTGAAATTGACTCTCACCTGTTAGAAGGCCGAGTATTCGGTGATTTCGAGCTGTTTGGTCGCAGCCATGAAGTTAACTTTGGTGTAAGTCACGCTACTAGCGACGACGTGTCTTTTGTTCATGCGTTTGACTACGCTACTACTCCTGCATACGGCCCGACACCAGCATTCCCATACGGCTTGGATGCGATTGCTGAGCCAGAGTGGTTAGGTGTGTCTGAGTACTCAAATATTGAGCAAACACTAACGCGTTACTTCGGCTCTGCTCGATTCAGCGTAACAGACGCAATGCACATCATTGCTGGTTTTAACGCGATCGACTTCGAGCGTACTGGCCAAAACGCAGGCGCGGTTATCGATAACTCAGAAAGCGAAGCCAGCCCTTATGTTGGTGCGACTTACGCGGTGACAGAAGATGTTAATGCTTACGTGAGCTACTCTGACGTGTACCAGCCACAAGAACAGTATGATGTAAACGGCCAATACCTTGACCCAACTAAGGGTAAGAACTTTGAAGCGGGCTTCAAGGCACAGTGGTTCGACGACAGACTACTAACAACTTTCGCTTACTTCACCGCTGAACAAGATAACTTGGCAGCATATGCAGGTACTAACCCTGAAACTCTTCAGTACTACTACAAAGGCGTATCGGTAGAGTCTGACGGTTTTGAAATTGAGCTAGCGGGCCAGTTAACTGATGATCTACGCATTAACGCGTCTTACACCAACATTGATGTAGAAGACGAGCAAGGTAACGACGCTAACCTATGGGCACCACGTGATGTAGTGACGTTCCAACTAGGTTACACCGTACCGCAAGCGCCAGAAATTGAAGTAGGTTTTGGCGGTAGATGGCAGTCTGAAATTAGCAACGTAGACTACAATGTTAAGCAGGGCGCTTACTTCTTAGGCAACGTTTATGCTTCACATGCCTTTACAGAAGATTTCACCGTTCGCATGAACATCAACAATATCTTCGACAAGAAGTACATTAACAGCCTACATACGGTTGGTTACTACGGTGCGGGGATCAACGCTCAGTTGAGTGCATCATATACGTTCTAATATGAACTAAAACATGAATAATTAAAATGCGGCTTAGGCCGCATTTTTTGTTTGTGATCCTTCTTTAATGAAACAGTTTTCCTAGACTCTTAATTTAAATTTTTATTAATTGATTAAAATTAGACCAGTTGCTATTGTTTTAAAACGTTTAGAAGATGGAGTTTCAAATGAATAAACACTTAAACAAAGTGTTCCCAAATGCCGCTAAGTTGTCAGTACTAACGTTAGGTGTTTTTCTTGGCGGCCACCTCGCCGCACATACCGATAAACAAAACTACGAAACAATTGACGTAGTGGGTGAGAAAACTTCTCCTCAACTGAAACGCGCATTCGACAAGCAACGTTTCGAGTTCCTAGAGTTGTATAACAGCATTAATGAGGTCGCAAAGTTCGACGTAATCTGTAAATACCACAAGCCAATTGGAAGCCAAATTGCCCGTAAAAGTTGCGAACCGCGCTATGTGAAAGACTTTCGTTCAATGATGATGCAAGTCTCGTCTACTAAACCGGGGATCGATTTTAACCGCTTACCCAGCGATGATCATATTCGCTTTCTTACTAACGACACGAGAGAAGAGGCATTCGAGCATGTTGCAGCGTTGATTGCCACCCATCCAAAACTATTTGATAGTTTTACTAAACTAGACGCTATTCACCAGCGCATTGAGCAGCGTAAAGATGACAACTAGTGCTGTCTAGTGCAGCTGTTTAACCTATAAAAAAATGCGGCTTAATGAAGCCGCATTTTTTGTATCAATTATAACTACTGATACTTCTTAAGTTCTAGTCGTGACACCATGCCTTTATGCACTTCGTCAGGGCCATCAGCTAAGCGAAGGGCTCTTGCACCAGCGGCAAATCGCGCCAGTGGGAAGTCGCTACACATACCCGCACCGCCGTGAATTTGTAGTGCCATATCCACCACGCTTTGTAGCATATTCGGCACCACCACTTTAATAGCTGATATTTCGGTCATAGCGTGTTTTACGCCTAAGTTGTCAATTTTCCAAGCGGCGTGGAGCGTGAGCAAACGCGCTTGCTCAATAGCCATGCGAGCATCGGCTACGCGTTCTAAGTTGCCACCTAAGCGTATGATTGGTTTACCAAACGCAACCCGTTCGTGACCGCGTTTAAGTGCAAGCTCTAGCGCTTTTTCTGCCATGCCGATAGCGCGCATGCAGTGGTGAATACGGCCTGGGCCCAAGCGCCCTTGTGCAATAGCAAAGCCTTTGCCTAACCCCATAATTAAGTTGTCTTTGCTCACGCGCACATTATCGAAATGCATTTCCCCGTGGCCGTAAGGCGCATCGTAATCGCCGTAGGCATCCAGCATGCGCTTAATGGTAATTCCAGGTGTATCAAGCGGCACTACGACCATACTGTGGCGACTGTGCTTGTCGTTATCGGGGTTAGATAAGCCCATGAATATAGTTATAGCAGCGTTAGGATGGCCTAACCCTGTCGACCACCACTTTTTACCGTTAATGACTACGTCATCGCCATCTTCAATAATGGTGGCGGCCATATTGGTGGCGTCAGACGAAGCAACATCAGGCTCTGTCATACCAAATACTGAGCGTATTTCACCTGCCAGCAATGGTTTAAGCCATTTCTCTTTTTGGGCGTCGCTGCCGAAGTGATACAGCACTTCCATATTGCCGGTATCAGGCGCATTACAGTTAAAAATCTCTGGTGCAAAGAGGTATTTTCCCATGCGCTCTGCCATAGGTGCATATTCAAGCGTGGTAAGACCCTGGCCTAGCTCGGCATCGGGCAAAAACAGGTTGGCTAACCCTGCTTCACGCGCTTTAGCTTTAAGCGCTTCAGTACCAGGGTGCAGCTTCCAGCTTTTCCAGTCACCGTGATTATTTTCTTTATGGTGAAAGTCGTAAACTTCGTCTTCAATTGGCGCTATATGCTCGGCTATAAAATTATCGAGCTTCTCTAGTAAGGCTTTGGTTTTGTCGTTATGTGAAAAATCCATAGGGCACCTTTTAACATTCGTTGAATTTGTACTAATTAAATATAGAGAGTATTTGCTTCGCATCTCGCACTTCGGTCGCCGCAAGTTAAAATGTAGGGGCTGTCTCTAAAGCGTGCGATAACTGTTCGTTAAACGCATAGTAGAGAAAGTTGCTTAGTGAATGAAATGAAATATAATCCTTAAATGGTGTGAATTTCATTCATGATAGTGGCAATGTTCGAAAACAGACAATTCGAGAAGTTAGATCTAAACCTGCTAAAGGTTTTTGAAGCGCTTTGGCAGCATAGGAATATGACCCGCGTAGCTGAAGCGCTCCACATTACGCCATCGGCAGTTAGCCATGCCATGCGCAGGTTTAGGGATATTTTGGGCGATCCACTTTTTGTTAAAGAAAAACAAAGCATGTTGCCTACTGCAGCCTGCGAACGGTTAGCGCCCGCTATTCTAAAAGCCCTAAGCGATATCCGAAACGCATTGGGGGAGTTTGCCGACTTCGACCCGTTACATAGCCATCAGCGCTTTGTTATTGCCATGCAAGAGTCTCTAGAATTAGGCGTTTTACCTGTTCTGCTTTCAACCCTTGAAAAACAAGCACCTAATGTAGAGATAGTAAGCACTCGCTTACATCGAGATGCAATGCTGGCAGACTTAACAAATCGAAACCTCCACCTTGTTATTGATATTGGTCGCGCTGTCGCTGCGCCCATCTCTCACTCACTATTGCGTCGCGACACCTACAAGGTGCTTATGAATAAGCAAAACCCGTTGGCACAAAATATAGATAAGAAGAAGTATGTGGCGGCACGCCATATAACGGTGTCGAACCGGGCAAAAGGGGCGTCGGTAGAAGAAATTGCACTGCAGCAACTAGGTATAAGCCGTCCTTCATTATGGCGTTGCCAAAACTATCGCGCCGCGGCAGATGTGGTGGCTAGCACTAACGCTTTGTTAACCTTGCCAGGTTCTGTGGCCGATGCGGTAAGCGATGATAACTTGATTAGCACCAAACTGCCGTATCAGCTTCCCGCGTTGGAAACACACCTTTACTGGCATAGCCAGCAGGAAGGCGAGCCCGGGCTAATGTGGTTACGCAACTTAATGCTACACTTGTTCGCTGAATCTGGTCTTACCAGATAGGTTCTGATAGGATTCAGCGCTATAGGCATTATCACGCAGCCTACACTTTGCCAGCGCTTAGTGGGGTTCAGTGCTAGCGTGCATGAGGTATGTCAGATAGCACTATTGGCGCGCGTTCTGGTGAAAAGGAAGCAGTAATGAATATTCACACACTTGCAGGCTACATACAGCATATTTATCTTGTTGAAGACAGCGAGGGGTTGCTATTGCTTGATGGCTGTAGCCGCGCCGATGTAGACAACGTGTGTCGATACATTACGCAAACCTTAGGTCGTCCGTTAAGTGACTTAAAGCTGATTGTGGTTACACACATGCACCCAGACCATGCCGGAGGCGCCATTAAACTGCGTGAACGTACTGGTGCGCAGGTGGCATCTCACCCCAAAGCCATTAATTGGTATGCTGGGTTTGCTGGGCGTACTGCTCACGGCATAGACTTGTTGCTAACCTGGTGGGTGGCCAATCGTATTGGCAAGCCAAGAATGCCCATTTGGTACAACCCAATACTAGCGCCAGACATGACGCTTGCCGACAATCAGTTACTGCCCGGTTTTCCTGATTGGCAGGTTATGTACACGCCGGGCCATACCGACCACGATTTAACGCTAAAGCACAATCCCACGCAGCAGGCTTACATTGCCGATGTATTGGTACAGGTGAAAGGTGAACTAGTACCGCCATATCCGTTATGTCACCCTAACCAATACCGCGAAAGCTTAAAGAAGCTGGCCCAGTCACATATTGATACATTCTTTTGTGCTCACGTTCCGCACACCAAAAAGTCGGATATCGATTTTGAACACGTTATTGAAAACGCGCCGCGCAAACCTAAGAATCACTGGCATTCCAGTAAAAATCGCATAAAGAAAAAGCTATTTAATAAAACTCGCGAGCATTAGTTTATTAGCCGTCGTTAGCGTTACTTATTTACGAAGCGGCGTGTTTAACTGGCACTGCCCTTGCTTTTCCCCCTTAATAACCACATTAATCCTATAGGCATATCTATAATAACGAGAGGGCAATAATGTATAGGCCGCACTCTCTGGATATTATTTTTAAAGGTTTAGGTTTAAGGGAATAGGAACTGCAAAGGCAGAATACAAACAAAATAATGCAAAAAAATATCGCTACGCTTTTTGACAAAACTCGGGCAATGGCGTCGCTAACTGGCGACAAACTTAGCAGTGTGTTTAACAAAGAAACTCACAGATTCACCATTACTGGGCTAAGTCGAAGCGGTAAATCTATGCTGTTCACCAGCCTTATCACTATGCTGAAAAGCCGTAGTGAAGAGGGCTATGCGTGTTTGCCTTTGCTACGTTATTTGCCGCCATCCCAAGTGCTTGATATGCGCATAGAGCCCATTGAAGGCTACAAACCGTTCCCGCATATACAGAACATTGCTGATCTTGAAAACGGCCAATGGCCTAAAGCCACCGAAGAAGCATTCGGTTTTAAGCTGGTGGTGCGTTTAAAAGAAACCGCCTCATTGAAGCGTCATGTACTGCCTCATAGCGATGTGGTGTTTGAGTTTATCGATTACCCTGGAGAATGGGTGACCGACATTCCCATGCTAAGTAAAACCTATGCTCATTGGTCAGACTCTGCGTGGGCTCAGCTTAGCAGTGGGCCGCAGCAGTATTTCGCCAACCAGTGGAAAGCGTTTGTTAATCAGTTTGATTTTGAGCAAGAGCCAACCGAACAGCGTATTCAGCTGCTGGTTAATGCCTATCGCGATTATTTAGTAGAAGCGAAGGCCAACGGCATATCTCTTCTTCAACCGGGCAGTTTTTTATTGGAATCGAGCGACTTCGATTGGCAGGCCTTTGGCTTTACGCCGCTTCCGTCTAGCATCACCAGCGATGTATCACATCCTTGGTTTAAAATATTCGACAAGCACTTTGCTAAATTCCAAAGTGGGTGGTTAACGCCGCTGAAGCAGTCCATTTTCAAAGAAACCGACAAGCAAATTATTCTAGTCGATTTGTTTGAAGGGCTTAACCACAGCAGACAGCATTTGTATCAGTTAAAGGAAACCCTTAGTCATTTGGCCGACACCTTTGTGTACGGGCAAAGCACGTGGTTTTCACGCAATGTGCTGAAAAAAGAACAAATAGGCAGAGTGGCGTTTGTGGCCACTAAGTCTGATTTAGTGCCTGCAAGTCAGCGCGCTAACTTACTTAATTTACTTACCCAAATTACCGAAGGGGCGAGAGCACGGTTTGACGGTAAACCCATACAATTCGAGCATTTTTTAGTGTCTAGCATGCAAGTAACCGATGAAGGTAGTAATGATGATGCTATTCGTTACAAAGACACTGATGGCCGCTATGTAGAATCTACGTTCGAACCTATTCCCAGCACTTTGAAAGAGATGGAAGAGGGTAGCCACTTTCCAGTACCTGATGTGAGTGTACCTAGCGATTTTAAGGCGCGTATTTTAGCGGGTAAGGGCGTAGATAGATTGCTTCAGTTTTTACTGGGCAAAGGAGAGTAAGAATGAGCGATAAACCTTATACATTTGACGAAAGCCCAGAACAAACAAGCCAGTCTACGCTTAGAAGCGATGCAATTTACGGCGATGTCGGTGAGGAAGCGCAGCTCAACACGGCGACTGGCTATGGTAAACCCAACAATGACAGTGAAAGGGATGCGGTAACAAAACCGCAGTACAAAACCAAAGTTAAAACACAAACCTTAGACATAGCGCAGCCTGAAACCAAACTTCCGCAACAAGTTACTGAGGATGTATGGGAAGTGGATACTAAAAAAGGTGGCCTGTCGTTAGGTGCGGCAACATTAGGATTTGGCGTGGTTTCATTAATTGGCTTTTTCGTTTTTGAAGCTTATACCACCCTTGCGGCAAACGTTTCTGAACACCCCATCGGTACGGGCGTACTGGGCGCATTACTGATTGGTTTTGTAAGCTGCTTTAGCTTTTTGAGTTTTAAAGAGTGGCGAGGCTACAAGCAAGTAAATACAGCAATGGAAGATGCAAGCGTTATCCGAGATTTGCTGGCTAGCAAGGGAGCAGAGCCTTTAGCGCAGCAAAAGCCTTCAGCGGGAGGAGAGCCTTCAGCGCAAAAAGATCCATCAGCTGGAACAGAAGCATCGCCACAGAAAATTGATCGCGTGCTAAGCCAGCACGGCAAACGCTTTTCGCGGGGGTCTTACGCAGCGCATTGTTTCGACCGTTATAAGCAGCAGCTTCAAGACGATATGTCAGGCCCAGAACGATTAGGCCTGTACGAAGACACGGTACTAAAACCTGTTCAGGAAAAGGCGCACAAGGTGCTGAATAAAGAGTCGGTGACCGCCGGAAGCCTTGCGTTTATAAGCCCAAATAATCTTATTCAAACTTTTGCTGTGGTATGGATTAGCTTTCGTACCATTCGTCGAATGGCCCGCGTGTATGGGCTAAGGCCAAGTACAGCAGGCAACTGGAAGTTGCTTAAAGTGTTGGCGCAAAACATTGCGGCGCAAGGCGTGTTTGACTTAGCTACCGACGAAGTTGCCAATCAAATTGGCGGCAGCTTGTCGGCGAAGTTTATGGAAAATTCTGCTGAAGCGATTGCTGCGGGCGCGCTCAACGCCCGTTTAGGGCGAGCGTTGATCAAGTTACTTAAATAGCGCGTCTTGCCTGCTTGTTAGGCTGCGCTAGTGATTTCGCGCAGCCTAGTGGTACCAGCCGCGCTCTAACGCGAAACCTTTTAGGTTACTGTATTTACGTTATAGCGCCTTTTTAGTGGGCACCACCACGTTAGCAAAGATTAATCCCGCCACTAGCGACATAAAGATAAGAAATACTTCCTGTCCCAAATGGTCGGCCTTCACAAAGTCTTGGCCTGTCATAAACGAGTTCAAACCAATATAGGTTTTAGACCCCGGCACCAGCACTATAAGCCCATGCATAGCCACAATGGTCGCGGGTTGGTTAGCAATGCGGGTGAACGCATTAGCAAAAATGCCTAATGCAAATGCACCCACAAATGCACCTAGCCCAGGGCTCATGTAGTCAGAGCTCCATGCGGTAGCACTGTAGGCAATAAATGCTGCTGCCAAGGCCCATGGAATGTGTTTAATACGCGTTCTGAATATTGCAACTAGGGCAATACACAGCAAGAATACCGCTAGCCAAGTAGCCCAGTAAGGCAGCGATTCTGCAGGGGTATACACGTTTTCACCAAACGCACTAAAGCCCACTGACACACCCAAAAAAGCACCGAAATATAGCTTAAACAGCTGCATGATGGCGTCCATAGTACGAGCCGTGCCCGACACCATGTTGCGAGATGAAAGCTCGGCAAGGCCCATTGTCAGCGCTAGTCCGGGTACAAACACAATTACTGATGAAAGCACTACCAGCGGAATGTTAATGCCCGGGTCAACGTATTGACCAATAGCACAAGCAAGAATGCCGCCAACGAACGCGGTGACAGGCTCTAGCATTAAGTTTAC
>Ga0066836_10000895_pt1 | contig 15191 bp, 11 predicted proteins | sample ETNtaG_18_FD_71568 | JGI IMG/M metagenome (GOLD analysis project Ga0066836, IMG submission 71568) | Marine microbial and viral communities from oxygen minimum zone, Eastern Pacific Ocean - ETNP201302SV91 | ecosystem: Environmental > Aquatic > Marine > Oceanic | place: Pacific Ocean: Eastern...
TCCATCTCGTAATACAGCAACACGGTCAGACAAGTTGATTACTTCTCCCAAGCGATGGGATATATATATGATAGATATACCCTGAGACTTCAAATCCCGAATAACCTCAAAAAGTTTTTCTGACTCTTTCTGAGATAAACTTGAAGTGGGTTCATCCATAATAATTATCCGCGCATCAACTGAAAGTGCTTTTGAAATCTCAACCAATTGCTGATGGCCAATCGTTAAATCTGCCACAAGAGTATCGGTTGGAAATTCCAATCCTACACGCTTCAGGAATTGCGCCGACTCTTTGTGAATTCGATTGCGATCAATTACCCCACTTTTGTGGGGTTCATTACCAAGAAAAATGTTGGCTGCAATGTCAAGATTATCAGATAGGTTCAACTCCTGATGAATCAGTGCAATACCGTACTTTTGCGCTTCACGAACATTTGCAATTTCGACCAAAGCACCATCCAACTCTATAGCCCCTTCATCGGGCAAATGAATTCCAGCAAGAAGTTTCATCATGGTACTCTTGCCAGCTCCGTTTTCACCTACCAAAGACAAAATCTCACCTTGAAACAAGGTGAGATTAACATTATGTAGCGCCCTAACACCAGGAAACTGCTTTCCAATTGCAGACGCTTTCAGCAGTGGCGGATCTTCGGGCATTAATCCTTCTTTGCGCCCAAAGCAGCCATTTTATTTTTTTCGCTCCAAAATTCGTCGATATTTTTTGCTGTTACTGACTTGTATCCCAGATCGATAAATTTATTTGGAGGAATCACAGAGTTGTCACCATCTAGAATACTCTTAAGCACCCTTACCGACTGATAACCATAGTTCCAAGGTTGCTGACTAATTGTCCCATGGGCGTGACCATCTTTAATAGCCTTCAGCAGGGCATCATCCTCATCAAATCCACAAACTTTGATTTTACCCAGCTTCCCCGCCTCTTCAATAGCCTGCAAACAGCGCGGCGGATTATATGCGAATAATCCAACCATGCAGGCCAAGTTTTCATATTTAGTAATAGCATCCTCTGCGTTAGATTTTGCAGCATCCATAACAAAATTATCGGTCCGAGTGTCCACAATAGTATACTTCTCTCCTTTGAATACTTTTGCTACCTCATCAAACTTAATCTGGCCAAGTGTTTGGCTTGGTCGATCCAATAATTCATCAATCACCCCTTGCCTTCTTTGGCGAGCATTCAGCTGTTCTAGTCGCCCTACAAAAATAGCTACTTCACCACCATCCGGAATCGCTTCCTTCACCAATCTACCAAGGGCACGACCAGCCTTATAATTGTCAGTTCCAATGTACACCAAACGTTCACTTTTCGGAGCATCAGCATCGTGAGTAATCAACTTGGTTTGACTTGCAATTTCATTCAAAAACTTGGTTTGCCCATCAGCATCAACAGGGCTAACAGCCATTCCAGCAATACCCTTTGCCATAAGAGATTCCATTATACTCTTTTGGTCCGCCAAACCTTTTGTCGGAAAATGAATCTCACATTCAACTCCTCCCAGCTCAGATTCAGCCTGCCGCACACCTGCCGCACACAAATCCCAAAATGGATCAATACCATTAGTGACATAGGCAATTTTATGTTTAGCCTTATCATCTCCATCATTTGTACCGTTGTTGGAGTTATTCCCACAGCCGGCCACCAAAACAACTGCCAATGCAGTAACTATAAATGTCAGTTTTTTAATCATATTTTTAAGATTCTTTTTATTAAAAATTTAAATCAGTGAACAGTGTTACCTCCATTCACATGGATATTCTGCCCTGTAACAAAAGACGAAGCTTCACTAGCCAAATAAATAATGGTGCCAGCCAAATCTTCTGGCACTCCCCAACGCTTCATTGGAATATTTTCGAGATATCCATCCTTTAAATCCTGAGGGTCTTTCTCATGGCGTTCGACCGGTATCCAACCCGGAGCGATCATGTTCACCGTAATATTCCATGGCGCCAACTCGTGAGCTAAGCTTCGGTTAAATCCGTTCTGTCCGCCCTTTGCTGAAACATAAGCAGTGAAAGGTGTTACACCCAAGTGAAACACCTCAGAACCAATATTTATAATACGCCCCCATCGCTGTTTCTTCATGTGCGGCAAAACAGCACGCGTCACTAGATATGGGCTCTTTATAAAGAAGTCCAACATGCTCTGATAAAAATCCCAATCATATTCTTCAATTGGCTTTTGTGGCTGATCCGGAGTGGCATTCAAAATTACAATATCCACTGGCCCCAGCTTCTTCTCTGTCTCGGAAACTAACCGATTTACATCTGATTCATCAGTAACATTAGCACGGATCATAGCACCCTCAGCCCCTGTTTCTTCGAATTCTAATAAGGTTTTTGCAGCTCGCTCCTCATTGTTATAATAATTCATCGCCACTCTTGCCCCAGCCTTACCCAGAGCAACGGCCATACGCTTACCCAAACCAGTCGAACTACCTGTGACTAGAGCAGTTTTGCCCTTTAGTGAAAATAAATCGGTGCTCATTCTTATTTCGAGAGGTCGGGAAAACTAGCAAAGTACCCTTGGAATGAAAACCGATTTTTCGAGTGAAATGGTATAAACTAATTTAAATAAGAAACAGGTGAATCAGGTTGAAATACCAGAAATTTCATTAACTTTGAGATGATTAAGGTCCAGAACAGCCCAATCAGGTTTACATGCCTCTAGTTCCTCCAGAGTTGATCCTCCTGTTGCAACAGCAAGCGTTCTGGCCCCAATATATTTACCGCAAGCAACATCTTTAGGAGTATCACCAACAACTACGACCTCAGATCCGTCTAAATGGCACTCCAAATATTTACTAGCCTTTTTCTTGGCTGCTGCAGCAATCAGATTACGATCTTCATTATCATTGGCAAATCCTCCGAAAGAAAACCGCTCCCACAGCCCATAGGTACTAAGCTTTCGCTTTGCTCCCTCTTCAATATTTCCAGTTAGCAATCCAATAGCCGGGGGATTAGGCAAGAGCACTAAATCATCGAGCATTTTTAATACCCCTGGAAATGGACCACCCTCACCATCATCCAAATGATTATCAATCAAATGTAAGTAGTGTTCAAAAAACAACTCTCTATTAGAAACAGAAAAATCAACTTTATTCAATTGGCACAGTTCACGAAATAAAGAGTAGTCGGTTCTACCAGAAAATTTAATTTTTTCGGTAGCATTAGAAATACCAAATGCCGCCTTAAAAGCCTCGCCAAAAGCCTTCACTCCAGCGCCTCCGGTACTTACAAGCGTACCATCTATATCAAATAAAACTACCCGCACTAAAGGAAGTCTTGCTTTCAGGAGTCCCTAGCGTCAAGCGTCGGAATTTGTTGTATCGGATTGCTTCCCACGTTGACGCACCAAAAACTCCTCAACGGCAAGCTCATTATCTCCAGCCCTTCGAGCTACTTTCAAGAGTTTGTTCATTGTTGAAAGTTCCTCAAGCTGTTCATCCAAAAACCAACTCAAAAAATTTTCCGTTATGTGATCTCCTTGCTCTACCGACAATTTCAAAAGAGCATTAATCTCTTCTGTTACCTTCATCTCCCAATCAAGTGATAATTGAGCAGCTTCTTCGACAGATTTCACATCACTACTCGGAGCTTCAATAGTAGGGATTTCCAATTTACCATTAAAAGCTACAACATGATTAATAAACCTCTCGGCATGATCACGCTCGTCTTCAGCTTGTAATTTGAAGAATGCCGCCAGTTCTGAAAGCCCTTCTACGTCAAAATGAGTAGAGATAGCCAGATATTGCAAGTACGCCCCAAACTCCATTCCTATCTGTTTGTTAATAGCCTTATTGACTGCTTGATTAATTTGCATCGTTCTTACTTCCTGTTTGCCTTATGGGTTAGCGTTTTTAAGGGTAACCATGAATAGGACCAAATTGAAAACAATCTATTATTTACTGAGACTGTCAAGTTGTAAATTGTTGATAATGAATGACTTGCAATTGAGACTCAAGATCAGATTGTGGTTAATTTCACATTATTAGACTGTATTTAACCCTATAATTATCGTTTGAATTATAACTCAAATACTAATCAGCCCGTAACAAGCCGAGATGTCTGGAAAACTTGGTTTCCGCTAGCATTAAGTTGGCTAATGATGGGTATAGAGTTGCCGTTTCTAAGCGCAATTGTTGCTAGATTAGCCAATCCCGAGATCAACTTAGGCGCATATGGTGGAGTCGTGTTTCCATTATCGCTCCTCATTGAAGCGCCGATCATCATGCTATTGACCGCAAGCACCAAACTTACACGCGATCTAAGCTCCTACAGTAAACTATGGAAATTCACTATACTTTCTGGAGGTAGTCTTTCTGCGTTACATCTACTTGTCGCCCTCACGCCAATGTTTGATTTAATTGCTGGCAACCTACTTGGTGTCGAAGGCGATATCCTAGAAACTAGTCGATTAGGTATGATAATCATGACGCCATGGACTTTAGCCATAGCTCATCGACGTTTTAACCAGGGTATACTAATTCGCTTTGGCCAATCTAAAGCAGTTGGTTGGGGAACACTGGTCCGACTTGCTGCGGATGCAATTGTACTTTTTACATGCTTTGGTCTAGCCTCAACTATAGAATCTACCTCACTTGGCATCATCGCAGCTACAGCTGCTGTTTCAGCCGGGGTAATAGCGGAGGCAGCTTATGCCGCATGGCGGGTGCGCCCTATCATTCGGAATGTATTACCAAATATTAAATCCACCGAACCTCCAATCAACCGAAAAAGTTTTCTTTCCTTTTACATACCTTTAGCCCTCAGCCCTTTATTGGGACTAGCAGCGCAGCCAGTACTTACTGCAGGAATAACTCGAATGCCATCCCCAATGGAATCACTGGCAATTCTACCTGCTGTCAATGGTTTCACATTCTTATTTCGCTCAGTTAGCCTCGCATTTCTAGAAGTAGTTGTTGCTCTTATAGAAAGGCCGGGCGGCTACCCTGCATTAAGGCGTTTTGCCTGGCAGGCAGCAATTATTGTGTTTGGACTGCAAATTACAATTGTAGCCACACCATTAGCTGGCATCTGGTTTGGAAGCATTAGCGGACTAAACCCTACACTTGGAAATCTCGCAACTACCGCGGTTTGGGCAGCAATTACTCTGGCAGCAACCGGTTTTGGTAGCAGTTTTTGCCAAGGACTACTTGTACATTCACGCAATACCCGAAGCATAACGGAGTCGGTAGCATTGTTTTTAGTCGTTATTATATGTGGACTGACAGTTGGTGCTAACGGCGACTGGATGACAGGAGCTATCTTTGCATTAGGGGTATATGCAGTTGGGCAAGCAATTCAGTTTGGATGGCTGTTTTTCCGTAGTCACTCAGACCGTCAAACACTTAGCAAAGCAAAATGATATCATCATCGCACCGGATTATCGTACCAGTACTCGCAATTATTCTTATTTTTAAGAGCTTCTCCAGCAGTAAACAACGCCTCTACTCCATGTGCTAAATTTTTAGTGGTAAACAATGCTTTTACCTTGCGACCAGAAGTAACTACTGAAGGCCGCAACATTATCAAACGCTTTGCCGATTTTTTACCGAAACGATTCAATCGCTCGCAATATTCCACTTCTTCTGCTGCAAATAAATCGGTATTAAATCCATCTATTTTTCGAAAAGCATTTGCTTTACAGAACAAGAAAGAGCCAGCTGCCCAACCCATGATTTTAGCCAAGGTGTTCCAAATATGAACTGTCTGACACGCAAGCCAAGGACCACTATCAAACCTCACAGGAGCTCCACCTCCTATGCAATTACCGGAAACAATCGCCCGCATCATATCTCGAAATAATTCTGAAGATACTTGGGTATCCGCATCAACAAATACTAACCAATCACCCTTCGCAACTCGGGCTGCAGCGTTACGAGAAGCAGAAATTTGATTAAAGGGTTCAAAAACCACACGAACTCCATACGTTCTAGCAATCTCAGCGGTTGCATCAGTTGAATTGTTATCGCACAAGACTATTTCACTTCCCCAACCAGCCGATTCAAAAACTCTGCTGGCATTTTTAATGGCCTCTAGTGTATTTGGAAGATACTTAGCTTCGTTGAAAGCTGGGATTACAATCGAAACAATCATTTAAGTAATTCAATCTTCAATAAATAATTTTAAACGATCCTTAAGTTGCTGTGGCAGTCGTTTAACATTGCTCTTTGTACCCGTACAACCATGTAACGTCTCACCTTCTAGTATAAGAATTGAACCCTTCTTGATCCTGTAACCAAAACCAAGTCTTGCCCCCTTGAAAATTGTTGTGCGACATTCGATGATTAATTCGTCATCGTACTCCGCAGGAGCAAAATATTTTAACTGAACTTCGGATACAGGAAATAAATAACCTTGTTTATGATAGTCGCGAAATGTAGTGCCAAGGTGACGAAAAAACTCACCCCGAGCCTCCTCCAAAAGATACAGATACCGCCCATAGTATAAATGATTTCCATTCGTACAGTCACCATAAGTTACTCTATACAAATGAGAGTATGCCTTTAATTGCATACCGGAGTTTAACTAGCACCTCATACTCTATCAATCCAGCTGCAATTCTTCTGGTATTTTCATAGAAAATCGCTAGTTTTTGCCCCCATGTCTTTCCTTCATATAAAAGCGTTCAGGCGTATGGCCAAACGGATTGGACTGGCCGGACTTTTCGTGATGGCAGCCGGAGGCGCGGTTGCGGATCAACCTAAGTGGATTTGGAGCTCCAAGAACGCCAAAGACGGTGAGACACTGTTCTTCCGAAAAGCCATCAAGCTAAACAAGGAAACCAAGTCGGCCAAGCTAACAATGTCTTGCGACAACGGATTTGAGGCTTATATCAATGGAAAAAAGGTGTTAGCTGGCAGCGAATGGACCATCGCACAAACGGTGGACGTCAAAAAACACCTCAAACGCGGTAAGAATGTGATTGCCGTTCGCGCGTGGAACGACAGTAGCAATGTTGCAGGTCTGGTGGGACAACTTGATGTCGCCAGCATCACGGCACGGCACAAGCTGTATTCCACTGACAAATCATGGGTCTTTAGTAGTAAAAATCCTGAGGGCTGGGAGAGCCTGGGCTTTGATGCACAGAGTTGGAAGACCTCCCAGGAAACAGGTGAACTCGGCGATGCCCCGTGGGGTAATGTCTTTACCCTCGCCCAAAAAGGCGGCACTGATGCCCCAAAAAGTAATCCAACTGATCTCAAACTGGCCAAGGGCTTTAAGTCCGAGTTACTCTATAATGTGCCGAAAGGATCGCAAGGATCATGGGTTGCCGTCTGCGTAGACGACAAGGGCCGCATCATCGCCAGCGACCAAGGAAACAAAGGACTATACCGGATCGATCCGCGTGGTGAAGAGATCAAGGTGGAGAAGCTCAATATCAACATCTCCAGCGCACAGGGCCTACTTTATGCGCACGGTGCGTTGTGGGTGAACATCAACGGCAAAAATGCCGGTGTCCATCGCCTCACTGACACCAACGGAGACGATCAGTTTGATAAAGATGAATACCTCAAACCAATGCAGGGTGGTGGTGAACACGGCCCACACGCCCTTGTACTTAGTCCGGACAAAGAACATATATATGTTATAGGCGGTAACCACACCAAGTTACCCAAAACAGATACTTCTGTGGTTCCCACTAACTGGGATGAAGACCTACTTCTAAAACGACTTCCAGATGCCCGAGGCCATGCGGCAAGTATTCGTGCTCCAGGAGGCTGGATCGCTCGATTCGATAAAGATGGAAAAAACTGGGAAACAGTTGCGATTGGTTTTCGAAATCAATACGACATGGCTTTCAATATAGACGGGGAGCTTTTCTCATATGACGCCGATATGGAGTGGGATGCTGGCACCCCGTGGTATCGACCTACCAGATTATATCACGTCACTAGTGGAGCTGATTTCGGCTGGCGCACGGGAACTGGCAAGTGGCCTCAGTGGTTTCCTGATATGCTGCCTCCAGCCTACGATATCGGCCCGGGATCTCCCGTTGGTGTAACATCCGGCTTGGGGGCCAAGTTTCCAGCTAAATATCAAAAAGCTATTTACTGCCTCGATTGGACCTATGGCACCATGTCAGCAATGTTCCTCACACCGGCCGGCGCCTCTTACACTGCTGAACGAGAAGAATTCGTAGCTAGTTCACAAATGCGCATGACCGACGCTGTAATCAACCCTTATGACGGTGCGATGTACTATACCGTAGGTGGACGCGGAGGCCAAAGCGCCCTACACCGAGTCACTTACGTTGGTAAGGAGAGTACGGAGCCAGTTAAGGCTAAATCTACCAACGCAGCCGATCGTAAACTTCGCCACAGTCTCGAAGCATTGCACAAACCAAAAACAGCCGGCGCTGTGGATAAGGCATGGAAGCACCTCGGTCACAATGACCGCCATATACGCTGGGCTGCACGTATTGCAATTGAGCTTCAACCAACCTCAGAATGGCAAACCAAAGCGTTGGCAGAAAAGAATGCACAAGCTTCTTTGACTGCACTCTGTGCCCTTGCCCGCCAAGGGGATGCAAGTCTTCAAGGGGAACTTGTCAAAGCACTTAATCTCATTAACTGGGCCGAACTAAAACCAGCACAACAAGCTGAATTATTGCGAGTTTACCAGCTTGCATTCATACGTATGGGGAAACCATCCGCTGCTATCGCATCATCTGTAGAAAAGAAACTCGATCCAATATATCCTGCCCCGATGGCTTCGTTAAATCGCGAGTTATGCACTTTACTCGTTTATCTCGAGTCACCAAATGTCGCAAGCAAAACCCTTGCTCTTATGTCCCAGAGTGCAGATCAATCTAAATACAACTGGAGCAACGATCTTTTAAACCGAAACTCAGGCTACGCCCGAGCGTTCGCCGCAACAGCAGCTTCATCACCTCAGCGTGACCAAATTCATTATGCCAAGGAACTGCGAAATCTTAAAAATCACTGGACCGACAAACAACGTCTCGAATACTTCCGCTGGTATCGAAAAGCTGAGAGTTTTAAGGGCGGCAACAGCTTCGCCGGATTCTTAAATAACTTCCGCAAGGAAGCGCTTGCCAATGTGCCTAAAGATCTACTGAATGAAATCGAAAAAATCCAGAAAGCCCCTATCATTGATGGACCTCCTTTCGATATTGACGCCAAACTCGCAGTCGGTGTCACGCCACCAATGAAATTTGACAAGGTTGAACTCAAGGTAAAAGCCGGTGCCGGCGTGGAACTCGCCTTCACGAACAATGATCCGATGCCAATGATGCACAACTTACTCATCATCGAGCCTGAGTCGCGAGTGGATATCGTTACTAAAGCCGCCAATATGGGTGCAGCCGGCATGATCAATAGCTTCGTTCCAGATAGTGATAAAGTCATCGCAGCTACACCTTTAGTGCTGACTGGCAACACTTACAATCTCTACTTCAAGGCTCCAACTAAGCCGGGTAAATACGAATACGTTTGTACTTACCCTGGGCACGGATTCTCAATGTGGGGCACTCTCATCGTCGAGTAGGACGAAATATTATTAACAATTCAAAAGCGCCGTTTAACGACGGCGTTTTTTATTTCTCTACATCCGTTTTTGTACTACTAGCCAACCGGCGAGCAGTGAAGGTTCGAAGCTTTTGAATCTTGCATTTTGAAATGAACCGAATGGCTTCGGCTCGATCTTCTACTACTGCTGGACTAATGCCATACCAGATCATTAGCGGGAGCATAGAATCATTAGCAAAGGTATCTTTCGAGGCAAGCCAACCAGCCAGGTCCCAGCGTTTAGAAAAAGGAAGCAGGCGCATAATAGAAGCTAAATGAAGCTGAACTAGACCTGAATGTTCAGTCTTGGCCAAAGACTCGAACCGAGCCAAAGCCTTATCGGAAACCTTCCCATCATCCGTAAGGAACTTTATAGCCCAAACTCGAACGTGCTCATTTCCATCATACGACTGATCCAGTAACCAAGACTGATCCGCCTCCCCAATAGCATATAAAGCCCACATAGCACGTAACCGGTGCTGGACAGATTTCGATTTTTTATACAGAAATCTCAAGGACTTTTGTATCTGATCAAGTTTTTCCCCTTTAGACGCTCGTTCCTGCAACAATCTACGCGCCATTCTAGAATGCCACTCGTTGGGATGAGACTGAATATTCACCAATTCCAACGAACTTAATTCCTTAAGCGGCTTAACTAGCCTCTTGGTTTCTCCGTATGAGATTTTAAATATCCGACCACTTGTTCGATGAACACCATCACTTTCATGGCATTCCCCAATATCTGACCAATCAAGTACATAAACTCCACCATCTGGACCACAACTCAATTCTATTCCACGAAACCAGACATCATTCGTGAGCATAAAATCGTCAGAATGTTTACCAACATACCCTGCATTTAAACGCAGTAATTTATCCTGATTAATTCGACGCCCATGTAAATTCAAAGTAAACACACTACCCTGATACTCTTCCGGCCAGTTATTCCCCCCGTAAATCATCATACCACTATGAGCATGGCCTCCGCCAGCTGCATCAGTAGCCGAAGTCATGCCATCTTTTTTAAGATCAGACCATTGTTCATTACCAACATCCCAGTGATAATGATCAGCAGTCTGAGGAATCAGCTCGTAAAGGTGTTTTTTGAAATGGTCACCATACATTCGTTTATAATACGCACCAGGAATTACATGCCAAAGATGGCCAATTACGGTGTTGATAAAAAATAATTGACCATGTTCATCCCAATCGTGACCCCAAGGATTAGTGGTTCCTTCTACCACTACTTCGAACGTCTTTATCACAGGATGATAGCGAAAAATACCACAGCTCATTTTCACTCTTTCCTCTTTAGAGGCATTCGGTTTACCAATATTTGACGTGGCTAATATTCCGTGCCGTCCATAGAGCCATCCGTCGGGCCCCCAACGCAGACCATTAACAATATTATGGCGTATACGGTCGCTTTCGAAACCATTCAGGATAATTTCCGGATCACCATCTGGCACATCGTCTCCGTTACGATCGGGCAGAAACAAAAGATTTGGAGCTGCGGCAATCCACACTCCGCCAAATCCTATTTCAATACCCGCAATGCGGGAGCCCTTATCCCAAAACACCTTCCTCTTATCAAATACACCGTCATGATTTGTGTCTTCAAAAATTAGAATGCGATCATTCATTCTCGTATCGAACTGCAATTGCGAATTGGCATATGTATAACACTCGGCAACCCACAGGCGTCCAAGACTGTCCCAAGCCATCGCGATTGGTTGTTGCACTAAAGGCTCTGCCGCACTGAGTTGAACCTTGAACCCCTTTGGCACTGTAATTTTATTAAGTGCCTGGGCGGAATTCAAAAATGGGGAAGACAACTCCTGCGTATTAAACAGCTTTTGTTCAGCAGTAACACCTGATTGAATCGTGCTAACCAGTGCCGTAATCAGAAAAAAACGCATCATCAATGTGGTTGCTGAATAAAACGCTTCCTACCTAAGAACGTCAATCCGGAACTTAACCATCTTGACATCTCAGTGATTCTCACAAAAATCCTCCACCCATGGCAAACAACGAATTTAAAAACGTAACTGCAGTGGCCAAAGCCAATGTTTATTTTGATGGAAAAGTCGTCAGTCATACTATCACCCTTGCAGATGGAAGCAAAAAAACGCTTGGAATGATTTACCCCGGAAAATTTCACTTCAACACCGACCAAGCAGAGCGCATGGAAATCATCGCAGGAAATTGCTCTGTCAAAGTGGAAGGCGACTCAATCACCACCGACTACACCACCGACCAACACTTCGACGTCCAAGCCAAGAGTAGCTTTGATATAGAGATCAAGGAGGGAATCTGCGAATACATCTGCTCATTTATTGATTAAGCTAGATTAATCTCTCATCCAATAGAGATCACTCCAGAGTGCAGTGTCGTTTTTTTGAGGTCGACCGGGAGTCGTTCGACCATTTTGGATGATCTCGGTGATACGTTTACCTAAGCGATTGGCCACATCCGGATGCTTCATGATAAGGTTACTGGCCTCACCAGGATCAGTTGAAAGATTATACAACTCCCTTTTTGAATCCTTACGCTCACTCTCCATAATCAACTTCCATTTACCCTCGCGCACTGCATATCGACCTCGCATGCCATGATGAATCATGGCCAAACGCTGTGGAGCAACCTGACCAGTCAACGCGCGATAAAAACTGACACTGTCTTCGCCTGAGTTGTCAGGAAGCTTTTCACCCAGCATATCTGCAAAGGTAGCCAAAAAGTCAGTCTGGCAAACTGGCAAACTCCACTTGCTAGCGGCCTTAACCTTGTTAGGCCAACGAACAAAAAACGGTACCCGATGCCCCCCTTCGTAAATCGAGCGTTTACCCTCACGATAAATACCATTGCTATGATGGTTAAATTTCTCAATACGTCTACGCCAAGTATTCTCAGGGCCGTTGTCGCTCGTAAACACAACTACGGTATTGTCAGCCAATTTATTATTGTCGAGCCAATCAAGCACACGGCCTACATGCCAGTCTGTCTCGATCATAAACTCACCGTACGCGCCAGCCCTGCCCTGCCCCCTAAAACGATTGAGAGGAATCACCGGCTTATGTGGTGAAGTGTAAGCAAGGTAAAGCATAAACGGCTTGCCATCCTTGGCCAACTTCGTTTGCTCCTCGAGCCACTTTATCGACTGATTAGTAAAGTAATCTAGGCAATTAATATCTATAAAATCCGAGGCCACCTCAAGGTCGCTCGAATTCAAAGGCTTAATATCGTATGGCGGTTTGATTCTGTAATCAGAAAACGCAATTTGGTTTGTTTTTTTACGGGTGAACAGTGACGGAGGCGTCTTAGGCATACGGCCATCGAACCATGCTAGTACACCATAATTCATTGATGCCGGTATTCCCCAAAAATAATCAAAACCCTTGTCTAGCGGCATATCGATCGTAGGCTTAGACCAGTCACGATTTCCTTTCTCATCAGGGAAATCCATACCCAAATGCCACTTGCCAACCATGCCTGTAACATAGCCGTTTTCTTGAAAAAACGAAGCTAACGTCATTCGACCATCAGCAATTAAGCACGCACCTTCTGCCCCCATTACACCACGCTTCATGGTGGTCCGCCACGAGTAACGACCAGTCAGCAGGCCGTATCGTGATGGAGTGCAAACCGTGTCCGAACTATGACCATCAGTAAAGGTCATCCCCTCTTTAGCTAGGCGGTCAATATTCGGTGTTTGGAATTTTGCATTAGGATTCAGGCAAGAAGCATCACCATAACCCATATCATCAACATAAATGAGAATGACATTGGGATTAGTCGCGAACGACGTTGTCACAAAGAAAAAAATGAGGAGCAGTAGACGAATTATACTCAAGGGGTTATTATTCATTCCGAGCGTATCTGCTTTTCCGCGACAAAGCCTTCGGATAAAACTATCGACCGAATAACCATGTAAGCCAAAAATTTCATGAATTTTGATGCTTAATCAATCGGAGTGCTTCCCCACCAGTCCTTATTTGGCTTAAAGCCCTTAGTAAGAAAGTTAGCATGTTGTTTTTCGAGCTGAACTTTACCTTTAGAAGCAATGGACTTTAGTCGAGCTTCACGCTTGACCACATCAAATTGAGAATCCTCTTTCGGAAAACGAGCCTTAGTTTCTTTCAGCCAATCATCGAGCTTTTTACGTAATCTCTTAGCTCTATTGGCTTCGAGCTTAGCCACGTCTTTCAACTCCCCTGGATCATTGCCCAAGTGATATAATTCATCTCGGCCATCCTCATGGTAATGAATGAGTTTCCAATCGTTCTGGCTTATAATTGATGATGGTTCACCTCCTTGGTTACCATAGTGCGGATAATGCCAAAACAAAGGTCGCTTTGCGATTTCCAAACCTTTAAGCAAAGGCACAATGCTCACACCATCGATATCATGCTTAGCTGGCAGGCTTATCCCTGCCAAATCAAGAAGCGTCGGATACCAGTCAATGCCATTGACCGGCACGGAGCTAGTAGTTCCCGGCTTCGAAACCCCCGGGGCTTTGATATAAAATGGCTCGCGAATACCCCCTTCCCACTGCCGCCCCTTACCGCCACGCAACGGCATGTTGCTAGTCGAATACGCGTCACCAGAGGATACCCCCCCATTGTCGGAGGTGAAACAAACAATAGTGTTTTTATCCAAGCCTAAGTCATTGATTTTTTTTAAAACAATGCCGACGGCATCATCCATTGACTCAACCATACCGGCATAAATCGGACAGTCCTGTACCTGACGAACATTCAATCGGCGATCAAACTTGAAGCGCTCCTTAGTAAAACCGGCAGCCTCTGCCTTATCCCGGTATTTTTTCCACAACTCGGGTGATGTCTGTATCGGTCCATGCACAGAGTAAAAGGAAAGGAACGCAAAGAACGGTTTGTCCTTATGAGCCTCAATAAACTGAGCAGTTTCTTTACCTAGGCGAATTGGAAGAGATTCACCCGGAGGGCCAGACTCAAGATTTGGATTTTTCCATGGGGAAAAAAAACCGCCAATAGGGCTGCCAACATCCCAACCACCCTTATTAATTTCAAATCCGTGATCCTCTGGCCATGACCCTTTACCGCCGATATGCCATTTCCCGGCATAAAATGTTTTGTAGCCCTGGTCACGGAATGCCTCGGCTATCGTTAGCTCCGAGGCACTCAGCACACGATTGTATTCAGCAGGAAGATGAGTGTCATGCCGTCGAGTTCCACGCCATGCTTCTCCCGCTCGATCACCGATCCAGGTGGTAATACCATGATTTGTTGGATATTTACCTGTCATAATACTCGCCCGTGACGGACTGCAGACCTGACACGCCGCGTAGCCGCGTGTAAATTTCATTCCTTCACGCGCGATACGATCGATGTGCGGACTCTCGTAGTATTTAGATCCCTCGTTACTCAAGTCCTTCCATCCGAGGTCATCAGCAAGAATAAACAGGATATTTGGGCGAGCCTTGGACTTTCCATCAGCCGCAGCACCCACACCACCGAGCCAAGCCAATAACCCGGCCAGCGCCAACGACGTTGTTTTGAGTTTCATAATTTTGATAATTCGGTGCGGATGGAATCGCAGCCGGGCGTAGCTTTGTCAATCCGGCACCGTTTTCATCGTGCATCTTTGAAACAAATCGCTAGT
>Ga0066836_10000896_pt1 | contig 15186 bp, 14 predicted proteins | sample ETNtaG_18_FD_71568 | JGI IMG/M metagenome (GOLD analysis project Ga0066836, IMG submission 71568) | Marine microbial and viral communities from oxygen minimum zone, Eastern Pacific Ocean - ETNP201302SV91 | ecosystem: Environmental > Aquatic > Marine > Oceanic | place: Pacific Ocean: Eastern...
CAGATGAAAGATTTATTTGTCTTTCTCAAGAATTGGATATGAATGATGTATTGGAATTTCTGTATACCAGAAAATTATCTCAAAAAGCCTTATCATCTGCTGAACAATGTGGAATCACTAAAGAAGAAATAGAATCTATAGATCTGTCCGAACTTTTAGAAAATAATTAGTTATAATTACAAAATGAAACTGAACATCGATAAAAAATCTAATTTGGTAATTGCTGCAGATATAGGAGGCACTAATATTCGTGTAGCTTTGGTTGATTTATCAGGTGAAATTTTAAATAAAAGTAAAGTTGAATATAATCCTGCTTCAGGTATTGAAAAAGCGGGTGATTTAATTTCTGAAATGATTATAAATATTTGTAATAATCAATCCATCAGAGGCATAGGCTATTCATCTGCAGGACCTTTGGATCAAGTCAGTGGGAAATATATAAACCCACCTAATCTAACTGGATGGCACAATAAATCTTTGATTCCTGTAATTAAGAATAATTTAGGAATTTCTCCCCGAGTTGGACATGACGCAACTTTAGCGGCATTAGCAGAAACAAGATTTGGAGAATTTTCTGGATCTAAAGATATTGTATATCTCACTGTCTCAACTGGAGTAGGAGCTGGTATGATTTCAAGTGGGAATATGATTCAAGGACATAATTGGTTTGCAGGAGAAGTAGGGCATATAATAATTAACCCAAATGGGCATGGATGCTCATTAGGATGCAACGGGTGCCTAGAGGGGAATGTATCAGGTACAGCTATTGCTTCAATAGCTAAAGAAAAACTTCTTAAAAATAATAGCAAAATATTAAATGATTACTCAATAGATGACATAAATTCTAAATTAGTTTTTGAATATGCGACTAAGGGAGATATGTTATGTAAAGATATTTTATCTTCTGTTATTGAAAATTTAGGTAGAGGGCTCGCATCTTTGTTAGCAGTATTAAATCCAGAAGTTATTATTTTAGGTGGTTCTGTAGCAGAAGCCATAAATACCAATTATTGGAATGATCTTATCATATCTGTTTCTAATTATTGCATAGAGTTTTATAAAAAATCACCTCCTATAAAGATGACTAAGCTTGGAGAAGATGCTTCAATTTTAGGAGCTTCTATAATAGGTCAAAATTAATCATCCATATCTGGCTGATCAATAGGTTTTTCGTAGTCTGCCAATGATTTAATTGGGTCGTCAATGTCATCATCTATTGCATCAGGAGCTATAAAAGATGTGCCGTCAGAATTTAATGAACCCCATCCTTCTATTTCTCGTGCATTGTATTCATCAAAATCTTTTTCATAATCTTCTTTGATATTTTCTTGAGATTCTTCTGAGATTTTTTCTGGAGTAGCTGCTGAAACTAATTCTTCATCTTCTTTTATTTCTAATAATTTTTCTTTACTAAGAGTTACTATTTCGGGTTCACTAGAAAATTTTAAATTATCCAAAATACTCTTAGCATATACTCCTCCAATATTTGAGATGCTACTTACAGCAGCTTTTTGAGTTTCTAATTCTTCATCTTCTAATAAATCTTTTATCTGATCTAAATTTTCTTCATTACCCAATAAGCTTAAAGCAATACAAGCTTCTGATCTTATTTTATAGTTGTCATGATCTAACAATTCTTCAATTAGAGGAATCCATTTTGTTTCACCATTATTCCCCATAGAAATTAGTGAACATATAATATTTTCATCTTCCTTTGTGCTGTATTTTTCTAATATTGAATTCTCTATTTCTGGGTTTTTTATAAAACTTAAACTTTGAATCATTAGATTTTTTAGTTCTTCGGATGCTGGTGAGTTTATAAAATTTAGTCCAAATTCTAGAAATTTTGAAATTGATTTATTTTTTGCCACATAATCAGAAACCCAATAGCCAAATATTATTATTGCCTCTGATTTGATTTCATTGTCTTTTTCGTGGGTTATAATTGTTCTGATTTTTCTTAAGGAAGAAATATCAGAACTTTTTGAAAGATATTTAGTACTAATAATTCTTATTTTTTTGTTTTTATGATCTATAAATTTCAGTATAAAATCTTCAAAATCAAATCCTTTGTTTTCAACTTCAAAAATTATCATTTTATTTAATATAATTATAATTTCTTGTGCTTTAAGATTGATTATTTTTTCATAATTTTCTTCATATGTTTCAAAATTTATTTTTGTGAAATCTATTTGATTCTTCATGATGAAATCTCAACATTACTGGTTTGTAAAAATGGTAATTGTAGCGATCCATATACATTTTCATTTTCTATACTTATATTGTCAACATTACTGAGTGCTTTGAAAGAGTTTCCAGAAATCATTGTATTTTTTACTCTTCCAACTAGTTTCCCTTTTTCTATTTTATATCCTAATGATATATTTGCGCTAAAATCTCCAGAAAGTTCATTTCCTTGACCGGCCCCAAGAAGATGATCCACTAAAATCCCTTCATCAATTTGCGCTATCATTTTATCTATATGACTATCTCCTCCATCCATTATTAAATTTGAAGTACTAGGAAAAGTATTTGAATGTATAGATCTTACTGCAGATCCAGTTGTTTCACATTTATACTCATTTGCTGTTTTTAAATCAAATAATCCAGAAATAAATTTACCTTTTTCTATTAAAGTATTTATTTGACTTGAAACTCCCTCTCCATCAAAATTTCGTGAAGAAGGGCTAAAATCAATTAGAGGGTTATCTTTAATTGTTATTTTTTTATCAAAAATCTTTTCATTTTCTTTGTTACATAGTTTTGATAAATTTTTAGATAAGTTAGTTCCATTAAAAGAGACGAGTAAAGGAGATAGAATCGTTTGATATAGTCCATGGGGAGTAAAAATTACAGGACAGCCTTTCTTGGGACTTTCTTTTATATTTTGAGCTATAGATAAATTTTCAATTAATTTTTTAGTTAATTTATCTATAAAAATATCATCAATATTTTTTACTGAACTGGCATAACTATAAATATTTAGCATATCATTTCCATTTATAGTTTGTGCTGAAATAAAAAAACTTATACCTGATTCCTTAGATTGAAGGCTTAGACCATTAGAATTTTTAATGAAAGAATTTCCTTTTCCAAGATCAAATTCTGCATCGCATAAAGCTTCAGGGAATCTTTTTAATATTTCTTTTATATTTCTATCCAACTTATCTATAAAAAAATTATTTTCTAACAAAAATTCATCTTCTGAATAGATTTTAACATTATTTTTTTGAATATTTTTTTTTGGGAATTTTATGTTTGTTTTTGTTGGATATTCACTTAATTCTAAAAAATTAGAGTTAAATTTTTCTAAGTCATAATTACTAGATGAAGAGAAAGTTAACCCTGAATCTTTTATTGCCCTTACTGCGAATCCTTTAGATTGTTTAATAGAAATTTCTTTTAATTTATTTGATTCAAATGAAACACTTTTGTATTCATTCTCTTCTTCATAAATTTCGTGTTGTTCAAACTGATCTTTTAATAAATTTTCAATCTTTTCCATTATCCACTCGATACTAAACAATTATTTATTCTTATATGAGGAGATCCATTTGATACAGGAAGTGGACTTTGCCCACCTTTCCCGCAACCTCCTCCTTGATTTATTTCTAAATCATTAGCAATACCATTTATATTTTTTAAAGTGGTAAATAAATTTCCAGATAGCTTTACTGGCCTCAATGTTTCTTTTATTTCTCCATTTTCAATTTTATAAGTTTCTGCTGAAGAAAAAGTAAACATTTCGTGTTCAGTCATCCCTCCGTACCAATTCTTAACGTATAAGCCATCTTTTGTGTCATTGATAATCTCTTCTTTTGTATTTGATCCGTTTTCTATAATAGTATTTGTCATTCTTACTATTGGAGGATAAGCGTATGAAATAGCTCTAGCGTTACCAGTTGTTTTTTCAGACATTTTGCTTGCAGTTTCTTTTGAATGCAATCTTCCCACGAGCACTCCATCTCTTATAAGAGGAGTTATTGATGATGGTGTCCCTTCATCATCAAATTCAAATGAGCCTCTAAGATTTGGTATTTTTGCACCATCTGTAATATTTAAATCTGAATTTCCAAACTTTTTACCTAATTTTAAAATATCTTGTAATCTTTTATTTTCATAAACATTATCTGCTTCAGAAAGATGTCCAAAAGCTTCATGAACAAAAACTCCTGCAAGTATTTGATCCAAAACAACAGTTGTTTCCTGTCCAGTTATTTTTGGAGCTTTTATCAAATCTATTGATTTTTTTACACTTTCTAAAACCTTTTCATCTAAATTTTCTACTATAGAATAATCTCCTAATGACCCAATTGAAAAACCTGATTGAAGGAGATCGTTTCCATCTGAACTATTAGCAGCAATTCTTAAGATTACATGTATAAAACTTTGTTCTATTTCATTTCCTTCGCTATCTGCGAAAACTACTTTTCTTTCTGTGTCTCCGTAAACAACTTCACAGCCTTGAATTTTTTTATCTTTTAATAAGATATCTTTATAATGATCCAAAAGAGAAATTTTTTCTGACAACTTAATTGATCTTGGATCTTTTTTTACCTCTGCAGGCAATGTAATTTTCTTTGGAGAATTTTGATGAATTTTGAAAGAAGGATTTTTACTGAAGTTTGCTAATTCAATAGATTCATTCATTTTAGTTGGAGCTTGCTCTATTTCATTGAAACTTGTAAAGCCCCATCCACCATTAGACATAGACCTTGCCGATCCTCCAAAATGTGAATTTATTGAGACATTCTCGCGAGTTTTACCATTGTAGTTAATTCTTGTAGAAACTGTTTCTTCAATTCTTATTTCTTTATAATCAGCTTTTTTTTTGCTTAAAGATTCTTGTATTATGTTTTTATAGTTTTTTTGCACAGGAATTTACCCTAATTTTGACTTACTTGATAAATTGTTTTCTTCAAACCAATCATACGCATTAACCTTTTTACCTTTTTGATCTTTTATTCTTCCTAAAGTAATTTTTTTATTTTTTAGACCGACACTAACTTTTTTATTTTCTACCATAAGATTTTTTCTTATATTGAAGTCTTCGTTTTCTTCTATCTTACAGTTATACAGGGATACAATTTTTGAATCAATTTTTGTCCAAGCACCTGGTTGTGGATCGCAACCTCTTATTAGATTATAAATTTCATTTGGTTCTTTGTCCCAATCAATTTCTTTTTTTGAGCACCAAGATTCATATGAGGCTTGTTTTTCATCTTGTGTTTTTTTAGGTGCTTTATTAGAAATAACAAGTTTTATTGAATCTATCATTGCCTTTACACCAATAGGGAATAATTTATTGAAATATAAACTTCCAGTTGTATCATCAGATGCAATTTGAACTTTTTTTTGCATTAATATAGGCCCTGTATCTAATCCTTCATCAGGCCAAAATATTGTTATTCCCGTATTATTATCACCATTTATAATAGACCAATTTATTGAAGAAGGACCTCTATGCTTTGGTAATAAAGAAGGGTGGTATTGAATTGTTCCCTTTTTAGGATTATTTATAATATCCATAGGTACTATGTCAGTGACATAAGCCATTACTAGTAAATCAACTTCTAGTTTTTTAAACTCTTCAATAGCTAATTTTGATCTTAATCTATCAAATCTTAAAACATTTATATTATTTGCAATAGCATATTGATATAAAGGATCATTGTCTTGGTCTGGAGGAGAGAAAATTCCAACAATTTTACAATCTTTAATTTTTGATACTTCTAAAGTTACTTTTTCTCCAAAAGCTGATTGTCCAATTATTGCTATATTAGTCATTAAAAAAATCCATTCTGTAAAAACTTCTTATATTTTCAAAAGCTTGAACTATTTCGAATTGATTAAATTCATCTTTGTTTTTTTTAGCATCATTGAAATGCTCTAATAAAAAATAGGCTTCAGCTTCACTCAATTTTTTATATTCTTCATGTCTTTTTAATGTTTCAAATGACACTCCTAGATCATAAAGACTTTTAAAAGATTTTATGATTTTTATTAATCCGTTTGGATGAACTTCTTCTCCGTTTATATTTTTTGGAGCCTTGATTAGTTTATTTTTTAACAAATCATCATAAAACAACTTGCTAACATTAGACAATTTAATAATTTCCTCAACAGAGTAAATTTCTTTAATTTGAGAAGATATAGTGTTAATCTTTTTCTTAATTAGCTTTAATGGGAATCCACTGCTTTGTAATTTTTTTATTTCATTTATCTTTTCTAAATGAAACTTTGAAAAAGCTGATCTAGTCTTTGAAATTTTTTTTGGAGGTTCTAAAATATTTAATCTGACATAATAATTTATAGCAGAAGTGCTTATTCCAGTTATTTTTGAAACTTCACTTATTGAGTACTCATTTTCATTCATAAAATAAATTCTACATTATTATTTTTTAGATACTATAACTAACAAACTTGGAAGAACAAATACCGATGATATAAGCGCAAGTAAAATCATAATTGCGGTTATTTGGCCAAAACTTGCAAACATAGGCATTGGAGCAAATCCCATAATTGCAAAACCAATAATGCTAGACATTGCTGATCCCAGCAATGCTATTCCTGTCCCATTTAGAGTTTTTTTAAGAGCAACATCGTATGAGTTTTTTCTTTTTTCTTCTCTAAATCTTTGAGTTATATGGATTGAGAAATCTATTCCTACTCCTATTGATATTGCTCCTATTGTAGCTGTAACTAAATTTAAAGAGTAACCACCAATATACATAATTCCATATAACCAACTTACAACTAAACCAATAGGAATTACTGTTACTAAAGCATATCTTATTGATCTAAATGTTATTAGTAGCACTATAAATGAAGCAAATGCTGCAATTGGTATAGATTTATATAAAGATTTTGTTGCTGAGGATAATTCTATATCTCTAACAAAGGGAGAACCCGTTATTCCATATTCAGTAATATAGGGCTTATTTTTTAGAAATTCTAGTTCATTTTCTAAATCATTTCTTGCAAGAGTTGTAATATTTTGATTAGCTGAATCTGGAATTCCTACTCTAAAAACTGTAGAAAATTCATTTTCATCTTTTATAAGTGTAAATTTAATTCTATTTGGTGAATAAAATTCTTCATTGTTTTCATTTATCAGTCCTTCGTTTATTAAATTTTCAAAGGTTTTTTGATTTTCTTCTTTATCATTCCCAGAAAGGTTTTTCTGTTCTATTAAGGAAATCAAATTTGGTTCAATTAATAATAATCCCCCCATTTTGTCATGAGCTAAAAAGTCTATACTATCTAAATTTTCTAGTAACTGTTTCAAATCTTTAATAGCACTTGGGTTTGCTAAGTCCCCCTTGATATATATCACCCCAATTTCACCTGTGGTGTCTCCAAAGTGATAATCTAGCTTATCTAATCCAACTACAAACTCTGATTCTTCATTGAAAAAATCTGCAACTTCAAATCTTGCTTCAAGTTTAAACGCTAAAAAAGTAGAATAGACTGTTATTAATGAAAATATAAGAATTGTTAAATATGGTTTTTTTGCAAAAAATATAATGATATTGCTAAACATTTCTTCAAATTTAACAAAAATATTTTTATTATTTATTTTTTCTTCTTTTTCAATATTTTTTTTAGATCTGCTTGCTAAATATACGGGTAATAATAAAAACATAAGTAAGTTAGTTAGAATCATAATTATCCCAATTAATGGAGACACAAGTAAGAAAACAATAACAGAGCCTCCTGAAAGACCTGCGGATCCTATTGCTTCTATTGTCCAAAAAATTTTATTTTTATTTTTCTTATTGTCTATTGAATCTATTTTCGAAAGAATGAAAGGTGCATATATTCCTAATACAATGTAAGATGCAAACGCTGCTACTCCTGCAGCAAGACCAAAATGCACAACAGATTCTATCCCCGCAGTTATGTTAGATAAAAAAGCAATAGCATCACTTATAAAAGCTAATGTTAATGCTGACCCTACTCCTCCAAATGCAATAATAAACTTTTTATCAAAAGTTATATTATTACTTTTTTCTTCTTGGTATCTTCTAATCGAATGTACTGCAAAGTCTACTCCAAATGAAACCATAGCAATGGGCACAATTAAGTCAGAAATCAACCCCCCTTTAAGACCTAATAAAAATGAGATCCCTTTTAACCAGATCATTAGAGTTGAGAGCCCTATCCCTACTAGAACAACTGCCCAATAAGACCTTAGAGAAAGGCCTACTACTGCAACTGCTGCTATAACAGTTAATGTTATGAATAAAGCTGAGGAAGTTCCTTGTCTTTCTCCTTCAGTATTCACATCAATTGCAATTCCCCATATTTTTAATGTTTGCATTTCTTGCTTTAGAACTTCTAAAATATTAATATTGAATTCTTCTTTATCAAGAGTATTTTTATCTCCTCCAAGTGCTACTCTTTGAGACCCTCCTCCAAGTGATTCATTGTTACCAAGTACAACTATTAACATTGCAGGTGAAGTCCACCAATCAATTACTTTCCCATTTATATTTTTCTTTTCTATATTTGAATGAATACTTATATTTCTTTTAATATCTTTTATTTGATCACCTTTTAAGACACTTGATATTACCTCTTTTACTTCTTCATTTGAAGCATTTTTAAGGCTTTTGTTATATCTAGGGTTTACAAGTAATATGTTGTTTACTACATCTGCTAAAGTTAGAATTCCGTTAACCTCTATTGAAGTTTCTGAATCTACATACTTAAAAAGGTGTTTTTTCCTCTCAACTGTACTTGGGGAGAGCTCATTTTTAGAGTCGCTTAATCTTAACTCTTCAGAGGCATTAAATATTTCTAATAAGTATTTTTTCGAAAGGATATCTTCTCCTTTTGGAACTTCAATAAGATATAAAGCAAAATGCACTTCGTCTGAAAATTTTTTTGATATATCTATATCTAGGTCTATTACAGGATCTTTAGGAGACGTTGATGCGTCCCCTTGATAAGGAATTAATGAGTATGAAAGTGCTAGTCCTATGGTAATGAATATAAATAATATAAAGAACTTTCGAGGGTTATCGACAAAAAGCTTTGAAATTTTTTCATAAAAGTTCATCATTTAATATTATTATAAAAATAAGATTTGTAGGTACCTAAATAAATAATGCTAAATATATTTTCAATTCGATCAAAAAAGATTTATTATGGATGGTTAATTGTTGGTGTGCTATTTCTTTTCAACGCAGTTGGGATTGGAACTAGACAAGGATTTGGGATTTTTGTTGATATATGGGGATCAGAGTGGGAAGTGAATGTATCATCTATTAGTTTGGCTGCAAGCATAGGTTGGCTAGTTAATGGATTGGCAAATCCTATAATTGGTCAATTATCTGATAAATATGGTCCTAAAATCGTGATGGTTTTCTGTTCTATAATTGTTTCTCTTAGCTCAATATTAGTTGCTACTTCTTATAATATCTTTACACTCTCTTTTTATTATGGTTTTTTGATTTCATTTGCCACTGGAACAGGAGGTCCTTTGGGCATTATTCTTTCAAAATGGTTTGCGAAAAGGAGAGGAGTAGCAATGGGTGCTGTTATGGCTGGAGGTTCAATAGGGAGTCTGTTTTTTATCCCATTATTGACTTTTATTGCTATAAATTATAGCTGGCAATTAGCATGGATTGTAGTTGGTTTATTTGGACTTATTCTTGTTGTTCCAACATCTATAATTGTTTTGAAAAATGATCCTAGAGATATTAATTTGACCAGTGAAGATTCTGATCAAGATGGCAACCACTCTTCTAAAGAATCAGGCCCCTTGTGGGTAGATAAATGGACAACTGCTTATAACTCAAAACCAATGTGGCAACTATCAATAGGATATTTTGTTTGCGGAATCACTACTGCTTCTATTTCTGTGCATTTTATAAAATGGGCTATTTCAGAAAACATTTCAACTTCTGAGGCAGCATTATCTTTTGGAGTTCTGAGTGCAGTGAATGGGGTCTCAGTTTTTTGTTCAGGTTATTTCTCAGACATTTTTCAAAGAAGAATAATTTTGGGTCTTGTTTATGCTACTAGAGGTATAGCATTTCTTGCATTATTGCTTTTAACTGGTCAATTAGCATTATGGGCATTCGCAATAGTTGGAGGTATGTCTTGGTTGGCAACTGTACCACTTACAACTGCTTTGACATCAGAAATTTACGGTCAAAAAAGACTTGGATCTTTAGTTGGTCTGATAAATATGTCTCATCAACTGGGAGGAGCTGGAGCTGTACTGTTATTTGGAATGGTTTACGATATTTTTGGAAATTATGATTTTGGATTATGGGTTGGAGTTATATCTCTTGTAATTGCTTCAATTGCTTCTTTCTCGATAAGTGAAAAAAGATTTTCATCCAGATTTCATAAAAGACTTGCAAATTAAATGTTTCTTAAACCATTAAAGCAATCCGAAGCATTAAATCATCATGGGGATTCAATAAATCCTGATTTTGCAAAATGGGTAACAGATTTTATATCTGGATTTTCTGAAAATTTATTGATTGCAATTTTTATAATTGGATTAGTTTTATTTTTTACTTTATATGCATTTATTTTGTTTTTTTCTCGTAAAAAGTAAAATATCTTAAGTATTTAATAACTAAAAAACTTAAAGGAGAAAATGTGACTAGTCAAAATGAAATCACTGCAGCCTTGGATGATGGAACTGGTGATTATATTGTTCAAAAAATTCCTTTCCCAAATATTTTTAATGGAGCTGCAATCGTTAATATAAAATCTTCAGGAATTTGTGGCTCTGATTTACATATGACTAATGAGAGAACGGAGCCTCAAGTAGTTCCAAGTGGTCATGAAATTGCTGGAGTGATAGAAGAGTTGCCAAATTTATATAGAGGCTCGTTAAGGGTTGGTGACAGAGTTGCTATAGATAATATTGGAGCTGGAAAATCTTGTAATAATTGTCATTTTTGTAAATATGGCCAATTTAGACACTGCATTAATCCCGCAGAAGAATCAGGAGGAGGCTTTTCAGAATATATAACTAGAAAGCCAAATGGTTTATTTAAAATTTCTGATCAAATGGATTGGAAAGATGGAGCTTTAGTTGAACCTATGGCAGTTTCAGTTCACGGTTTTAGGTTTGCACAATTTTTGCCTGGAGAAAGTGTAGCTATAGTGGGATCTTCAACTATTGGCCTATCTTCAATTGCAGTTGCGAAATATTTTGGAGCTAAAATGATTATTGCATCAGCGAAATATCCTCATCAAGCAGAAGCTGCAAAAAAAATGGGTGCAGATTTTGTGGTTAATGCAGATCCTGGAGAATTAGAAGAAAAATGCTTTGAATTAACAAATGGAATTGGTGTCGACGTTGTTGTTGAAACTATTGGAGGGACATCTGCTGGTCCTCTTGTACAAGCAGCAAAATGTGTAAAAAATACAGGGAAAGTAATTGTATTAGGTGGATTTAGAAACCCTGTAGAAATTGACTTTTTGCAACCTATGATCAAAGAAATAAGTTTTATTCCAGCTACTTGTTATGCAAACATTAATGGAAAACATGATTTTGAAATTGCGGTTGATATTTTATCTTCTGGCAATCATCCATATAAAGAAATAGTAACTCATGAATACTCATTAGAAAAAATTCAAGAAGGATTTAAGGTAGCTTATGATAAAAACTCTGGATCAATCAAAGTTCATATAATGCAATAACTATTATTTTTTTGAAATTATATTTATTAATCTTCTTAGTGTAATGCTCCAGATGATTACTGAGCTAATAGCAATTGACAATGGTTCTCCTGGAACTCCTCTTCTCCAATCATCGACATTTTTCACAGAATCGAAGAGGATAAATTTATAGAGTTCGTCAATAGTTCCAACTAGAGCTGTAATAGATATTAGTCCGAAAAAAACAGTTCCGGCAAATACCAAAATTTTGAACAATATATCATTAGAGGTACTGTTTTCATTTGAAAGATCATTTTTTCTTTGAAGATATACGTGAACCAAATAAATTATTCCACTAATTATTGCGGTTGTTACCCCTGTAAATAAACTAGCCTCAACGCTTCCATCGTACATCAGATTATTGTCAGATTTATTAGAGCCTGTAAGGTTTTCTGATACATTAATCATTTCATAGCTAAAACTTGAACCAAATATAGATGCAAAAACACCTTGTAAAATTCTAGAAATCCCAGCTAAACAAAATACTCCTCCAGAAATCAATCTGACAAAATAGAAATAACCGTTTAATGAAAGATCAAAGCTTATTTTTACACCAGAATTTTTTAATGAATAGCCAATCAGAAAAATAACCCCAGAGATAATAAGAATTGCAAATAATATCCCAATTGCTACACCTATAAAATCAAACATTTATTATTTCCTGTCACCATATGTAATGAATTTTATACTATTACGTAATAATTTATAATTGAGATATAAACTTATTTAATATAGTTTATGATGGCTTATGAAAAAAAATATTAAAATTATTGAAGATAAAAATAAAATAGTTGATCCTTGGGAAGATTACATAAATGAAGGATACGAAAAACTGAGTAATTTGAAAAAAATTGTTAGATTATTAATGATTTTTTCAATAATTATGATCTTTTTTGTAATAATAATTGGTTATCTTTTGGTAAAGACAGGACAATGGTAAATTAAATGGATAATTTGACTCCAAATATAATTATTTTTGCTATGAGTGCTTTATCAACAATAGTATTTGGAACATATTTAGCAAAATATGGAGATATTCTAGCTTCAATTACAGGGTTGGGAAGATTGTTCATAGGAAGTATTTTGGTAGCATTAGCAACATCATTACCTGAATTATCTGCTAATATTTCGGCTGTATTGCTTACCCCTCCAAACCCATCATTAGCTCTTGGCAATGTATTTGGAGCAAATATGGTTAATATGGCTGCTTTTGCAATTATTGCATTGATTTTTGGAGGTAAGGCTGTGCTGGATCAAATTTCTAGAAACCAATGGTACTTAGCAGCATTAGCGATAGTAATGACTATTATAGTTTTGTTTTTTGGTTTAGTTAATATTTCATTGTCATTTTTTAATGTTGGTGTATCTTCATTTATAATTCTTGGGATTTATCTTTTGGGTCTTCGGGTTATTTATATTACCAAACCGTCAGATTCTGAAGAAGAAGATGAAGTAATTGAAATTTCAGCATTTAGAGCATGGAGCGCTTTTGGATTGATTTCTTTAGGAGTAATCATTTCTGGATACTTCTTAGCATTTAGTGTTGATAATATTGCAGAAATTTCAGGAGTTGCCTCTAGTACTTTAGGAATAATAGTTGTTTCTTTGGTAACAACTATGCCTGAGGCATCATCATATATAGCTTCAGTAAGAATGAAAGCAGCTGACTTAGGAGTTGCAGGTTTATTTGGTAGCTGTGTATTTAATCTTACTATTATTTTCTATGCGGATATTTTTTATCCAAAAACTATTATTAACCAATTTGAAAATGCACATATAATTGCTTGTATAGTTAGCTTGTTCCTAATAATCATTGCTGCTCTATTAGTTTATTTGAAAAATAATATTCAGAATTCTATTAAAATTATCACTCTTTTTGTAATAATAGTTATTTATTGTATAGGAATATTGCTGATTACTACTTAGATAGTAAAATCAATAATTCCTCGACCATCTTTTCCGTTCTCAAGATCATCATATGCTTCATTGATCTTATTTAGAGGATATTTTCTTTCAATAACAGAATTTATATCAAGTTTTCCTGTTCTATAGAAGTCAATTATTCTTTCAAAAGTTACATGTGGAGAAACAGACCCATAGTATGAGCCTACTAATGTTTTATGGTCTCTTACCATATCAACCAAATCAATATTTGCAGTCATTCCAATCGGAGCTAGTCCAATAATTACTCCTGTCCCACCCTTTTTCAATGATTTCATCATTTGTTCGGTAGTTATTGCACTTCCAAATGCATCAAATCCAAAATCAACTCCTTGACCATTGGTGATTTCGAGAATTTTTTCCTGCGCATTGTCTGTTTTGGAATTGATTGTATGAGTAGCTCCAAACTTATAGCTAAACTCAAGTTTACTTTCTAATATATCTACAGCAATAATTTTCGAAGAATTCATTATTTGCCCGCCTAAAATAGTGTTTAAACCTACTCCTCCAGTCCCAAAAACAGCTATAGTGGCTCCTGGGAAAATATTCTTTTGATTGATTACTCCTCCAACACCAGTTGTAACTGAGCACCCAATTAAGCATGCAACATCTAATGGGACATCATCTTCAATTTTAAAACAAGCGTTTTCAGGGATTACAATTTCCTCGGCAAAAACACCTAATTTCGCCATTTGGTGAATGTCCTCATTTTTTTCATCCTTTAATCTAAACGTACCATCATATTGTTTAGTTCCAGTTAGTCTATTAGTATCACAAAGGTTACCCAACCCATTTCTGCAAGAAACACATGAACCACAACTAGCAACGAAAGACAAAATACATTTATCTCCTTTGCTAACGGATGTTACATTCTCTCCTATGTCTTCAATAATTCCTGCTCCTTCATGTCCTAGTACTATTGGCATAGGAAATGCAGTTTCACCTTTCATCACATGGTGATCAGATGCACAAACTCCAGCAGCTAACATTTTTACCTTAACTTCATTGCTTTTTGGAGCCTGTTGTTTTAGGTCTTTTATAATCATAGGTTTATTTGCCTCATATAAAACTGCCGCTTTTACCATAATTATTTTCCTTTTTTAGGCTTTATTCGTACAAAAATAAAACTGATTATTGAAATTATTAAAATCAATTCTACAAGATTAAATGCCAAAGTATAAGTTTTATATCTATCAAAAATTATGCCAGAAAATATAGGCCCTATAATCACAGGAAATGCAATAGGCATATTTATAAATCCAAAAATTGAAGAATATTTTTTTAATCCAAATAATTCAGTGGTTATTGCGGGCCCTAGCACCCCCATAGCACCAATACCTAGACCCATTAATGATGACCCAATCCACATTAGTTCAAGGCTGTCTGCAAGAACTAATTGTATTCCAATCATTTGGAAAATTACTACAATAACTAAAATAAATCTTGAAGGAATTAAATCACTTAACCATCCACTTATTAATTTACTTATTACGGCAAATATACCAAATGCAGACATCATTGAGGATGCTAATCCTACATTTACACCTTTAGCAA
>Ga0066836_10000899_pt1 | contig 15165 bp, 14 predicted proteins | sample ETNtaG_18_FD_71568 | JGI IMG/M metagenome (GOLD analysis project Ga0066836, IMG submission 71568) | Marine microbial and viral communities from oxygen minimum zone, Eastern Pacific Ocean - ETNP201302SV91 | ecosystem: Environmental > Aquatic > Marine > Oceanic | place: Pacific Ocean: Eastern...
TTAAAAGATTTAACTTTTGATAATATCTACCATGAACATTATAACTACTGGTCTTTAATATCATTAAATAATTTTTTTAATAAATTTGATGCTAAAATTTATAGAGTAGAAAAGATAAATACACATGGTGGATCTATCAGGGCGTATATTAAAAAAGAAAAAAAAATAAAAATAGAAAATAGCGTCAAAGAATTGCTAAAAGAGGAGGAAAAGTTTGGGATTAAAAAATATAAAACATACCAAGATTTTGCTAAAAAAGTATATAAAATTAGAAAAAATATAAGAAAAAATATTTTAAAACTCAAAAGCAATAATGCCAAAGTAATTGGTTATGGATCTCCAGCAAAAGCAACAACCGCATTAAATTTTTTTGGTATTTCTAGCGAAATAGAATGTATTGTAGAAGACAATAAATTAAAACATGGTAAATTTTTACCTGGGATGAATATTCCTATTGTTTCTAGATCAAAGATAAAAGAAAAACCAGATTATGCTTTAGTTCTAGCTTGGAATTTTTTTGATGAAATAAAAAGAAATAACAGCGATTTAGCTCAAAAATTTATTAGCATAAAAGATTTAGAGATTTAATTTTACTTTATTATCTGTGTACTGTAAAAAGTTTAAAAGTTTGTGGGGGCGCTTAGCTCAGTTGGTAGAGCATCTCGTTTACACCGAGAGGGTCGTAGGTTCGAGTCCTTCAGCGCCCACCATTTTGTTTGGGGGTGTAGCTCAGTTGGTTAGAGCGCCTGCCTGTCACGCAGGAGGTCGCGGGTTCGAGCCCCGTCACTCCCGCCACTCTAACAACAGCTATTTATTAATAATCTAAAAACAATAGGAATATTCATTCAAGCAATCCCTAAAATCTTATAAAATTGAGGTTGTTAATAATTTATTTAATGACAATCACACATCTGTATGTATTAAAAAATTTGTTATATAAATATAAAAAAAATGTTAACTGATTTTTTAAAAGATTATTTATCTATTATAATTTTTCTATTTATCGCTTTAGGTTTAAGTGTAGGTTTTATATTTTTGAATTTTCTATTTTCTCCAAGAAATCCGGATCCTGAAAAACTTTCAGCCTACGAGTGTGGTTTTGAAGCTTTTTCAGATTCTAGAATGGAGTTTGATGTTAGATTTTATTTAGTTGCAATCTTATTTATCATCTTTGATTTAGAAATAGCCTTTTTATTTCCTTGGGCAATATCTTTAGGAAATCTCGGAGCTTTGGGATTTTGGTCTATGATGATTTTTCTTTTCGTATTAACAGTTGGTTTTATATACGAATGGAAAAAAGGAGCATTAGATTGGGATTAAAATGATAAATTTTAAAAACAAAGAAGATAAAATACCGAAAGAATTTAAACAAATAGCAAAAGATTTTAGCAAAAAAGGTTTTATAACAACTTCATCTGAAAATTTGATTAGTTGGGCGCGAACAGGCTCTCTTCATTGGATGACTTTTGGTTTAGCATGTTGTGCAGTTGAAATGATGCAGACAGCTATGCCTCGGTATGATCTAGAGAGATTTGGAGCTGCTCCTAGAGCTTCACCCAGACAATCTGATGTAATGATAGTTGCTGGAACATTAGTAAATAAAATGGCTCAACCACTTAGAAAAGTTTATGACCAAATGCCCGAACCCAGATATGTAATTTCTATGGGGAGCTGTGCAAATGGAGGAGGCTACTATCATTATTCTTATTCTGTTGTCAGAGGATGTGATCGGATTGTACCAGTTGATATTTATGTACCTGGTTGTCCACCATCTGCTGAAGCGTTACTTTATGGAATTTTGCAACTACAAAAAAAAATAAGAAGAGAAGGCAATTTAGAGAGATAAAAAATGTCAATAACTGTTAGTGATTTAGAAAGAACAGTTAATTCCGGTTTAACTACTGCGATAAAAAAATCGGAGATTAATTATAATCAGCTTTTTGTTTACATAGATATAGAAGATTTAGCTTCTACAGTTTTATTTTTAAAAACTAACAACAAATGTCGCTTTAGACAATTAATAGATATTACTGCGGTAGACTATCCTCAAAAAGAAAAAAGATTCAAAATTATTTATTTGTTGCTTAGCCATGAAAATAATTTAAGAATTTTAATTAATATAAATATAGAAGAGAAAACTTTAGTACCTTCAATTACAAAAATTTTTCCGTCTGCAAATTGGATGGAAAGAGAAGTTTTTGACATGTATGGTATTTCCTTTAGCAATCATCCTGATCTAAGAAGAATACTCACTGATTATGGATTTGAAGGTCATCCTCTTCGAAAAGATTTCCCATTAACTGGTCATACAGAAGTTAGATATAGCGAAGATAAGAAAAAAGTAATTTATGAACCTGTAAAATTAGATCAACAGTACCGTAACTTTGATTTTGAAAGCCCATGGGAAGGAACAGAATATATTAAGAAAGAAAAAAAAAATGAAACTGAGGAAAAATAATGACTAAAAAAAGAACTATGAATCTAAATTTTGGACCGCAGCATCCTGCTGCGCATGGTGTATTAAGATTGATACTTGAATTAGATGGAGAAGTTGTTGAAAAAATTGATCCTCATATAGGGTTACTGCATAGAGGTACAGAAAAACTTATAGAACATAAAACTTATACACAAGCAGTTCCTTATTTTGATCGTCTTGATTATGTAGCACCAATGAATCAAGAACACGCCTTTGCTCTAGCCATTGAAAAACTTTTAAATATAGAAGTACCTATAAGAGGACAATACATTAGAGTTTTATTTTGTGAGATTGGTAGAATCTTAAGTCATTTATTAAACGTTACTACACAAGCACTTGATGTAGGTGCATTAACTCCTTCCCTTTGGGGTTTTGAAGAAAGAGAAACTCTAATGACTTTTTATGAAAGAGTTTCAGGTTCAAGATTACACGCAAATTATTTTAGACCAGGCGGTGTTCATCAGGATTTACCTAGAGGATTAAGCGAAGATATTATTTTGTTTTGTAAAAATTTCCCAAAAGTTATTGATGACCTAGAAACTCTTTTAACGGATAACAGAATTTTTAAACAAAGAAATGTTGATATTGGAGTTGTTACACAACAGGAAGCTTTAGACCATAGCTTTTCAGGAGTCATGCTTAGAGGTTCTGGAGTTCCATGGGATTTAAGAAAATCTCAACCCTATGATTGTTATCAAGATTTTGACTTCAAAATCCCTGTTGGGAAAAATGGTGATTGTTATGATCGTTATCTTTGTAGAATGGAAGAGATGAGAGAAAGTATTAAAATTATTAAAGATTGCATTGGGAAAATGCCGTCAGGTCCAGTTAGAACGATTGATGGAAAAATTACGCCTCCAAAAAAAGAAGATCTAAAAAATTCTATGGAGGCACTAATACACCATTTTAAATTATTTTCAGAAGGCTTTAGAGTTCCGGAGGGTGAAATTTATATTCCAGTAGAAGCGCCAAAAGGAGAATTTGGTGTCTATCTTATTTCAGATGGCAGCAATAAACCCTATAAGTGTAAAATAAGAGCACCAGGGTTTTCTCACCTACAATCAATGGACTATTTGTTGAAAGGCCACATGTTAGCAGATGTACCAGCTGTTCTAGGCTCATTAGATATTGTTTTTGGAGAAGTTGATAGATGAGTATAAAAAAAATTTCTAAAATACAGCCAGATACCTTTGAATTTTCTAAAGAAATTTTACAGGAAGCTGAGAATGAAATTAAAAAATATCCTAAAGGTAAAAAGGCAAGCGCAGTTTTGGCTTTATTATATTTAGTTCAAAAGCAAAATGAAAACTGGATACCTTTAGCAGCTATTAAATATGTAGCTAAATTATTAAACATTCCTTACATGCAAGTTTATGAAGTATCTACATTTTATTCAATGTTTAACTTATCGCCAGTTGGAAAATATTTTGTACAAGTTTGTACAACAACGCCGTGCATGATACGAGGTGCTAAAAAGATTGTAGATGTTTGTAAAAAAAATATTTCAAAAAATCAAAATGAATTATCAAGTAACAAGCTTTGTTCATGGACTGAAGTTGAATGTCTTGGAGCTTGTGTAAATGCTCCAATGATGCAAATTAACCAAGATTATTTTGAAGACTTGGATGAAAATGAAACTGAAAAAATAATTCAATCATTAATGGATGATAAATTACCTACACCTGGATCAGTAAAAAATAGGAAAAATGCAGCACCAGAAAAAGGTAAAACAACTTTATTGGATATAAAAAATGCTTAAAGACGAAGATAGAATTTTTAAAAATTTGTATAATGATTTAGGTTGGGAAATAGATTCGGCTATGGCTAGAGGTGATTGGTCCCAAACTAAAAATATTATCTCCAAAGGAAAAGATTGGATTATAAAAGAAGTTAAAGACTCAGAACTAAGAGGTAGAGGAGGGGCAGGTTTTCCAACAGGTTTAAAATTATCTTTTGCACCTAAAAAAGTTGGATCGAGACCACATTATTTAGTTATTAATGCAGACGAGTCCGAACCAGGCACCTGCAAAGATAGAGATATAATGAGATTTGAACCTCAAAAATTAATAGAAGGATGTTTAGTTACAAGTTACGCAGTTAGCGCACACACTTGCTACATTTATATTAGAGGTGAGTATTATAGTGAGGGAAAAAGATTGCAGGAAGCTATAAATCAAGCTTATAAAAAAAATTTTTTAGGAAAAAATGCTTGTGGTGCTGGATGGGATTTAGATATTTATATTCATTATGGTGCTGGAGCTTATATTTGTGGAGAAGAAACTGCTTTATTAGAAAGTTTAGAAGGAAAAAAAGGTTTGCCTAGGTTAAAACCACCTTTTCCAGCTCTAGTTGGTCTTTACGGATGTCCAACCATAGTTAATAATGTTGAAACTATAGCTGTACTTCCTACCATTCTTAAAAAAGGTGCTAAATGGTTTACATCATTAGGTAAGCCAAAAAATACTGGAACAAAAATTTTTTGTATATCTGGCGATGTGAATTATCCATGTAATGTTGAAGAAGAGATGGGAATACCTCTCAAAGATTTAATAGAAAAACATGCTGGCGGTGTTATAGGAGGATGGAACAATCTTCAAGCAGTAATACCTGGAGGATCATCAATGCCACTTCTACCAAAAAGTATATGTGAGACTATTGAAATGGATTTTGATTCACTAATTAAAGCAAAAAGCGGAATGGGAACTGCGGGAATAATAGTGATTAATAAAGACCAAGATATTATTAAGTGTATGGCTAGAATAGCCAGATTTTATAAACACGAAAGTTGCGGACAGTGTACGCCTTGCAGAGAAGGCTGTGGATGGATGTGGAGAATGTTAGAAAGAATGGCGGAAGGAGAATCAACCTATAAGGAAATTGATCTTCTATACAATGTTACTAAACAAATAGAAGGACACACAATTTGTGCTTTTGGTGAAGGTGCTGCGTGGCCAGTACAAGGATTACTTCGTCATTTTAAAAAAGAGATACAGAAAAGAAGTCATGAAGAACCAATAATTAAGAAAAAATCTAATATTCCTTATCTTATTGATCAACATCTATTGGAGAAAGATAATGCCTAAGATTAAAGTTAATAATAAAGAAGTAGAATTTGAAGAAGGAATGACAGTTCTTCAAGTTTGCGAATTAGCTGGTGTAGAGATACCTAGATTTTGTTATCACGAAAGACTTTCAATAGCGGGTAATTGCAGAATGTGTTTAGTTGAAATGGAAAAATCTCCTAAACCGATAGCGTCTTGCGCAATGCCTGCTAGTGATGGAATGAAAATTAAAACTAATACTCCGTTTGTGGACAAAGCAAGAAAAGGAGTGATGGAATTTTTATTGGCAAATCATCCTTTGGATTGCCCGGTATGCGATCAAGGAGGAGAATGTGACTTGCAAGATCAATCGCTCTTTTATGGGCTAGACAACTCTAGATACACTGAAAACAAAAGACAAGTTAAAGAAAAATATATGGGTCCTTTGATAAAGACTCAAATGACAAGATGTATACATTGTACTAGATGTGTGAGATTTGCTACCGAAGTTGCTGGTATACCTGAATTAGGAGCGATCGGCAGAGGTGAAGATACAGAAATTACAACGTATTTAGAAAAATCAATGGAGTCTGAATTATCAGCCAATGTTATAGATTTATGTCCGGTAGGAGCGCTTACCTCAAAACCTTATGCTTTCGAAGCACGACCATGGGATTTAAAAAAAACTGAAACAATAGATGTTATGGATGCTGTTGGATCAAATATAAGGGTTGATACTTTAGGATGGGAGGTTAAGAGAATTCTACCTAGAGTTAATGAAGATATTAATGAAGAATGGATATCAGATAAAACGAGATATGCATGCGATGGTCTTTTGAAACAAAGATTAGATACACCATACATACGTGAAAACGGAAAGCTAAAAAAAACAACTTGGGAAGAAACATTAAAATTTTTAATAAATAAATTAAAATCATTTAATTCTAATGAAATAGCTGGATTAGTTGGTGATTTAGCAGATTTAGAAATGATTTATAGTTTTAAAAATTTCTTTGAAAAGTCTTTGGGTTCAAAAAATATAGAATGTAGACAAGATAGAACTTACATTAATCCAAAAGAAAGAATGAATTATATTTTTAACTCAACCATTAACGGTATAGAAGATTCCGATTTTATTCTTTTGGTAGGAACAAACCCAAGATTGGAGGCAACCATACTTAATGCGAGAATTAGAAAAGCATATGTTAAAAATAAATTAAAAATTTATTCATTAGGCGATGCTGGAGATTTAACTTATCCTTATAAGAATATTGGATCTAATACTTCTATAATTAGAGATATTGTATCTGGTGCACATGAAATTTCAAATAAAATTAAAAATGCAAAAAAACCAATCATCATAATGGGAGATTCAGCTTTATATGGAAAATCTGGCGCATATGTTTTTGAATCGTTAAAGAAATTTTTATTTGATAATAATTTTATAAATGAAGATTGGAATGCATTGAATATTCTTACACAACAAGCGTCAAGAGTAGGGGCGTTAGATCTTGGTATACACACAATAAATGAAAATGAAAATTTTTCTTTTTTTGATAAGTTAGAAAATGATGAGTTTAAATTTATATATTTACTAGGAGCTGATAATTTTAATTTTGAAAAGAAAAATAAATTTGTAGTTTATCAAGGAAGTCATGGGGACAGAGGGGCTGATATAGCTGATATTATTTTACCTGGAGCCGCTTATACCGAAAAAAATGGGTTATTTATTAATTTAGAAGGAAAATTACAAAACGCTTATAAGGCTTCATATCCACCTGGAGAAGCCCGTGAGGATTGGTTAATTATTAAAGAACTTTCCAATAAAATGAAAAAACCTTTATCAGATAATAATTCTAAGGATTTAAGTAATTCTATTAATAAGCACATTAAATCCATAACCAACAATAAAGCAATAAATACTATTGAAGTTGATTTTATTGAAGCAAATATTTTAGTAAAACCAATTGATTACTATTACACAAACCCGATTGCCAGATCTTCAAAAGTAATGAATGAATGCAAACAAATTTCAAAAAAGTTTTTATTTACAGGAATAGAAAAGGCTAGTTAATGATTTACGTAAACATATTTTTTAGCGAAATTTATAAAATATTTTTTTTACTTTTGCCTGTACTAGTTTCAGTAGCTTTAATCGTATGGCTTGATAGAAGAGTTTGGGCTTTTGTTCAAAAAAGGAAAGGACCCAACGTTGTAGGACCTTTTGGACTTTTGCAAACATTGGCAGATGCTCTTAAATTTATTTTTAAGGAAATAATTATACCGGCAAGCGCTAACAAAGTTATTTTTGTTTTAGCTCCAATAATAACTTTAACTTTAGCTTTAATAGCTTGGGCTGTAATTCCTTTTAGCAATGAAATGGTTCTAGCAAACATTAATGTTGGTATATTATATTTATTTGCTGTCTCATCATTGAGCGTCTACGGAATTATAATGGGTGGATGGGCGTCCAATTCAAAATATCCTTTTTTAGGTGCTATTAGATCAGCCGCACAAATGGTTTCATATGAAGTGTCAATCGGCATAATAATAGTTAATGTGTTGCTCTGTGTTGGTTCACTTAATTTAAATAAAATAGTAATTGCTCAAGAAAATGTATGGTTTATTTTTCCACTTTTTCCAATGTTTGTTATTTTTTTTATATCAGCTTTAGCAGAAACAAACAGACCGCCATTTGACTTACCAGAAGCAGAATCTGAATTAGTAGCAGGCTACCAAACCGAATATTCAGGAATGATGTATGCTATGTTCTGGTTGGGCGAGTATGCAAATATTTTACTTTTATGTGCATTAGGATCTATTCTCTTTTTAGGAGGATGGCTTAGTCCAATTAATATTTATCCTTTCAATTTATTACCAGGATTTTTTTGGATGATATTTAAAATTTTAAGTCTTTTTCTTTTATTTTCTTTAGTTAAAGCTACAGTACCAAGATATCGCTTTGATCAATTAATGAGACTAGGATGGAAAATTTTTCTTCCACTTTCTTTAATTTGGCTAGTATTAACCGCAAGTTTTTTATTTTTTTTAGACATGTTACCAACCACGGGATGATTAAATAATGAAGTTTAACAGAATAATTAAAACAATATTTATGGCAGATTTCATTTCAGGATTAGTTCTTGCAATAAGGAAAATTTTTCTATCTAAAAAAACTATAAATTATCCCTTTGAGAGAGGTAAAATAAGTCCACGATTTAGAGGAGAGCATGCTTTAAGGAGATATCCAAATGGAGAGGAGAGATGTATCGCATGTAAATTATGTGAAGCTGTTTGCCCTGCTCAGGCAATAACAATAGAATCAGAAATAAGAGAAGACGGAAGTAGAAAAACTACAAGATACGATATAGATATGCTTAAATGTATCTATTGTGGTTTATGCGAAGAGTCCTGTCCAGTAGATGCGATAGTTCAAGGTCCAAATTTTGAATTTGGAACAGAAACAAGAGAAGAACTTTATTATAACAAACAAAAACTTTTGGAAAACGGGGATAAATGGGAGACTGTTTTGGCGGAAAATATTAAAGCAGATTCACCTTTTAGATAAATGCTAGCACATTCATTATTTTTTTATTTTTTTTCATCAATATCTGTATTTGCTGCAATAATGGTTACTATTTCAAGAAACACAGTTTACTCAGTTTTCTTTTTAATTTTAGTTTTTATAAGCATTTCAATTCTATTTATTATGATAGGAGCTGAATTTTTAGGAATGATAATGCTAATTGTTTATGTCGGTGCTGTAGCAGTTTTATTTTTGTTTGTTGTTATGATGTTGAATATTACTGAACAATTAGCAAAGAAATCTAGCAGAAAAGGTTTTATTAATAATATATCAGTTGGTTCAATAGTTGGCATAATTATATTTCTCGAGTTATTAGTTGTAATAGGAGGATGGAAATACAAAGGAAATTTTGTCCCTCTATCAAATACAAATTTAAATTTTAATATTACTAACACTCATGCTTTAGGCAATGTTTTGTACACAGATTATATTCATTTATTTCAAATATCTGGAATGATTCTGCTTGTTGCAATGATTGGAGCAATTACTCTTACATTTAGCAAGAGGGAAAATGTGAAAAGACAGAAATATTTTGATCAAATAAAAAGAGAAAAGGATAGCGCAATTTCATTAATTGAAGTTGAAAGTGGTAAAGGAGTAAAGCTGGATGATTGAAATAGGATTAGGACACTATTTAACTTTAGCAGCAATTATTTTCTCTATTGGTATAATTGGAATTTTTTTAAATAGAAAAAATGTTATTATTATTTTAATGTCAATTGAACTAATACTTTTGGCAGTTAATATTAATTTAGTGTCTTTTTCTATTTATTTGCAAAATCTAATTGGTCAAGTTTTTACTATGTTTATTTTAACAGTAGCCGCAGCTGAAGCTGCTGTAGGTTTGGCAATAATAGTAATTTATTACAAAAACAAAGGTTCAATTAATATTGAGCATATTAGTTCTTTGAAAGGTTAACATGGAATACTTAATAGTATTATTGCCCTTATTAGGTTCAATTATTTCAGGTTTTTTTGGAGAAAGATTGGGCGCTAGATTATGTCAGATATTAACAAGTTCGTTTGTAACAATTTCTTCAATTTTATCTTTATTTATTTTTTATAAAGTATTTGTTCAAGATTATTTTGCAAACAAGCTTATATTTAATTGGATTAGTTCAGGAAATTTTGATGTCAATTGGTCTATATATATAGATCCTTTAACATCTGTAATGTTGGTAGTTGTAAGTTTAATATCAGCAATTATTCATTTTTATTCAATTGGTTATATGAGTCATGACCCTCATAAATCTAGATTCATGTCTTATTTATCTCTGTTCACTTTTTCAATGCTTACTCTAGTTACAGCTGATAATTTTCTACAATTATATTTTGGATGGGAGGGTGTTGGACTATGTTCTTATTTGTTGATTGGTTTTTGGTACAAAAAACCATCAGCTAATGCAGCAGCTATTAAAGCATTCTTAGTAAATAGAGTCGGTGATTTTGGTTTTGCAATTGGTATTTTTTTGATTTTCTTTTTTTATGGAACAGTTAACTACAATGAAGTTTTTCATCACACACCTCTCTTATTACAAAAAGAGATTATTTTTTTAGGAATTAATTTTAATTTAATTACATTAATCTGCCTTTTACTTTTTATTGGAGCAATGGGAAAATCGGCCCAGATTTTATTGCACACTTGGCTTCCAGATGCTATGGAAGGCCCAACACCAGTATCTGCATTAATTCATGCAGCCACTATGGTAACAGCAGGAGTTTTTTTAGTGGTGAGATGTTCCCCAATATTTGAATACTCGCAGACAGCATTAAATGTTGTAACCTCAGTTGGAATGCTAACTGCTTTTTTTGCAGCCACAGTAGCACTTGTTCAAAATGATATTAAGAAGATAGTTGCTTATTCAACTTGTAGTCAATTGGGTTATATGTTTTTTGCAGCTGGAATTGGAGCGTACCATGTTGCCATGTTCCATTTATTTACTCATGCATTTTTTAAAGCTCTTTTGTTTCTTGGATCAGGGTGTGTAATACATTCATTCAATGAAGAACAAGATATCCGATCAATGGGAGGGGTATGGAAAAAGATTCCATACACTTATGTATTGATGATAATAGGCACGCTTGCTTTAACAGGATTTCCATTTTTATCAGGTTATTATTCAAAAGATGCAATTATTGAATTTGCCTATTTGAAAGGCAGCAGTATAGGATACTTTGCAGCTGCAGTTGGAATTATTACTGCTTTATTAACATCAATTTATTCATGGAGATTAATTTTTAAAACTTTTCATGGAAAATACAGAAATAAAAAAAATAATTTAAGTTCTGTACATGAATCTCCACTTATAATGTTATTACCTTCTTCTTTGTTAGCAATAGGTGCTATTTTATCTGGAGTTTTATTTAAAGAAATATTTATAGGATTTAATAGCTCTCAGTTTTGGAATAGTTCAATTTTATTTTTAAATGCTATTCAATATCATCATCCACCCAACTGGTTGCTTGTTATAACACCTACAATAGTTATTTTTGCAATCCCAATAGCATATTATTTATTTGTTAAAAATGAAAAAATTTTGCAAAATTTTGTCTTTAAAAATCATGCTTTATATAATTTTTTATTAAACAAATGGTATTTTGATGATTTATATAATTTTATTTTTGTAGAACCATTAAAGAAGATTGGATTATTTCTTTGGAGAAAAGGAGATATTAATACTATAGATCGCTATGGACCCGAGGGTTTATCTAAGCTAGTAAAAATAATATCTGATAAAGCTGTACACTTCCAAAGTGGTTATTTGTATCATTATGCTTTTGTAATGCTAATTGGTTTTTCTGTATTGTTAACTTATTTAATTTTAAACTAAATGAACTTTCCAATACTTTCAGCAATTATATTCATTCCACTTATTGGCGCTTTATTTATTTTAGCCACTAAAGGTGAACAAAAAATCGTTATAAAAAATTCAAAGTACGTAGCGATCTTTTCCTCATTAGCAAATTTTTTACTCTCCCTTTTTCTTTGGTTTTCTTTTGATACAACAATATCTAATTTTCAATTTGTTGAGGAAAAGAATTGGATAAATGGTTTTATCAACTTTCGATTGGGGATTGATGGAATATCAATTTTATTTATATTGCTAACTACTTTTATTGCTCCAATATGTATTTTTTCAGGTATTCAGAGTATTAAATTTAAAATCAAAGAATTTCTTATCGCTATACTTGTTATGGAAACTTTGATGTTAGGAGTTTTTTGTTCACTTGATCTTGTAATATTTTATTTATTTTTTGAAGGAGGGCTTATTCCGATGTTTTTGATCATTGGAATTTGGGGAGGTCCTAAAAGAGTATATTCAGCATTTAAATTTTTCCTATATACATTGCTTGGTTCAGTTTTAATGTTAGTTGCCATTATATCAATTTACTGGATAGCAGGAACTACTGATGTAGTTAAATTATTAGATATACAAATACCCAAAGAATACCAATATCTGTTTTGGTTAGCTTTTTTTAGTTCCTTTGCAGTTAAATTACCTATGTGGCCAGTTCACACATGGTTACCAGACGCACACGTTGAAGCACCAACAGCAGGATCTGTAATTTTAGCAGCTATACTTTTGAAAATGGCAGGATATGGTTTTATGCGTTTTTCACTAGGTTTATTTCCAGTAGCATCAGATTACTTTACTCCATTAATTTTTCTACTTAGCGTTATCGCTATAATTTACACATCTTTGGTTGCTCTAATGCAAGATGATATGAAGAAGTTAATCGCTTACTCATCCGTTGCTCACATGGGTTTTGTTACAATAGGTATTTTCTCACTTACTAAACAAGGATTAGAAGGAAGTATTATTCAAATGTTGAGTCATGGTTTAATATCAGCGGCACTCTTTTTATGTGTTGGGGTTGTGTACGATAGATACCATTCCCGAATGATTTCCTCTTATGGTGGTTTGGTAAACGTTATGCCAAAATATGCTTTAGTATTTATGATTTTTTCCTTGGCAGCTCTAGGATTACCAGGAACAAGTGGTTTTGTTGGAGAATTCTTAGTTTTAATTGGGATATTTCAAAAAAATATACTTGTTGGCGTCTTAGCAAGTTTAGGAGTTATATTAGCAGCTGCCTATATGCTATGGCTTTATAAAAGGGTAATTTTTGGCAAAGTAACAGTTTCTGAAATAAAAAATATGTTAGATTTAAATAAAACAGAAATATATATTTTTACATCCTTAGTTTTTTTAATATTATTTTTTGGTTTTTATCCCGAACCATTATTAAATACTGTAGCTGTTTCAGTAGATAATTTGATTGAAAGCTACCAAGTAAATTTAAATTTTCATTTGGCACAATCAGCTGATTAAATGCAAACAATTATTTATATATTACCAGAACTATTTTTATCATTGTCTTTAATGTCAATTTTAATGATCGGAGTTTTCATAAAGAAAAGTTTTAAACTTGTAAATTTATTAACAATTTTGACACTAATTTTCACTATTGTGTTGGTATTAAATCAACCTGGTGAAATAATTAAAATTTTTAGCGAAAGTTATATAATAGATAAACTTTCAATCTTTATGAAAGTTTTAACTTTACTTTTTTCTTTGTTTGTTTTGATTTCATCACGTGATTATTTAAAAAGTAACTACATAGATAAAATTGAATATCCAATTATCATTTTAGCATCAATTCTTGGTATGATTTTAATGATCAGTTCATACGATTTGATTGTTTTTTATCTTGGATTAGAATTGCAGTCGCTAAGTTTATATATTTTGGCTTCTTTTAAGAGAGATGAGGAACGTTCTACAGAGGCTGGATTAAAATATTTTGTATTAAGCGCTCTAGCATCTGGCCTTTTATTGTACGGCTGCTCTCTCATTTATGGTTTCACAGGCTCGACAAATTTTGAAATAATTTCGAAAAATTTGGAAGAATCTAATACAGGTGCGGTTTTTGGTATTGTTTTTATAATCGTTGGTTTAGCATTCAAAGTATCCGCTGTTCCTTTTCATATGTGGACACCAGATGTTTACGAAGGATCACCAACATCGGTGACAAGCTTTTTTGCAATTGTTCCAAAAATTGCTGCATTGTCCGTTTTTATTAGGTTTATGTACGTACCATTTTTAAATGTATTGGATCAGTGGCAAATGATAGTTGTTTTCTTATCTGTAGCATCAATGATTTTAGGTGCTGTAGCTGCTATAGGACAAAATAACATCAAGAGACTTATGGCCTACAGTTCTATTGGGCATATGGGCTACGCTTTAGCAGGTTTAGCTACGGGAACAAATTCAGGCATTCAAAGTACATTAATTTATTTAACTATTTATTTAGTAATGAATCTTGGCGCATTCGGATGTATTTTTATGATGAAAAGGGAAAATATTTTTTATGAAGATATTAACGAATTGTCAGGAATGTCAAAAAATCATCCTATTTTAGCTTTGAGTTTTTTAATCATACTATTTTCTTTAGCCGGGATACCTCCATTGGCTGGTTTTTTTGCTAAATTTTATATTTTTACATCTGTTATCGAATCTAAAATGTACGCGTTAGCAATTATTGGTTTGGTAACAACAGTTATTTCCGCATTTTATTACCTAAGGATTATAAAAATTATTTATTTTGATAAACCAAAAAAAGAATTTGATATAAGTTACGATTTAGGATTAAAAATTTCACTAGCCATATCAAGTTTATTAGTCCTAACTTACTTTATTTATCCATCATTATTGGTTGAGGTGGTTTATTCAATTAAAATTTATTAATGAAATTTAAAATATTTAAATTTAAAAATGTGACAAGCACCAATGATGTAGCAATACAACTAATAAAAACAAAAAAAAAAGAGATCGGATGCGTTTACGCAGAAAGGCAGACTAGAGGAAGAGGCACATATGGAAAACGTTGGATTTCAAATAAAGGAAATTTTTTTGCAACTATATTTTTTCCCCTAAAAAAAAACTATCCACCTTTCAATGAGTTTTCAATAATTAATCCAATTATAATTTCTGATGTAATTAAAAGTTTTTGTGACAAGAGAAATATGAATATAAAATTTCCAAATGATATATTTGTAAATG
>Ga0066836_10000906_pt1 | contig 15127 bp, 11 predicted proteins | sample ETNtaG_18_FD_71568 | JGI IMG/M metagenome (GOLD analysis project Ga0066836, IMG submission 71568) | Marine microbial and viral communities from oxygen minimum zone, Eastern Pacific Ocean - ETNP201302SV91 | ecosystem: Environmental > Aquatic > Marine > Oceanic | place: Pacific Ocean: Eastern...
ACTTTTTGACCCATGACTCTCCATATTTTTATTTTCTGATAAAATTATTGTTACATTTGAATAAGGTTTTAAAATTGGTGATGCTCTACCTTTTGCTCTGGCTCTGAATCTTTTCATTATGATTTGCTTGCCACAGTAAGCTTCTTTAACTATTAAATTATCAATATCATATTGAAAATTATTTTCAGCATTTGCTATAGCAGATGAAATTGTTTTTTTAATATCCTTTGAAATTCTTTTTTCTGAAAATGTAAGGTCTCTTAAAGCAACATCAACTTTTTTTCCAACTAAAGCTCTTAGTATTGGACTTAGTTTTCTAGTGCTAGATCTGACATTTTTATTCACAGATTTTACTAGTTTGCTCTCATTTTTCTCAATTTTTTTACTTTTACTCATAATTACTTAGTATCCTTTTTAGGTGCAGCTGGTGCAGCTGCCGTAGATTCTTCTTTAGCTGCTTTTTTGTCAGCAGGTGTGTGACCAGCAAATGTTCTAGTAGGTGCAAATTCACCTAGTTTATGTCCAACCATATCTTCAGAAATTGTAAGTGGTATAAATTTTTTTCCATTGTAAATTAAAAAGCTAAAACCTACAAAATCTGGAATAATAGTTGATTTTCTTGACCAAGTTTTTATTGGTTTTTTTCCTGTCTCATTTTTTAGTTTTTCAACTTTTTTAATTAAACTTTCTTCCACAAATGGGCCTTTCCAAACTGCTCTTGCCATAAACTATACCTTTTTCCTTTTTCTTCTTCTTAATATAAATTTATCTGTTCTTTTGTTGTCTCTAGTTTTTAATCCTTTTGCTGACTGACCTGTTCTTGAAACTGGGTGTCTACCACCTGCAGATTTACCTTCTCCTCCGCCATGCGGATGATCTACAGGATTCATAACAACGCCTCTTGTGTGTGGTCTTCTTCCTAGCCATCTTGATCTACCAGCTTTACCTATTTTTATATTTTTTTGATCAGGATTAGATAGCACACCAATTGTTGCCATTGCTCTAGAATCAATTTTTCTAACTTCTCCAGATGTCATTTTTATTAATGAGTAATTTCCATCAATTCCGGAAATAGAGACAGAGGTACCAGCTGATCTTGCAATTTTTCCTCCAGCACCCGGTTGTAATTCTACATTATGTATATCTATACCAACAGGAATGTCATGAAGAGGCATGCAATTACCAACTTTTATTTCTTTTTTTTTACCATTTTCAATTTTATCTCCAACTTTAATTTTTTGAGGAGCTAAATAATAAAATTTTTTTCCATCATCAAATTTAACCAACATTATGTAACAAGATCTATTTGGATCATATTCTATTCTCTCTATAATAGCTGGCATATCAAATTTTCTTCTGTAAAAATCTATATTTCTATATTTTTGCTTATGCCCACCTGCACGATTTCGTGAAGTGATATGTCCATTATTATTTCTACCTTTTGAAGAATATTTTGCACTTAGCAATGGTTTATAAGGTTTACCTTTCCATAACTCACTTCTATCAACTAAAATAGTAGATCTTGTAGATTTAGTATATGGTTTAAAAGATTTTAAAGTCATAAATTAAATTCCAGTTGTTAAATCAATACTTTGACCTTTCTTCAAAGTAATTATTGCTTTTTTGAAACCTTTTACTTTTACTTTTCTCCCTCTTACTAGTTTTTTTCTAGATTGTTTATTAATAATATTAATTTTTGTAACATTAACTTTAAATATTTTTTCTACGTTTTTTTTTAAATTTTTTTTATTTGCCTTATTTGGAACCTTAAAAACAATTTTATTTTGTTCAGACAAGTTCGTCGACTTTTCAGTAACAATAGGTGATATAATTTTGTCATATAAGTGAATTTTTCTCATTATGAGTATCTCTTTTCTAATTCTTTAACTGATGTTTCGGTAAAAACTATTTTATTATATTTGATTAAGTCGTAAGCGCTAAAATGGTTAACATCGGTCACTTTAATATTTGGAATATTTCTTGAAGATTTAAAAATTTTATCTTTTGAATTTTTGTCTAATATCATTAAAGCATTAATGGCATCAAATTTCTTTAATATTGAATTCATTTCTTTTGTCTTTTTAATTTCATTCTTGAAATCATTAAATACTAAAAGTTTTTGATTTTTGTTTTTTTCGCTTATTATAGAAATTACACTTAATTTTTTTTCACTTTTGTTTAACTTTCTTTTTTTATATTGGGATTGACCCTTTGGACCATGGGCTACACCACCGCCCACAAAAATCGGTGCTTTTCTGCTAGCGTGTCTAGCATTACCTGTTCCTTTTTGCGCATATATTTTTGCTGTAGATCCTATAATTTCATTTTTTTGCTTTGTTTTAGCATGCCTACCTTTGTAATTTGAATTTGTTTTATAAATGACGCCACTAACCATTTTTTTATTTATTTTACCTGAAAAGATTTTATCTAATACTTCAATAGAATCTTTTTTTCCGTCTAGATTGATTTTATTTAATTTCATTTTTTCTTTTTCTTATCTGGTATTTTTTTTGCTTTTTCTGCAATCTCTATTTTTTCTTTTATTGTAAATTTTTTGATATTTTTAACTGCTTTTTTAACTAGTACTTCGGTGTTTTTATAACCAGGTATTGATCCTTTTAAATATAACAAATTGTTTTCTATATCTGATTTTATGATTTCTATATTTTGTATAGTTCTCAATTTATCTCCCATATGACCAGCCATTTTTTTTCCTTTAAATACTTTTCCAGGATCTTGTCTTTGACCTGTCGATCCATGAGATCTGTGTGATACGGAAACACCGTGTGTTGCTCTTAATCCACTAAAATTATGTCTTTTCATTGGGCCTGCAAAACCTTTTCCTATAGTTTTAGATCTAATATCTACAAATTTTACATCATTAAATATTTCTAAGCCAAATTCATTACCTTCCTTATAATTTTCAGTACTTTTCACTCTAAATTCTTTTAATTTTTTCTTTGGTTCTGTGTTTCTCTTTGTAAAAAAACCTTTCATTGATTTCGTTAATTTTGAGTTTTTGATTTTTCCAAACCCCAATTGCACAGCTTTGTACCCTCTTTTTTCTTCATCAATAACCTGGATAACGCGCCCTTTTTCCATTTTAACAACGGTCACTGGTACCGATTGTCCAGATTTAAAAAATTCTCTGGTCATACCTATTTTTTTTCCTATTAATGCAATTTCACTCATAATAATTATATTTTTATCTCCACATCAACTCCTGAAGCTAAATCTAATTTCATTAACGCTTCTACTGTTTGTGGAGTAGGTTCAATTATATCTATTAATCTTTTGTGCGTTCTAGTTTCAAACTGCTCTCTACTTTTTTTATCAATATGTGGTGATCTCAATACGGTATATTTTTCTATTTTAGTAGGTAATGGAATTGGTCCTTTTACATTTGCACCAGTTCTCTTAACTGTATTTACGATTTCTTCAGTAGATTGATCTAATATTTTATTATCGTAAGCTCTTAATTTAATTCTAATATTCTGTTTATCCATAATTAACCTGTTTTTTTAGTTACTTCATCTTGAACATTTTGAGGAACTTTATCGTAATGATCAAAAAACATTGAGTACTGCGCTCTTCCTTGTGACATAGATCTTAAACTATTAATATATCCAAACATATTAGCTAAAGGAACCATTGCAGTTATAACTGTTGCATTTCCTCTTTGTTCTTGTGTATTAATTTGACCTCTACGACTGTTTAAATCACCAATAACATCACCCATATAATCTTCTGGAGTTACAACCTCAACTCTCATAATGGGCTCCAATAATTTTAATGTACCTTTAGCACACGCATCTTTAAAACACTGTCTAGATGCTAATTCAAAAGCAAGTACGCTTGAATCAACATCGTGGTGTAAACCGTCAAGAATTGTAACTTTATAATCAATTATAGGAAACCCAGCTAATATTCCGCTGTCTGAAACAGTTTCTATACCTTTTTCAACACCCGGTATAAATTCTTTTGGTATTGCTCCACCTTTAATTTTGCTTTCAACTTCTCTTCCTTTGCCAGGCTCAAGTGGTTCAATTGATAATTTTACTCTTGCAAACTGACCAGCTCCACCGCTTTGTTTTTTATGCGTATAATCTGATTCAGCTTTATTTAAAATTGTTTCTCGATAAGCTACTTGGGGTGCGCCAATATTAGCTTCAACTTTAAACTCTCTTTTCATTCTATCTACTATTATATCTAAATGTAACTCTCCCATTCCTTTTATAATAGTTTGTCCGGACTCTTCATCAGATGTAACTCTGAATGAGGGATCTTCCTTAGCTAGTCTTCCTAATGCTTCTCCCATTTTTTCCTGGTCAGCTTTCGTTTTTGGCTCAACTGCTATTTCTATTACTGGATCAGGAAATTCCATTGGTTCTAAAAGCACTGGTTTGTCTTCATCAGCTAAAGTATGACCAGTTATTGTATATTTTAAACCAGCTAAGGCTACTATATCTCCAGCATTAGCTTCTTTAATATCTTCTCTTGAGTTTGCGTGCATTAGTAGCATACGTCCAACTCTTTCCTCTTTATCTTTAGATGTATTATAAATACCAGTTCCTGCTTTTATTGTTCCTGAATAAATTCTTATAAATGTCAATGATCCTACAAATGGATCATTAGCTACTTTAAATGCCAAAGCAGAAAAAGGTGCAGTATCTTCAAATTTCATCTCTAATTCCTCTTCAGTACCTGGCTTTGTTCCTTTAATAGATCCTATATCTACTGGACTTGGAAGATAGTCCACGACAGCATCCAATAATGGTTGAACTCCCTTATTTTTAAAAGCCGATCCTGTTAGTACAGGCACAAAATCAAAATTTAAACATCCTTTTCTTATGCATTTTATTAGATCTTCTTCTTTAATGTTATCGCCATTTAAATACGATTCCATTAATTTTTCATTTTGTTCTACTGCAGTCTCGACTAAATCTTGTCTATACTTATTTGCAGTTTCTTTTAAATCCTCTGGAATATCTTTTATTTCAAATTCTGCACCTAAGGTTTCATCTTTCCATAAAATAGCTTTCATCTTAACTAAATCAACAACACCTTGTAATGAAGATTCAATACCTACTGGAATTTGCATAACCAATGGTTTTGCACCAAGTCTATCTTTAATCATTTCAACACATCTAAAAAAGTCTGCACCTGTTCTATCAAGTTTATTTACAAAACAAATTCTTGGAACTTTATATTTGTCTGCTTGTCTCCAAACAGTTTCGGATTGTGGTTCAACTCCTGCAACTCCATCAAAAACGGCTACAGCTCCATCAAGAACTTTTAATGATCTTTCAACTTCAATTGTAAAATCAACGTGTCCTGGAGTATCTATTATATTAATTCTATGATCTCTCCAAAAACATGTGGTCGCTGCTGAAGTAATTGTAATACCTCTTTCTTGTTCCTGCTCCATCCAATCCATTGTTGCAGCACCATCATGTACTTCACCAATTTTATGACTTTTTCCAGTGTAATATAAAACTCTTTCAGTTGTTGTAGTTTTACCTGCATCAATGTGAGCCATAATTCCAATGTTTCTATATTTATTTAATGTATGTGTTCTACTCATAAATTTTTACCATCTAAAATGTGCAAAGGCTTTATTTGACTCTGCCATTTTATGTGTATCTTCTTTCTTTTTGATTGCTGATCCTTTGTTTTGATATGCATCATAAATTTCATTAAAGATTTTATCTGACATTTTTTTATCTTTTCTTTTTCTTGAAGCATCTATCAACCATCTTAATGCTAAAGCTTGAGATCTTTTAGATTTAACTTCAACTGGAACTTGGTAAGTTGCACCGCCAACTCTTCTAGATCTAACTTCAACTGTTGGCTTTAAATTATTTATTGCACTATTAAAAACATTTATAGGTTCTTCTTTAACTTTAGATTTAATTTTATTAATTGCGTCATAAACTATTTTTTCTGCAACAGTTTTTTTTCCATCATACATTATGGAGTTAATTAATTTTGGTATTATTGTTGATTTATATTTTGGATCTATTATTGGAATTTTTTTTGGGGCACTTCTTTTTCTAGACATTTTATTTACCTTTTTTTGCCCCGTACTTAGAACGTTGTTGCTTTCTTGCAGTTACACCTTGTGTATCTAAATTACCTCTTAAAATATGATATCGTACACCTGGTAAATCTTTAACACGTCCTCCTCTAATTAAAACAACTGAGTGTTCTTGTAAGTTATGTCCTTCACCAGGAATATAAGATGTAACTTCATGACCATTTGACAATCTAACCCTCGCAACTTTTCTTAAAGCTGAATTTGGTTTTTTTGGAGTTGTTGTATAAACTTTTACACACACTCCTCTTTTTTGAGGTGATTTTTCCAAAGCTGGAACCTTATCTCTAGACTTAACTTTAACTCTTTTTTTTCTCAATAATTGGTTAATTGTCGGCATATTTTTTCACTTTATAATTTTATTTTTTGGGAAATAGCCGTCCAGGATATTTATGGCAGCGTTTAGTGCTTTAATCACTACATTCCAACCAAAAAACGACAAACTACTATAGAAATTTACTTTGTCAAATTAAAACTATGGATAATAGGCTTTTTTTTTATTGATTTACTTGGGTTTCTGTTGTCTCAACTTTGCTTTGTTCAGATATATATTTTTTATCATCTTCTAAAGCTTTTTTGTTCCAATCTGATTTAATAGTTCCAGTACCAGCCGGAACAAGCCTTCCTACTATAACATTTTCTTTAAGACCATGTAGTTTATCAACTTTACCTTTTATAGCGGCATCTGTTAATACTCTGGTCGTTTCTTGGAATGAAGCAGCTGATATAAAAGACTCTGTTTGAAGTGAAGCTTTAGTAATTCCCATTAAAACTCTTTGTCCTTCAGCTGCTTTTTTACCTTCTTTTTTTAATTGTTCGTTCATATCTTCAAATTTTATTCTTTCTATTATTTCTCCAGGTAATAATTTTGAGTCTCCAGGATTTTTAATTTCAATTTTTTTAAGCATTTGTCTTAATATAGTTTCAATGTGTTTATCATTAATTACCACGCCTTGTAGTCTGTAAACTTCTTGAACTTGGTTAACAAAATATTCTGTTAGTTCTTCTATTCCTAAAATTCTTAAAATATCATGTGGCAAAGGTTGTCCATCAAGCAAATATTCTCCTTTTTTAATTCTTTCACCTTGGTTAAAATTAATATGTTTTCCTTTGGGTATTAAATAATTTGATGTTTCCCCTTTATCTGATTCAATCGAAACTTTTTGTTTACCTCTAACTTCTTTACCAAACATTACTTTACCATCATTCTCTGCTATAATAGCACTATCTTTAGCTTTTCTTGCTTCAAACAATTCAGCTACTCTAGGCAAACCTCCTGTAATATCTTTTGTTTTTGAAGTTTCTTTTGGTAGCCTTGCTATAACATCTCCAGCAAATATTTTTTGACCATCTTTTACTGATAATATTGAATCTGGTACCAAATAATATCTTGCTTCATTATCATCTGCTTTTTTAATAACATTACCTTTTTCATCTCTTAATGTTATTCTAGGTTTTAAATCAGTATTTTTTGATTGAGATCTCCAATCAATTACTGACTTGGATGAAATTCCAGTTGCATCATCTGTTGTTTCAGCTAATGATACTCCGTCTATTAAATCTACATAACCTGCAATACCACTTTTTTCTGCAATAACAGGTGTTGTGTATGGATCCCATTCGCAAATTTTATTATTTTTTTTAATTTTATCATCATTTTGAAAAAATAATTTTGAACCATATGGAACTTTATAAATAGCAACTTGTTGTCCATTGTCATCTTCAATTGACAATTGAGTGTTTCTTCCCATTACTATTAAGTTCTTTTTTGAATCTTCCAGTAAGTTTGTATTGATTATTTTTAAAGTTCCTTCCGTTTTGCTAATTATTTGAGAATCTTGCTTAATCGAAGCTGTACCCCCAACATGGAAAGTTCTCATTGTTAATTGAGTTCCAGGCTCTCCTATTGACTGAGCAGAAATCATACCTATTGCTTCACCAACGTGAACTATTTTACCTCTTGATAAGTCTCTACCATAACATGTTGCACAAACTCCTAATTTAGAACTGCATGTCATTACGGAATGAACATTTATAAGTTTAACTCCGGCTGCATCAATTTTTTCACATCCAGCTTCATCAATCATTTCTGATTTTTTGATTATAATTTCACCTGTTATAGGATTTTTAATACTTTCAGCTGTTATTCTTCCAAGCGCCCTTTCTGCTAAACTAACAATTACATTTCCTCCTTCAATGATTTCTGAAAGTTTAATGGAACCAGGTTTTTCGCATTTTTTAGTTGTTATAGTTAAGTCTTGAGCTACATCACATAATCTTCTTGTAAGATATCCAGAGTTAGCAGTTTTTAAAGCAGTATCTGCCAAACCTTTTCTTGCTCCGTGTGTTGAATTAAAATATTCCAGTGCTGTTAACCCTTCTTTGAAATTTGATGTTATTGGTGATTCAATAATTTCTCCAGAAGGTTTCGCTATTAATCCTCTCATTCCCGCTAACTGTTTCATTTGAGCGGCAGATCCTCTAGCGCCACTATCAGCCATCATGAATACAGAATTTATTTTTAACCCATCTTTACTTGTTTCGGTTGCTGATATACCTTTCATCATTTCACCAGCAACTCTGTCTGTGCATTTTGACCAAGCATCAACAACTTTATTATATTTTTCACCTCTAGTTATTAAACCTTCTGAGTATTGGTTTTCATAATCAGCAATAAGTTTTTTTGTTTCATCTATTAACTGACTTTTATTTTTAGGTATAATTAAATCATCTTTTCCAAAGGAAATTCCTGCTTTAAAAGCATGTTTAAATCCAAGGTTTTTTAATTTATCACAAAAAATTACTGTTTTTTTTTGACCACAAAATCTAAAAACTACATCAATAATTTCTGAGACAACTTTTTTTGGCAAAAGTCTGTCAATTAATAAAAATTTAATGTTTTTATTTTTTGGTAATAAATTAGAAAGTAAAAATCTCCCAGCTGTATTTGTATATTTTATGAATTTTTTATTTCCATTATCATCTACAGTTTCAAATCTAGAAATTATAGTTGAATGAACTTTTATTTGACCAGATTCTAGCGCATGTTCAATCTCGGAAGTATTTACAAAATAACCTTCTATCTTATCTGTTTGATAGGCTGGTTGTGATAAATAATATATTCCTAAAATCATATCCTGACTCGGGACAATAATAGGTTTACCATTTGAAGGACTTAAAATATTATTAGTAGACATCATTAGAACCCTTGCTTCTAATTGCGCTTCTAAGCTTAATGGAATATGAACTGCCATCTGATCCCCATCAAAATCAGCATTAAAAGCTGCGCATGTTAATGGATGTAATTCTATTGCGTCACCTTCTATTAACTTTGGTTCAAAAGCCTGAACACCAAGTCTATGTAATGTTGGTGCTCTATTTAATAAAATAGGATGTTCTCTAACGATTAATTCTAAAGCATCCCAAACTGCATTAGATTCTTTTTCAACTAATTTTTTTGCTTGTTTAATTGTAGATGCTAAACCAAGTTTATTTAATCTTGCATATAAAAAAGGTTTAAATAATTCTAAAGCCATTTTTTTAGGCAATCCGCATTCGTGCAGTTTAAGATCGGGACCAACAACAATTACAGATCTACCTGAGTAGTCAACTCTTTTGCCTAATAAATTTTGTCTAAATCTTCCTTGTTTTCCTTTAAGCATTTCAGCTAAAGATTTTAATGGTCTTTTCCCAGTTCCGGTTATTACTCTTCCTCTTCTTCCATTATCAAATAAAGCATCCACAGATTCTTGAAGCATTCTTTTTTCGTTTCTTACAATTATATCTGGAGCTTTAAGGTCCATTAATCTTTTTAAACGGTTGTTTCTATTAATTACTCTCCTATACAAATCATTTAAGTCTGACGTAGCAAACCTACCTCCGTCAAGTGGGACCAAAGGTCTTAGCTCTGGCGGTATAACAGGTATTACAGTTAAAATCATCCATTCAGGTTTTTGACCTGTTTCAATAAAAGATTCTATAAGTTTTAATCTTTTAATAGATCTTTCTTCTGAAACTTTGGACTTAGTTTCGTTTATATTTTTAATTAAAATTTTTTGTTCTTCTTCTAAATTTAATGATTTTAATATTTCTAATATAGCTTCAGCTCCAATGCCAGCAGTAAAAGCTTCGTCTCCAAACTCTTCTTGATATTTTAAAAGTTCTTCTTCAGAAAGTAATTGATTTTTTTTAAGACCAGTAAGGCCTGGCTCTATAACTATAAAATTTTCAAAATATAAAACTCTTTCAACTTCTTTTAATTTCATATCAATCGCTAGTGATATTCTGCTAGGTAGTGATTTTAAAAACCAAATATGCGCTACTGGCGTAGCTAAATTTATATGACCCATTCTTTCTCTTCTTACATTGGATTTTGTTACTTCAACTCCACATTTTTCACATATTATCCCTCTAAATTTCATTCTTTTATATTTTCCACATAAACATTCATAATCTTTTACAGGGCCAAAAATTCTTGCACAAAATAAACCATCTTTTTCTGGTCTAAATGTTCTGTAATTTATAGTTTCAGGCTTTTTTATCTCACCATATGTCCATGATTTTATTTTTTCAGGACTAGCAAGAGTAATTTTAATACTACTAAAATTTTGTGCGTCAGAAATTTCTGAATTTTTAAATAAATCTGTTAAAACTTTTTTCATAACTAATTTAATTCCACGTTAAGTGCTAATGACTTAATTTCTTTAACTAAAACGTTAAATGACTCTGGTATTCCAGATTCAAAATTTTCTTCTCCTTTAACTATTGTTTCATAAACTTTAACTCTTCCAGCTACATCATCTGATTTGACTGTTAAAATTTCCTGTAAAGTATATGAGGCACCATATGCTTCTAGTGCCCAAACTTCCATTTCTCCAAATCTTTGTCCACCTAGTTGAGCTTTTCCTCCTAGTGGCTGTTGAGTTACTAAACTGTATGGCCCTGTTGATCTGGCGTGTATTTTATCTTCTACTAGATGGTGAAGTTTTAACATGTAAATAGTTCCTACAGTTACAGGTCTATCAAATTTTTCACCCGTTCTTCCGTCCCATAAATATGTTTGACCTGAACCAGGTAACTTTGCAAGTTCCAGCATGCTTGTAACATCTTTTTCTTTTGCACCATCAAATACTGGGGTAGCTATTGGCACTCCATTTTGTAAATTTTCGCATAAATCGTTAAATTCTGTTTTATTCAATTTATCTATTTTTTCTTCAAAAAAAACTTTCCCATACACACTTTTTAAAAAATTAGAAATCTTATCGTTTTTTTCTATTTTTTTTTGATTTGCTTCTATAATTTTTCTAATCTGTTCCCCAAATTCTTTACACGCCCATCCAACATGTGTTTCTAATATTTGACCAACATTCATTCTACTTGGTACACCTAGTGGATTAAGAACAATATCTACCGGCACTCCATTTTCTCTATATGGCATATCTTCAACAGGAACTATTTTACTTACAACTCCTTTGTTTCCATGTCTTCCTGACATTTTGTCACCAGGTCTAAGTCTTCTTTTAATTGCTACAAAAACTTTTACCATTTTCATTACACTGGGAAGTAAATCATCTCCTTGTCTAATTTTTAAAACTTTATCTTCAAATCTTTCTTTAATATCTTCTTTTGCTTGTTCGTATTGATTTCTAAGTTGAAGAAGTCCTTCTTCTTTTTGATTATTGTTAATTGATATTTTAAATAGATCTGAAATATTTAAACTATCAATTAAATTTGAATCTATTTTTTCACCTAAACTTAAATTTTTAAATTTTTTACTTAATGTTAAGCCATTTAAAGTTTGACCAGCTCTTTGTTTAATGCTTCTTTCTAATATTTCCTCTTCTACAATTTTATCTTGTTGAACTAATTCAATTTCTGCTCTTTCTATTGTTATAGATCTTTCATCTTTTTCTATTCCATGTCTATTAAAAACTCTAACGTCTACTACAACACCACTGCTACCGCTTGGCATTTTTAACGATGTATCGGTAACATCGATAGCTTTTTCTCCAAAAATTGATCTTAATAGCTTTTCTTCTGGTCCTGATGCCGAGTCACCTTTGGGCGTAACTTTACCAACTAAAATATCTCCTGCTTTAACTTCAGCACCTATATATACTACACCAGATTCATCTAAATTTTTTAATGCCTCTTCATTTATATTTGGTATATCTCTAGTTATATCTTCTTCACCTAATTTTGTATCTCGAGCCATGACTTCGTATTCTTCTATATGAATAGATGTAAACACATCATCTGTGACACATCTTTCTGATATTAAAATTGAATCTTCAAAATTATATCCTTGCCAAGGCATAAAAGCTACTGTCACATTTTTTCCTAAAGCCAGTTCACCTAATTTAGTTGATGGTCCATCGGCTATGATGTCTCCTGAATTTACTTTATCGCCGACTCTAACTAGTGGTTTTTGATTAATACATGTATTTTGATTTGATCTTTTAAATTTTTGTAAATTATATATGTCGACTCCAGATTTTGTAAAATCTTTTTCATCAGTAGCTTTAATAACTATTCTTTTCCCATCGATTTTGTCTACAATACCCTCTCTTTTAGCTACAATTGTTACTCCTGAATCTAAAGCAACATCACTTTCAATTCCGGTACCTACTAGTGGAGATTCTGGTTTTAATAATGGAACAGCTTGTCTCATCATATTTGATCCCATTAAAGCTCTATTAGCATCATCATTTTCCAAAAATGGTATCAATGAAGCTGCAACTGATACAAGTTGTTTAGGTGATACGTCTATATAATCAACATTTTCTGGTTTCGATAAAATAAAATTTAGATTTTGACGACATGAAACTAAATCTTCAGTAATTTTTCCATTTTTGTCAACTTTAGAGTTAGCTTGTGCAATGGTAAACTTTGTTTCTTCCATTGCAGCTAAATATTCAATCTTGTCTTCAACTATCCCATTTTTAACTTTCTTATATGGACTTTCAATAAAACCATATTTATTTATCTTTGCATAAGTAGATAAACTATTTATTAAACCTATGTTTGGACCTTCTGGAGTTTCGATTGGACATATTCTCCCATAATGCGTTGGATGAACATCTCTTACTTCAAATCCCGCACGTTCTCTAGTTAATCCCCCGGGACCTAGCGCTGAAACTCTTCTTTTGTGAGTAATTTCTGATAACGGGTTTGTTTGATCCATAAATTGTGAAAGTTGTGAAGTAGCAAAAAAATCTTTCAATGAGACTGTAAGTGGCTTTGCATTAATTAAATCTTGAGGCATTGATGATTCAATGTCCAAAGTTGTCATTTTTTCCTTAATAGCTCTTTCCATTCTATAGACACCAATACGAGCTTGGTTTTCAACTAACTCGCCAACTGATCTAACTCTTCTGTTTCCTAGATGATCAATATCATCAACTTCATCTTTACCATCTCTTAAATCTAGCATTTTTTTAATAATCGCTAAAATATCATCATTTCTTAAAATAGTAATTTTGTCAGAACATTCTAATTCTAATCTTGAATTAATTTTAACTCTTCCAACATCAGATAAATCATATCTATCAGAACTAAAAAATAAATTATTAAAAATTTGAGTTGCTATTTCAATTGTAGGAGGTTCGCCAGGTCTTAAAACTTTATATATTTCGTTAATAGAATCATTTTTATTTTCATTTTTATCATTTAATAAAGTTTGCAATAAATAAGGACCTTTATTAATAGAATTTGTAATGGAAAGTTCAATTGTTGAAATATTAGCATCTATAATTCCTTGCAATATATCTTGGTTTATCTCGGTACCAATTTTATAATCAATATCACCAGAAATAATATTTTTATGTAAAAACTTTCCATATAACGATTCATTAGAAATAAATATTTCTTTTAATCCATCTTTTAAAAGTTTTGATGCTGTTAAAAAATTTACTTTTTCACCGGACTTAATTACAACTTTTTCAGTTTTCGCATCAACTACTTCTTCAGAAAAATTTTTTGTTTTATAATTTTCTGGATTAAATTTAGTTTTCCATTTTTTTATTTTTGAATCATATACATAAATTTCTTTTTCATAAAATTCATTTGCTATGTCCTGTTTGGTATAACCCAAAGCTATTAAAAGTGTAGTTGCAAAAACTTTCTTTTTTCTATCAATTCTAAAATATAAAAAATCTTTAACGTCATATTCAAAATCTAACCAAGATCCTCTATTGGGTATAACTCTACAATTAAAAAGCAATTTTCCACTTGCATGTGACTTGCCTCTGTCATGATCAAAAAAAACTCCTGGACTTCTATGCATTTGATTAACAACGACTCTTTGAACACCATTAGTTATAAAAGTTCCACTATTAGTCATCATAGGAACTTCTCCCATGTAAACTTCTTGTTCTTTTGCGGATAAAATTTCTTTAGTACTATTTTCTTGATCTATTTCATAAACAACAAGTCTCAATGTACACTTAAGCGCAGAAGAATAGGTTAATCCTCTTGCAATACACTCTTCTGTGTCAAATTTTGGTTTTTCTAGCTTATAGGAAATGTATTCTAAGGTAGCTTTTTCATTTATATCTTCAATTGGAAATATGCTTTTAAAAACTCTATCAAATCCTTTTAAAAATTTTTCATTAACGTCAGTTTTGTGTTCGGTTAGTTCTTTGTATGAATTTTTTTGAACTTCAATTAAGTTCGGAATTGATAAACTTTCCTTAAGTTTACCAAAATTTTTTCTAATATTTTTTTTTTCCGTAAAAGATAAATGCATTTATACTTTTTTACCGATTAATAAAAATAACCAGCAATTAAATTCTTTTTTTTTTTAAACTATTTAAGCTCTACTTTGGCGCCAGCTGCTTCTAATTTCTTTTTAATTTCTTCAGCTTCTTTTTTATTTACGCCTGACTTAACTTCTTTAGGAGCGCCCTCAACTAAGTCTTTAGCTTCTTTTAAACCTAATGTTGTTATTGCTCTAATTTCTTTAATAACATTTATTTTTTTGTCACCTGCTGCTGTAAGCATAATTGTAAATTCGTCTTTTTCTTCTGCTGGAGC
>Ga0066836_10000907_pt1 | contig 15120 bp, 8 predicted proteins | sample ETNtaG_18_FD_71568 | JGI IMG/M metagenome (GOLD analysis project Ga0066836, IMG submission 71568) | Marine microbial and viral communities from oxygen minimum zone, Eastern Pacific Ocean - ETNP201302SV91 | ecosystem: Environmental > Aquatic > Marine > Oceanic | place: Pacific Ocean: Eastern...
GGCTGCGCTTTGCATGAAACACAATGTGGAGTTGATCGCCATTGGCAACGGCACCGCCAGCCGGGAAACCGATCAACTGGCAGCCGACTTGCTTGCACAACACAAAGACCTGAAAGCCACACGGGTTATGGTGAGCGAGGCAGGTGCCTCGGTTTACTCCGCCAGCGCTTTGGCTTCAGCAGAATTGCCAGACCTTGACGTCAGCATTCGCGGTGCAGTGTCTATCGCACGTCGCCTGCAAGATCCCCTGGCTGAACTGGTAAAAATCGATCCGAAATCAATCGGTGTGGGCCAATACCAGCATGATGTCGATCAACGCCAGCTGAGCGGCCGGCTGGACGCGGTGGTTGAAGACTGCGTGAACGCAGTGGGTGTTGAAGTGAATACGGCATCGGAGCAACTGCTATCGCGCGTGTCAGGGTTGAATGCCTCTGTGGCCAAAGCGTTGGTGTCATTCAGAAACAGCAATGGCAAATTCAAAAGCCGTGAAGACTTGCGCAAAGTGCCCCGGCTTGGCGACAAAACATTTGAGCAAGCGGCTGGTTTTTTGCGCATTCATGGTGCTGAAAACCCGCTCGATGCCTCTTCCGTACACCCTGAGGCCTACATTGTGGTCGAGAAAATGGCAGCCAAGGTTAAGAAGCCGGTGGGCAGCCTGGTGGGTAATCGTGAAATTCTGAAAGAATTGAAACCCACCGAGTTTGTGGACGATCGTTTTGGCTTGCCCACGGTTCAGGATATTTTGGTAGAACTTGAAAAACCTGGCCGTGACCCACGCCCTAGCTTCAAGACCGCAAAGTTTGATGACAAAGTACATACCATGACCGACTTGAAACCCGGTATGACGCTGGAAGGTGTGGTCACCAACGTGGCAAACTTTGGTGCTTTTGTGGACATTGGTGTGCATCAGGACGGGTTGGTGCATGTTTCTGCCTTGTCCAACACCTTCGTGAAAGACCCGCACAGCGTGGTGAAAACCGGGCAAATTGTGAAAGTGAAAGTGCTGGAAGTCGATATTCAACGCAAACGAATTTCACTGACCATGAAAATGGGCGACGATGTACCGAAAGCCGCACCCGGGCAGAACGCTGGCCGACAAGTTCAAGCCAACCGTGCAGGCGATGCACGGGGAAATTCACGCGGTGAACGAAGTGGTGGAAGCACTGGTTCGAATTCACAACAAGGCGCAGGTTTTGCCAACAATGCATTTGCTGCCGCGTTCGCTAAAGCAAAGGGAAGCAAATAAGGAAGAGTCAAAGCCGCACGGCGTTTCGCTTCGGCGAATCCAGGTACTCCTTGGACTGCATTTCAACAATGCGGCTCACCGTGCGGAAGAACTCATGCGCCATTGCACCTTCGGTGTACAGCTCTTCCGGTTCAACCGCCGCCGACATAATCAGCTTGACTTTGTGATCGTAAAGCACATCAATCAGCCAGGTGAACCTGCGTGCTTCTGAGGCCATACCAGCACCCATTTTTGGCACGCCGCTGAGAATTACAGTTTGAAACTGGCTGGCAATTTCAAGGTAATCGTTTTGTGAACGCGGGCCACCGCACAGGGTTGGAAAATCGAACCAAACCACCGAGCCTGCGCGTCGAACAGCCTTGATGACACGCGATTCAATTTGTAACTCTGCAGGCTCATCAGCCACCTCAGCCAGGCGCTTGAAATCTTCGGTCAACTGTTTGTCCGCGCTTTCATCCAGCGGCATGAGGTAGGTGTTCAGTTGCTCCAATGTGCGGCGGCGGTAATCTACTCCCACATCCACGTTAATCACATCCAGTTGCTTGTTGAGCAGGGCAATGGCAGGCAACAGGCGGTCACGGTGCAGACCATCTGGGTACAGATCATCAGGCTTGTAGTTGGACGTCATCAGGAAAGTAACGCCGTTGGCGAACAAGCCATCGAGCAGGCGATAGAGAATCATGGCGTCTGCAATGTCAGACACATGAAACTCGTCAAAACAAATCAAACGATAACGTTTGGCGATTCGCGCCGCCACTTCGTCAAGCGGATCCTGAACTCCCTTGAGGTCATCGAGTTCGGCATGCACACCCCGCATGAACTCATGAAAATGCAAACGCACCTTTCGCTGCACGGTGACAGAGTTGTAAAAGCAATCCATCAAAAAACTTTTACCGCGACCTACCCCACCCCACAGGTACAAGCCCTTGGGTACAGCAGGTCGATTCAGGAATTTTTTGATTACACTGCTGCGTGCTTTTTTGTATTCAACAAACTCATCGTAGAAAAGCTGCATGCGGTCTACCGCCTTTTGCTGAGCAGCATCCGACTGGTATCCACGTTCGGCCAAAGTTTGTTTGTAGTATTCCTGAACGTTCACGATGATGAATTTGAATCAATAGAATTAAAAACGGCCGATGAAGCGATTCACCAGCCGTTGGGGGGTCGATACCGAACTGAATTTTAACCGTTCAGTTGACGCTTGTCGCAGGCCAAAGCCGCTTCTTTCATCACTTCAGACAAACTGGGGTGCGCATGGCAAATGCGACCGATGTCCTCGGAAGAAGCCTTGAACTCCATGGCCATCACGGCTTCAGCAATCAAATCAGATGCATGGCTGTTGATGATGTGTACACCCAGGACTTCATCTGTGGTGGCATCGGCCAACACTTTCACAAAACCTTGTGAATCGCCCTGCCCCAGCGCACGGCCATTGGCCATGAACGGGAACTGACCTGCCTTGTACTTGCGGCCTTCCTGCTTTAACTGCTGCTCGGTTTTGCCAACCCAAGCCACTTCAGGCGAGGTGTAAATAACCCATGGAATGGTGTCGTAATTGCAATGGCCGGCTTGCCCAGCCATGATTTCTGCAACCATCACACCTTCTTCCTCGGCTTTGTGCGCCAGCATGGCACCGCGAATTACATCACCAATCGCATAAATGCCTGCGACCAACGTTTGGCAGTGTGCATCCACATCGATCTGGCCGCGATCATTGGTTTTAAGGCCGACCGCTTCCAGGTTCAAACCATCGGTATTGGGTACACGGCCCACCGACACAATCAGCTTGTCGCAATCTAGCATCTGGGCAGCACCATCGGCATCGGTGTAAGCCACTGAAACGCCTTTTTTACTGGCCTTCACTTCACCGATTTTCACACCCATGTTCATCTTCAACCCTTGCTTGGTGAAGATCTTCTGCATTTCTTTGGCCACGCCTTCATCGGCTGCAGCCAGAAAATTGGGCATGGCTTCGAGCACAGTGACATCGGCACCCAAACGGCGCCAAACCGAGCCCAACTCAAGACCAATCACGCCTGCGCCAATCACGCCCAATTTCTTGGGCACGACACCAAATTTCAAGGCACCTTCGTTGTCGCAAATCATTTCATTGTCAACAGCGATTCCGGGTAAATGGCGTGCCTTGGAACCTGTCGCAACAATTACTTGCCTGGCTGTCACTTTCTCTTCACCAGCTGCGCTTTTCACGGTCAGCTCGAACCCACCGTCGACTTTGCCAGAAAAACTGGCCCAACCCTTGATGGGTGTGACCTTGTTTTTCTTGAACAGATATTGGATACCGCCAGTCATTTTGGCAACGATGTCATCCTTGCGTTTGATCATCTTGGCCACATCCATTTTCGCACCTGTCACGGCGATGCCGTGGTCTTCTGCATGGTGGGCAATCTTTTCGAACTCTTCCGAAGAGGCCAACAAAGCCTTTGATGGAATGCAACCCACGTTCAAACAAGTGCCACCCAAGCGAGGCTCACCCTTGGGATCGTCGTAAGCATTGCCCTCGATACAGGCCACTTTCATACCCAACTGACCTGCGCGAATGGCGGCAATGTAGCCACCAGGGCCCGCACCGATCACCACTACATCATATTGTGTGCTCATGAATATCCCCTTTACAGTTCCAGCAGCAAGCGTGCTGGGTCTTCCAGGGCTTCCTTCATTGCGACCAGGCCAAGCACCGCTTCGCGCCCATCAATAATTCGGTGGTCGTAACTCATCGCGAGGTAATTCATGGGGCGAATCACGATTTCACCGTTTTCAACCACTGCACGCTCTTTCGTGGCGTGAATACCCAAAATTGCAGACTGGGGCGGGTTGATAATTGGAGTGGACAACATGGAACCGAATACGCCACCGTTGGAAATCGAGAATGTACCGCCGGTTAAGTCGTCAAGCGTCAACTTGCCGTCTTTGGCTTTCTGGCCAAACTCAGAAATCTTCATTTCAATGTCGGCGATGCTCATTTGATCCGCGTTGCGAATAATAGGCACCACCAAACCGCGTGGAGAACCCACAGCAATACCGATGTCGAAATAGCCGTGATACACAATGTCGTTACCATCCACGGAGGCATTCAGCACGGGGTACTTTTTCAGGGCTGCCACAGCGGCTTTCACGAAGAAGCCCATGAAGCCAAGTTTGGCACCGTGTTCTTTTTCGAACTTGTCCTTGTACTTGTTGCGCAAGTCCATCACCGGCTTCATGTTCACTTCGTTGAAGGTGGTCAAAATGGCGTTGGTTTGCTGCGACTGTACCAAGCGTTCCGCAACACGGGCACGCAAGCGGCTCATGGGCACGCGCTGCTCAGGGCGACCTTCAATCAAGGTTGAGGGATCCAGCGGGGCCTTCACTTCAGGCAGCAAGCTAACTGGCTTGGCTGCGGCTGGAGCAGCGGCGGGCTTCGCTGCGGGAGCAGGGGCTGCGGCGGGTGCATTCAAGGTACCGATCACATCGCCTTTGGTGATGCGGCCGTCTTTGCCTGAACCTGCAATTTGATCAGCACTGAGCTTGTTCTCTGCCATCATTTTGGCCGCAGCCGGCATGGCCACAGAGCCATCTACGCTGGCTGAGGGAGCTGGGGCTGCTGCTGGTGCAGCGGCCTGAGCAGGCGCTGCTGCCGGGGCAGGTGCTGCTGCGGGTGCACTTGCGGAGGCACTTGCTTCCGTGTCAATTTTTGCCAAGACCTGTCCCGCTACAACAGTTGCACCGTCTTCACAGAGAATTTCAACGATCACACCAGCCGAGGGAGCGGGCACTTCCAGCACCACCTTGTCGGTCTCTACGTCGATCAGGTTTTCGTCACGCTTTACCGCGTCACCAGGTTTTTTGTACCAATTCAACAGCGTTGCTTCGGCGACAGATTCGTACAGTTGTGGTACGACCACTTCTACGATTGCCATGGAATATTTTCCTTTTGAATTCTTAGTTCAAGTGCGGGCGGCCACCATGGCCAGCCCGCGTCCTGTATTTATTTCGTAACTACGAAACCCTTGAGCTTGCCAAATGCTGCATCGATCAGCGCTTTTTGCTGCTCGTTGTGCTTGGCGTAATAGCCCACGGCCGGAGAAGCTGAAGCCGGACGCCCCGCATAACCCAGACGCTGCCCTTCAGACAGGTTTTCCAGCACGTTGTGCTGGATCTGGAACCAGGGACCCTGGTTTTGCGGCTCATCCTGACACCACACCACATCTGCCAAATTGGGGTATTTGCGCAGTTCGGCGCTCAATGACTTGTGCGGGAATGGATACAGCTGCTCGACTCGCGCGATGGCAACATCTTTGATATTGCGCTCGCGACGAGCTGCGACCAGGTCGTAGTACACGCGACCGGAACAAAGAACCACTCGCTTGACTTTGCTGGCGTCCAGGTCGCCCTGATCTCCAATCACAGTCTGGAAATGGCCTTTGGACAGGTCTTGCAAAGAAGACGTGGCTTCTTTGTGACGCAACAAAGATTTCGGCGTCATGATGATCAGCGGCTTGCGGAACAATCGGATCATTTGGCGACGCAAAAGGTGGAAAATTTGAGCTGGCGTGGTGGGCTGGCACACCTGCATATTGTTCTCGGCGCACAGTTGCAAGTAACGCTCAATACGCGCGGATGAGTGCTCTGGCCCCTGCCCTTCGTAACCATGCGGCAACATCATGACCAGGCCGGATGCACGACCCCACTTTACTTCACCGGAAGAAATGAATTGGTCAATTACCACTTGGGCACCGTTGGCGAAGTCGCCAAATTGTGCTTCCCAAATCACCAAGGTGTTGGGCTCCGCGGTGGAATAACCATATTCAAAACCGAGCACTGCTTCTTCAGACAACACAGAATCGATGACGGTAAATGGCGCCTGAGTTTCAGAGATATTTTCCAGCGGAATGTAGGTGCCTTCGTTCCACTTTTCGCGACCCTGGTGGTGCAACACTGCATGACGGTGCGTAAACGTGCCACGCCCGCAATCCTGACCGGTGATGCGAACCGCGTAACCAGAGGAAACTAGCGATGCAAATGCCAAGTGTTCGCCCATGCCCCAGTCGAGCAAGGTTTCGCCCTGGCCCATGGCCGCACGGTCGGCAATCACTTTTTGTACCAATGGGTGAACCTTGAAGTTCTCGGGTACGGTAGTAATACGCTCTGACAAACGCTTGATTTCGGAGATCGGCACCGATGTATCGGCTGCATCAGTCCATTTCTTGTTCAGATACGGTGACCAATCGACGGCAAACTTGCTCTTGTAATTGGTCAACACGGGGTCAGCACGGTTGTGCTTGCCTTCGTCCATGGCTGCACGGAAATCAGCAACCAGTTTCTCGGCACCGTCTTCTTTCAAAATGCCCTGCATAACCAAACGCTCGGCATACAAAGCGCGCGTGCCTGGGTGCTGACCAATTTTCTTGTACATCAAAGGTTGGGTTACGGCAGGCGTGTCTTGCTCGTTGTGACCCAGTTTGCGGAAACACACAATGTCGATCACCACGTCTTGCTGGAATTCCATGCGGAAGTCCAAGGCCAACTGGGTCACGAAAATGACCGCCTCTGGATCGTCGCCATTCACGTGAAACACGGGCGCTTCGATCATTTTGACCACGTCTGAACAGTACAGAGTAGAACGGCTGTCACGGGGATCGGAGGTGGTAAAACCAATTTGGTTATTGATCACGATGTGAACCGTACCACCCGTGCCGTAGCCGCGGGTGTGCACCAGGTTCAATGTTTCCATGACAACGCCCTGGCCTGCAAAAGCGGCATCACCGTGCACCAACACGGGCAAAACCTGCTTGCCTTCCTTGTCACCACGACGTTCCTGGCGGGCCTTCACCGACCCTTCAACCACAGGGTTCACAATTTCAAGGTGCGAGGGGTTAAACGCCAGGGACAAGTGCATGGGACCACCAGGGGTGGTTACATCCGATGAAAAGCCCTGGTGATACTTCACGTCACCGGCAGGCAGATCATCGGCATGCTTGCCTTCGAATTCTTCGAACAATTGGCTTGGGCTTTTGCCCAGAATGTTGACCAACACGTTCAGACGACCGCGGTGAGCCATGCCAATGATGGTTTCTTGCACGCCATTGGCACCACCACGCTGAATCACATGATCAAGCGAGGCGATAAAGGATTCACCACCTTCCAGCGAGAAACGCTTCTGACCCACATACCGGGTATGCAAATAGCGCTCAAGGCCTTCGGCTGCGGTTAGGCGCTCCAGAATGTGCAATTTTTCTTCAGTCGACAGCTGGGCAGTGCCCAGGCTGGTTTCCATGCGTTCTTGCAACCAGCGCTTTTGAGCGGGGTCGCTGATGTGCATGTACTCAATACCAATTGAACGGCAGTAAGTGTCGCGCAGCGCCTTCACGATGTCGCGAAGGGTCATTTGATCTTGACCAAAATAGGTGTTGGTGGCCGAGAACGTGATGTCCATGTCCGCTTCGGTCAGGCCATAAAAGGCTGGATCAAGCTCCGGAATATTCGGGCGTTCCTGACGCTTGAGCGGGTCAAGGTCTGCAAAACGAGAGCCCAGGAAGCGATACGCAGCCACAATTGACTGAACATGCACCTGCTTTTTGGCCACTTCCAGGTCGGCAGACTGAATCTGCGGCTGCAAGAAGCCTTTTTTCGCGCGTTGAGCAAAGGATTGAACCACTGGCGCATGGGCTACGTCTTTCTCATTCACGTCGCCGTGAGCAGAAGGCACCATTTGCATTTGGTCAAAGTAGGCGCGCCATTTGTCTGGCACGGAGCCTGGGTTGTCCAGGTAGGCCTCGTACATTTCTTCGACATAGGGCGCATTGCCCCCGAACAAATACGAGTTTTGTTGAAATGATCGCATCATTTGCGCTTCACCTTTTTCCGAGTTTCTCGTTTCAAAGATGTGGGGTTCGGACTCGACCTTGGCTATTGCCATCGGACCGAATCCCTACACACGTGGGTTAAACCGCACTCCCCGTCTGGTTTGTGGAGCCCCTGCCCCTAACCAGATAGCAAAAAGCAGCCAAAAAAAGACTGCTTTAAGAGTTAAGCCCAAAGGATATCAGATTAGAGACGCGACCCTAAAACGAAGCCGCATGACTGTCTAAAAATATGTGGTTTTCTGGAAACGGTTTTAAAGAACTCGAACAAGATCCACCCACGCAGGTGATTACCACCCCATGTGGGGATCACCCCGCCACGAATTGATCTGACCATAAGTTGAATTCCAACGGAGGGATAGGGCGAATGACTAGCCGCAAGTATCGGGGTATTGAAATTGACTCCGCACACATCGACATGGCAAAAAATCTGGACAGTGTTGATGAATTGATCGACGAACTGCGAGACCTTCAGGCCAATTGGAATAATTTGAGCCTTCTGGGCGAACTGACCAATGTGGGTGCGGAAATTTCCAGCACCCGACAGCATTTTCAGCGACTGGCGAGCGACCTGACCAATTTTTTGATTGAGCAATCAACACGCCAAGCGGTAGAGCAACTGGCCACGAGAGCACAAAACTCAATCGATATCCTGGTCCGAAACCTTTACGAAAGAACGGCCGACATCGGCTTTCTGGCCACCGACCCGGTGTTTACCCAACGGTGCGTAGAAGCAGCGTACAACCCGTTGACAGAAGACGCCCTTGAACAAACCCGCCAACGAATGCGCAATTACGTGGCCAAATACTCCGTGTATGGCAACGTTATTCTGCTGGATGCCAACGCCCTCGTGATTACAGACATGCGGGAGACATTGCCGCCAGGCACTGCCATCCAATGGATTCGCCGGGAAGTCGCAGCCAGCCCGCAGTACGCAGAGGCATTTCGCCCTCTTCGGGACGATTCCCCCGACGGGAATAAAAGTCTGATTTATGCCTGGAAAATTGAACTTGGCGGACAAATCAAAGGCTACATTGCGCTGGATTTCAGTCTGAATGAGGAAAGCGATGCGCTATTTTCAAAAGTGATGGGCAAAAGTGCCCGGGAAGACGCAGCAGAGTGGCGTGTATGCGGCGTGACCAATCAGAATGGGGATGTGCTGATTTCCAGTAATCCGCAATACATCGGTACAAACCAGACAATTCGCTTGCCGCAACAGTCAACTTGGGGGGTAACTCAAGTTGGCCCTATGGCCTATCTGGTCTGCATACGATCAACGCGTGGCTATCAGGGCTACACCGGCCCCGGCTGGAGAGGATTTTGTATGGTGCCCTTGAATCACGCATTTGACCACAGCAACTTGACGGAAGATTGTCAGGTTCCCGAATTGCTTCAAAGCAGCGGTCTGATTGATACACGCATTCAGGGCTTTGAAAACCAGGCTGCAGAAATCCAGAAACAATTGAACCGAAGCATTTGGAACGGCAACATGACCCAACGCAATTCAACTTCGGCGCTGGGCAACTCGTTTAGCAAAACCCTGCTTTGGGAAATTGGCCGCGCCGGTGAAAGTACCAAAACACTTTTTACGCAGTCTCTTGAGAAACTGGTGCGCTCCGAAATCAATGGATTTCAAACAGAGCAACAGGCCCGCGCCATGCTGGCCATGGACCTGATGGACAGAAACCTGTATGAACGCGCCAATGATTGTCGCTGGTGGGCTTTAACGCCTGTTCTTGCGCAGGCCCTTACAGATCCGCAAGCGATTGGCGAGGCGTTGGAATGCCTCAAGCACATTCAAAGCCTGTATACGGTTTACACCAATATTGTGCTTCTGAATCGGGACGGACAAATTGTGTGCGACAGCGCAGAACAAGTGCAAGCAGACTCAATGCCGTTGGACACACACTGGCTGAAACAAACCCTGCAACTGAAAAACCAGGCCCATTACTGCGTGTCGGCATTTGAGCCTACCGCCCTGTATCAAAATCGCCCGACTTACATTTACAGTGCTGCCATTTTTGAGAACCCGGACAGCCCAAGCCAAGCGATTGGTGCGATTGCCCTTGTGTTTGACAGTGAGCCTCAGTTTGAAGCGATTTTGAATGAATCCATGGGTGACAGTCGGCACAAGGCTTTCGCATACATTGTGGATGACAAACGAAACGTGATTTCCTCCACCACCCATCTGTACATTGATCAAGGCAAACTCACACTCCCACTGCCCATCGACAGCAAATTCCAAAAGCAGAAAGCCGACCTGGGCTACTTTGAACTGAACGGGCGGCTGATTGCTTACGGTGTGTGTAACTCCGGTGCCTACCGGGAGTACAAAAATGCCGCCGATTGCTACCAAAACGACTTGCAATGTGTTTACGGCCTGGACATTGGGGCCCTGAAGCCAGAGACCAATGAGAAGGCTGGAGAAATCAGTTTTGACGAGTTTAGACAAGCGGATCAAAAAGAACTTCGGGTAGACATTGCCTCGTTCCGCGTGGGAGGGCATTGGTACGGTATTGACAGCGAGGACGCTGTAGAGGCGTTTTTATGCCGGGAGGTGGTCACCATGCCCAACTCTCCCGCGTGGATTGCAGGAACCACACTTTACAAAAAAGAGGCGATCACAATCGTGGACATCTCAAAAGTTTTGGCTGTCGATTCAGCCGAACACCATGCTGCAAGCCAACGCCAGCAAATGATTCTTCTGAAAACAGGCGGCTCGCAAGCGAAAATTGCACTGGTCGTTGATGAGTTGGGAGAAATACCAAGCCTGCCGGTGATCGCCCTAAATGAGTCAGAAAACCTGACAACTCAGGGAAACATCATTCAGGCCTTGGTCAAAACAAGCAACAACCTGCTGGTGGTTTTGAATACGGAGCAATTACTGAAACAGTTGGAGCAAGGCATAAAAAAAGCCCCTCAGCGAACCAAGGGGCTTTTTCCGGAAGCACTTGCGCGGTGAATTAACGCTGATCGATTGGCTTCACGTTGCGGTGCGCTGCACCGTTGAACAACTGACGTGGACGACCGATTTTGTATTCGGGGTCTGCAATCATTTCGTTCAACTGGGCGATCCAGCCCACGGTGCGGGCCAGCGCGAAAATCGCTGTAAACAGTGGCACAGGAATACCGATCGCCTTTTGAACGATACCGGAATAGAAATCCACGTTCGGGTACAGCTTGCGCTTTACAAAGTATTCGTCTTCCAGCGCAATTTTTTCCAGGGCCATGGCAATCTTGAACAATGGGTCGTCATGCAAGCCCAGCTCGTTCAACACTTCGTGACAGGTTTCACGCATCAGCTTGGCGCGTGGGTCGTAATTCTTGTAAACGCGGTGGCCAAAGCCCATCAAGCGAACGCCTGAATCCTTGTCTTTCACCTTGGCAATGAAATCGCCAATTTTCTCAACGCCGCCATTGGCCTGAATTTCAGTCAGCATGTTCAAGCAGGCTTCGTTAGCGCCACCATGTGACGGGCCCCACAGACATGCTACGCCGGCCGCAATTGCAGCAAAAGGATTCGTACCAGATGATGCACACAGGCGAACTGTAGAAGTGGAAGCATTTTGCTCGTGATCGGCATGCAAAATGAAAATACGATCCATGGCGCGCACCAGCACGTCGTTGACCTGGTACTCTTCGCACGGATTGCCAAACATCATGCGCATGAAGTTGGCGGTGTAGCTAAGTTCATTCTTGGGGTAAATATTGGGTGCGCCAATGCCATATTTGTAGGCCATGGCCACCAGGGTTGGCATTTTGGCAATCAAGCGGATTGCAGAAATGTCACGCTGGTTTTTGTCCAGCAGGTTCATGGAATCTGGGTAGAAAGCAGACATACCGCCCACCAGACCAGTCATCACCGCCATGGGGTGTGCATCGCGGCGGAAACCACGCAGGAAGAAGTTCATCTGCTCGTTGACCATGGTGTGCTTGGTCACCAGGTCGTCAAACGTATGCTTTTCAGCAACATTGGGCAATTCACCGTTCAGCAGCAAATAGCACACATCCATGAAGTCGCAGTGCTGAGCCAGTTGCTCAATGGGGTAGCCGCGATACAGCAGCTCGCCCTTGTCACCGTCAATGTAGGTAATGGATGAATTGCAAGAGGCTGTGGACAGGAAGCCTGGGTCGTAAGTGAATTTGCCAGTGGATCCGTACAGCTTTCGGATGTCGATCACATCGGGACCAATGGTACCTTTGTGAATGGGAAATTCTACCGAGGGGGTGCCGTCAGTAAACGACAGCGTGGCCTTGTGTTCTGTGCTCATCGGATTTCCTTCTAATGGGATTGAAATTAAAGTTCTCGCATCATCTGGATCACCTTGCGCACATCCGGTGTATCCAGATTCCCTTCCGGCTCTTTTCGGCCCAGGAATAGGTCAAGCAGGACGTTGTCAACCTCCTCAAACAGTACAGTCAAGGCCTGCACGTCATCGTTGGTCAGTTCCATTTCATGCTTGTCGAAAAATCGTTCGATAATCAGGTCGTTTTCCAATAGGCCTCGCCTTGCGCGCCAGCGTAAACGGGCACGTTGAGTTGGATCCGCCTGATGACTCTGATTAGACATAAACTACAACAAAAAAAACGGGGTTTTGCAGTGCACAACCCCGATTTGAATAAAAAAATCCGAACAAGGGTTCTAGACGGCGCGACGCACCATCAATTCCTTGATCTTGCCAATTGCCTTGGTCGGGTTCAAGCCCTTCGGACACACGTCTACACAGTTCATGATGGTGTGGCAGCGGAACAAACGGTATGGGTCTTCCAGGTTGTCCAGACGCTCACCCGTGGTTTGATCACGGCTGTCGGCAATGAAACGGTAAGCTTGCAGCAAACCGGCCGGGCCTACGAACTTGTCAGGGTTCCACCAGAACGATGGGCAGCTGGTTGAACAGCATGCGCACAAAATACATTCGTACAGACCATCCAGTTCTTCGCGCTCTTCGGGTGACTGCAAACGCTCCTTTTCAGGAGGGGGGGTGTCGTTCACCAGGTAAGGCTTGATGGAGTGGTACTGCTTGAAAAACTGGGTCATGTCGACGATCAGGTCGCGCACTACCGGCAAACCTGGAAGCGGTTTGAGCACGATGGGCTGCTTCAGGTCGCGCAGGTTGGTAATACAAGCCAAACCGTTTTTGCCGTTGATGTTCATGGCATCAGAACCGCACACGCCTTCACGGCATGAACGGCGATAGGCCAGTGATTCATCCACGTCGCTCTTGATGCGCATCAGCGCGTCGAGCAACATTTTATCGGTTGGCTCCAGCTCAACTTCCAGCTTTTGCATTTTTGGCGCTTCGCCGGTATCCGGGTCGTAGCGATAAATTTCAAAACGTACGATTCTCTTTTCGCTCATTTTCTGTACCTCTTAACCTTGATTAGAACGTCCGCTTTTTGGGCTGGAAGGTTTCAACTGTCATTGGCTTCAGGTTCACTGGCTTGTAGTCCAGGCGATTGCCTTCGGAGTACCACAGGCTGTGACGCATCCACTTGTCATCATCGCGTTCAGGGAAATCGCGGTGGGCGTGCGCACCACGGCTTTCTTCACGGGCTGCGGCGGACACCATGGTGGCCTTCGCAGTTTCCTGCAAGTTCGCCAGTTCCAATGCTTCTACCAAAGCAGTGTTAAACACTTTGGACTTGTCTTTCAAGTGAATGTGCTCGGCTTGTGCCGCCAGATCGTTGATCTTGGTCACACCCGCTTGCATCAACTCGGTGGTGCGGAACACGCCACAGTGGTACTGCATGCCCTTGCGAATCGCATCGGCTACCACACGAACATTTTCACCGCTGGTCGATGTCATCAGCTTGTCAACGCGTGCCATGGTCAGGTCAGTGCCATCGGCCGGCAATTCTTTGTGGCTGCGGGCTTTCAGGTTACTGTTCACAATGTGGTTACCTGCTGCACGACCAAATACGATCAAATCGAGCAAGGAGTTGGTACCCAAACGGTTTGCACCGTGAACGGATACGCAGGCACATTCGCCGATGGCATACATGCCATTGATGATTTCGCTGGGGCCGCCCGGTACTTTGGGAGCCACAACCTGGCCGTACACATTGGTTGGAATGCCGCCCATTTGGTAGTGAATGGTTGGCACCACAGGAATTGGTTCTTTGATCGGGTCTACGTTGGCGAACTTGATCGCGATTTCGCGAATCGAGGGCAAACGCTTCATGATGGTGTCGGCACCCAGGTGATCGAGCTTCAACAACACGTAATCTTTGTTGGGACCACAACCGCGGCCTTCCTTGATTTCCTGGTCCATGGAACGTGACACAAAGTCGCGTGGAGCCAAGTCTTTCAAGGTTGGAGCGTAACGTTCCATGAAACGCTCGCCTTCGCTGTTGAGCAAAATACCGCCTTCGCCGCGAACACCCTCAGTCACCAGAACACCTGCACCAGCCACACCAGTTGGGTGGAACTGCCAGAACTCCATGTCTTCCAGAGGAATGCCAGCGCGGGCTGCCATGCCCATGCCGTCACCAGTGTTGATAAACGCGTTGGTGGATGCATCCCAGATGCGGCCTGCACCACCGGTGGCAAACACGGTGGTTTTGGCTTCCAGCACCATCATCTCGCCGGTTTCCATTTCCAGGGCGGTTACACCCACCACGTCACCGTCGGCATCACGAATAATGTCAAGCGCCATCCACTCTACAAAGAACTGGGTGCGCGCGCGTACGTTGCGCTGGTACAAAGTGTGCAACAGGGCGTGACCTGTGCGGTCGGCAGCCGCGCAAGCGCGCTGAACCGGCTTTTCACCGAAGTTGGCTGTGTGGCCACCAAATGGGCGCTGATAAATGGTGCCATCTGGGTTGCGGTCAAAGGGCATGCCAAAGTGTTCAAGCTCGTAAACCACTTTGGGCGCTTCACGACACATGAATTCGATTGCATCCTGGTCTCCCAGGTAGTCAGAACCTTTCACGGTGTCGAACATGTGCCAGTACCAGCTGTCGTCGGACATATTGCCCAGCGACGCGCCGATACCACCCTGCGCAGCCACGGTG
>Ga0066836_10000908_pt1 | contig 15119 bp, 18 predicted proteins | sample ETNtaG_18_FD_71568 | JGI IMG/M metagenome (GOLD analysis project Ga0066836, IMG submission 71568) | Marine microbial and viral communities from oxygen minimum zone, Eastern Pacific Ocean - ETNP201302SV91 | ecosystem: Environmental > Aquatic > Marine > Oceanic | place: Pacific Ocean: Eastern...
TCATACCATGTTGAAGCATTGACGGATCTAATCGAAAATAATGCGTATGAGCTCATATGTGAAATCGATGAGATGGGTGGTGCATTGGCTGCGCTCAAAACTGGATTCCAACAGCGTAAGATTCACGACTCTGCTTGGAAACAAACCATGGATGTTGAAAATTTGAGTCGTAAAGTGATTGGCGTCAACCATGCGCGAGTTGTCGATGAACCTGATGTAGAAGGGCAGTCAATCGACCCACTAATCGCCCAACAGCAGCTCGATAAACTCTCACAATTACGTGAAATGAGAAATCAGGATGTGGTTGATTCCGCGTTAAAGGCATTGACTGACGCTGCAGGTACCGAGGGAAATCTCTTCCCACTTGTTTTGCATGCTGTCAAATCGTATTGTAGCGTTGGTGAAATTATGAATGCGCTCAAAACTGAGTTCGGGACATGGATGGCCCCAAGCGGATTTTGAGGTGTTTTGATGGGTATACGTGTTGACCACATCGGTATTGCAGTTAGCAATCTAGATTCAGGTAGTACTTTTTGGAAAATTCTCGGCCTCGAGCAGGAAGGGGATGAAATCAACGAGGAACAAGGGGTCAACATTCGATTCTTTGGCACTCAACAGGGGGAACAGGGTGCAAGAATCGAACTACTATCGCCGACTGCAGAGGATACACCAATCGGACGATTTCTCAACAAGCATGGCCCTGGTGTACAACAAATTGCGTTCAGAGTTGATAATTTAGAATCCATATTGACCAAATTAAAGTCGGAGGGGATTCGGCTCATCAACGAAACTCCAACTGCTGGTGCGCATGGAAGTAAGATTGCATTTGTCCATCCATCAAGCACTGGCGGAGTCCTTGTTGAACTGCTTGAATATGATAATTAGAAGGTGACCAAATGAGTGAGGCACTACTGAAAGTCTCTGAGGTTACAAAATCCTTTGCTGATGTGACTGCACTATCGACTGTTACAGTTGATTTCAATGCCGGTGAAGTCGTTGGACTTGTGGGGGGTAATGGCGCAGGAAAGACAACACTGTTGAGACTCCTTTGTGGCTTATATCAACCATCGACAGGTACTGTCCAGGGTGTCGTTGATGAGAAACCAGTTGACATACACAGGATGAGAGAACATGTTGGTGTCGTGCCCGAATCAACAGGTTTGTATGCTCGCTTAACTGCCTGGGAAAACATTCGATATCACAGCCGTCTCAATGGTATTGATGATGAAATGTCATGGTCGCGAACTGAACGATTTGCCAAATTACTCAACTTTGATCAGGATTTGCATAGATCAACTCGTGGATTTTCACGAGGCATGCGTCAAAAGACTGCTTTGCTTCGTGCATTATCACATGGACCCAAGATATTGCTACTCGATGAACCAACTGGAGGCCTAGATGTCACTAGTGCACGCATTGTTCGTAAATTAGTCCGTAAATTGGGTGACGAAGGTGGTACTGTCATTTACAGCACACATAACCTGGCTGAGGCACAGCAAGTTTGTGACCGCATCGTCATTATACACAACGGCACAATACGTGCTGATGGGCCACCTTCTGAGTTGATGGCAGAAGTGAATTGCGATGATTTGGAAGGAGCATATGTCGCATTGACTGAAGATGTTGCGCGTGCTGACGCACCAGCCGAAGAGGAAGGAAGGATCGCTCGTGCATGGCGGCGCTTGCTGACAAGAGGGGGTGGTTCAGTTGAGTGATTCCGCAATGCACCTATCCAGAATCCTAATTGTCGCTAAAAAGGAACTTGTGGACTTCATTAGAGATTGGCGAACGGTCTTGGCAATGATCTTGGTTCCCTTGCTCATTTTCCCCGCTATTTTCATCGCTTTACCGTTATTTCTTCAAGGGGAAGCAGCTGAATTATCATCATACGAATTGACAATTGAGGTCCAAGGTGATTTACCTGATGACTTGAATTCCCACCTCGATGGGCGAAATTTGATTATTATTCAAACTGATTTGCTAACCAATGGTACCCTATCAGAACCGGGAATAGATGCTGAAAGGTTGAATTCAGGGCAGGGGATCAACGCGATTCTCAGATTGCGACAAATTGACTCTAATGCATCCCAATCATGGTATTATGCAATCCTTTCAGATTCTACAGATGAGCTTTCACTGGAGGCAAAAACACGTACACTTGATGCTGTCCTCAAATGGGAAGAACAAGTTATCAATAGCACTCTTGCTCAAAACAATCTAACACATGAGGAAGCATTTGATCCAATTCATTGGGACGGAAATCAGAACACAGCAGATGTTGCCAGCGGTGGTGATCTGGCAGCAATGGGTCTTGCAATGTTCATACCACTTGTTGTCGCAATGTGGACGACTACCGCTGCCATCCAGCCATCGATTGATTTGACTGCCGGCGAACGTGAGCGGGGTACCATGGAGGCCCTGCTATGTACACCAACCGCACGATCCGACCTACTTTTCGGAAAATGGTTGGCTGTTGCAACCGTCGCGTGCGTGAGTGTTCTCGGTCAGATGGCAGGGTTGCTGTTTGCTGTTAATTTCCTAGTTGGAGGTGGGTTGGAAGCCCCTAGTATTTCCACAGGTGGAGTATTGTTACTGTTGCTTAGCGTCATACTCTTCGCGGTGTTTGTAGTCGCAATAGAATTGGCAGTTGCCATACGTGCACACAGTGTCCGCGAAGCCGGTAGCATCCTAGGGCCCATGGTGCTGATTTTCATTGGGCCTACACTTTTTGCCCAATTTGTCAACCTTCAGGGGATTGAAGCATGGTGGTTCGTGTTGCCAGTATTCAACATCACACTTGCAATGCGTGAGGCATTGATGGGGATTTACGATCCACTACACATCATCTTGTGGCTTTCAACATCTTTGGCCTACGCCACTGGCGCTATTTGGTGGGCATCAAAACAATTCAATCGGGAAGATTTAGTCGAATCCTTGTCGTAATACTCCAGTATTACTGGAAGAATACATTGATATGCTACTCGCTAGACCGCGAAGCATGCCCAAAGTCAGTTTAGATGTACCACAGCAATTGCTGGATGATCTGAAATTACATGTTGGAGATGGTGGAAAATTCGTCAGTGTCGCAGATGCAATTCGTACAGCATGCAGAAAGATGCTTGACCAACTAGATGCCATTGATACAAGACATGGCCGCATTGGAGGGGATTGAGTGGTATCACGTAAAGAAGCCGAAAAGGCTGTTGAAACACTTCTAGGCTACATCGAAGATAATGTGTCAAGAGAAGGACTTGTGGATACACCCTCTCGTGTAATCAAATCATGGGATGAAATATTTTCAGGATACTCTCAATCCGCTGCTGAAGTCCTGGATTCAACATTTAATGGGGAGGGGTATGATGGCATTGTCCTCTTGCGGGACATTGAATTCCACAGTACTTGCGAGCATCATTTGCAACCATTCGCCGGTAGGGCCCATGTCGCTTACATCCCAACAGAGCGGATTGTTGGCATCAGCAAGTTGGCAAGGATTGTCGATCTTCATGCTCGTCGTTTGCAAAATCAAGAAAGAATCACCAAGGGCGTTGCCGATGATCTCGAAGAACACCTTGGGCCTCTTGGATGTGCAGTAGTTATCGAAGCATCACACGGATGTATGCAGTGCAGGGGTGTCAAGAAGCAGAACGCAATCATGACAACGTCAGCGATGCGAGGTGTATTCTTTGACAAGGCTGAAGCACGCACGGAACTCATGCAATTGATTCGAACCAGAGAGCTTTGAGGTGATTCCTTGACTCAGATTTATCCAATCGTAGAAATTTTCCATTCTGTACAGGGGGAAGGTTTTCATGCTGGAATCCCGCATGTTTTCATCCGTTTTGGCAATTGTAATCTGAGATGTGAATGGTGCGATACTGACTTCCTTACGTACGAAGAACGGGAGATAGATTCCATTATTGAGGAGGTGTTGTCATACAATTGTGACAGAGTTATTTTCACCGGAGGAGAACCTGCATTGCAAGACCTGGCCACCATCGGTGAACGATTCAAAGAACATGGCATCAATCTATCCATTGAAACAAATGGCACAATTCAAGTAGATCCAATCATTGATTGGATTTGTGTTTCACCAAAGGATCAAGTGTACCCTAATGTTGCAATCAAGCAAAATTTTGGTGATGAATTGAAGGTTGTTTATTGCGGACAAGGCCTAGAAATATACGACGGATTAAAGGAAGGATTCACCCATCATTTCATCCAACCTTGCTACATTGAATCGGATTCCATTGAACAAAACGGTAAATCATTCCAAGTAGTTGAAAAATTGGTTAAGGAAAGCTCAGGATGGCGATTGAGTCTGCAAACTCACAAGTGGATGGGTGTACTTTGATGCGCGCTATAATGGCCCTTTCTGGCGGGATGGATAGCACAGGGCTACTCATGCGGTTGCTGGCGGATGGATACAAGGTTAGTTGTTTGTCATACAATTACGGTCAAAAACACAGCATCGAATTAGAACGAGCCAAGGCCAATATCGAATATCTATCATCCAACGGTATTGAAGTTGAACACAGAATAGCGGATCTTAGTTCTGCTATGGGAATTTTCCACTCTGCACTTACAACCGATGGAATCGAAATTCCAGAGGGTCATTACGAAGAGGAGCAAATGAAACAAACAGTGGTTCCCAATCGCAATGCAATTTTCGCTTCTATTCTCTATGGGTATGCTTTATCTGTTGCCCTGCGAGAGGGCACTGACGTTGTCATCGCCTTAGGCGTCCACAGCGGCGACCACGCAATTTATCCAGATTGTAGACCCGAGTTCTACGAAGCTATTTCGCACGCATTTGAGGTCGGCAATTGGGATAGTGAAAAAGTCACATTCCATCTGCCCTACATTGATGGTGACAAAGAAAGCATTCTAATGGATTCACAAGCTGCAATCGCGACTCTCGAACTTGACTTCGACACTGTCTTTGCCAACACGAATACATCATACAATCCAGATGCGCGGGGCCGCTCATCTGGTCGCAGTGGAGCGGATGTAGAGCGTATTTTGGCATTCCATGCGATTGGACGAAAAGATCCTGTTGACTATGTTGAGCCATGGGATATTGTACTTGCAAACGCACTACAAGTAGAACAGGAGATGAGAACATGACCACGAGAATTCGACGATGGATAGAAACAGATACCGGACACAGAGTGCCGAACCACAAGAGTAAATGCTCACATCTACATGGACACCGTTACCGATGGGAAGCAGAAATCGAAGGAGATGTTGTAGATATCGAAGGAGTATCTGACGAAGGTATGTTGATGGATTTTAGCGATGTTTCCGCAATCCTCAAAGAACACATACACGATGTTGTGGATCATGCATTCGTGGTATACTCAGGTGATGAAGATGCGCGTACTGCGCTCGCGATGATGGGGCCGCAACATCGAACTGTCATTGTCGACTTCATTCCCACAGCAGAAAATCTAGCAAAATGGGCTTTTGAGCAGATCGATTCACACATCCAGAGCGCATACGGCAATCAACTACGCCTGGTAGCAATGCATGTCCGCGAGACACCCAAATCTTGGGCATCTTGGGCACAGTAGTGTACTAAGTTAATCTTCATCCCGCATCGCTTTAGCAGCTGTATCAAGAAGACCAAGGAGGCGATGAGCCTCGTCATTTGTAGGCATACCACGTAGAATCACACGACTCAGTGTGTCTGCTGCGGATGCCTTCTGATCTTCACGCTTGGATGATGCATTGGCAATTTCCTCAGCACGTCGCCTAATTTCCCGCTTCAATTCAGGATTTAGTAAGCGCTCAATGTGAACTGTCTTTGGTAGTGACCGTTCATTACCGACCTTCGGTAAAAGTGTCTGAAACCATTCGTAACAAACAATTGCGACTGTGTGACTCAAGTTTAGGATTGGATAACCTTCCCAAGTTGGTATTGTAAGCATCAAATCACATAATCTCAATTCATCTTGTGTCAAACCCATTCCTTCGGGACCAAACACAATTGCAACCTTGCCTTCAACTTGTGAAAGACGCTCGCCCATTTCTGCAGGAAGCAAAAAATGTCGGAACAATACCTTGTCACCAAGTTCGCGTTTCCCACTTGTACCAATCACTAGATTGATGTCGTCAAAACATGAGGCCCAATCCTGATGAACTTGGCAGTCGTCAATAACACTCTGTGCGTGTTTGGCGCGATTGCGTGTTTCATCGGTAAATTCGCCATCATGTCGCAATATACGCAACTCGTGAAGGCCGAAGTTTCTCAGGCAACGCGCCACAGCACCAATATTACCCTCGAATTGGGGTTCTACAAGTACGATAACAAGTTCACAATTCCATTGTGGCCGCGGGATTACCGAATGATTACCCATATTCAATCCCCAAACGAATTGATGACATTGTCGGGAACTTGTTCATACAGAAACATCATCCATCCTGCACCTCTTTCTTGGTCAGGCATAGGGTATGAGAATCTCAGGAAACCATTCAACTTGAGGTGATTCATGAAATCCAGCAACACTTGTCGTTGAGAGTGATGTACATGTCCAATCTCGCCGGATTGATCGACCTCGGGGGCCGACATAATCGAACCTCAGTCCTGCCGGCGCTGCATGTATCGAGTGACATAGCCGGCAATCCAATTGCGCATGCGTTTGTTGTCTACATCGGTGTATTCTGCAACGAGAGCTTTGTTGTGGTCAAAATCAGCATTAAATTGATCTCTGTATTCTTCACAAAGCCGGATGGCTCGAATCTTAATGAATGACGGTCGTATATTGCCCATTATATTCACTCCTCAACAAGTTTGACTTCAATTGGGAATCCTTCTTCCCTAGTTACAACGAGGCGAATCTTCCGTGGGGGCTTTTGAATCCCCCTTGCCCAAATAGCATGGTTGACGGCCTCATCAATCCACAGTTCTTCATCTTCAGTGACCTTCATGTGACGTGTGACGTGCTTGCGAATCTCCTTCATTGCGCGCGCGGCTCTTTGCGTACGTGGGACCGCCCAAGCAGCGCGGAGTGGAACAACCATTTCTTTGGATTCAGCCATTATTATTCCTCCATTCAGCGTTGTAGTTTACTGCGTCGCCAGTGGTGACGCTTTGGATGTGTGGTTACCTTTCGATTTGTTCGCATCATGACCCAGACGGGTACACGACGGTTTTGCTTGGTCACCTTATTGAGGCGCTTCTTCTTGGCGTACGGTTTGTTTCGCGACATTTTGGTCACCTCAAATTCGACGAATTGTTGTCTCCCGACGGTTGCTTTCAAGGCCCTGAAGGATGCGTTTGAGCATTTCCTCATCGACTGGAATGTTAATTCGGTTGGCCTGATGTAATGTGAAGAGATGTTTCTTGACTGTGCTAGCGAGTTCGGGGTGGCCCAATTCTACACGTGCCAATCGATCCCTTGCTTCTGGTGTCAAAATTGTGCGCATTGCAGCGGCAATGATGTTTGCTTCTTCTTCAGCGGCTGCTTCAATTGATTCAGTTTGCATTTGCTGCTCTGCTTGAGCTTCCAACTGCTGTTGAATCTCTGACTGACGTGCTGCACGTATCTGTGCAAGTTCATCATCAGCAACAGACATCGTTTCACCCACAGTCTCCTCTCCATCAGTACTTGCCGAGACCTGGGTATTCAGCCTCAGCATTTGGGCGAACTTCATGTGCAACAGCATCAAGCAACTTTTGGCCCTCTGATGTGAGAATACGACCCATGTTTACAGTTCCAGCTGCATTACGCCGAACTGTGACTAAGCCAGCATCTTCGAGTTGTTGTAATGATGTGCGAATAACATGGCGGCTTCCTGCAGTCGCACGATTTGGTGCAGAACCACGGTTTTTGGGGCCACCAAAGGCCTGTGAAAGGTGGTTCACACCAATGGGGCCCAATCGCCCCACCTTTCGTAGAATCGCAGCACTGCGGAGGTGCCACCAGTTGCTTTGAACAGGTGGACGCTCTTTATGGGCGCCAGTCTTCACGTAATCGGCCCATTCAGGTTGATTGATTCCATCTATGGCCTCCAAGCGATCGGCAAGAGCCGGTATGAGGAAGTTGGCAGGGATATCGTAAAACGTGGTCATGAGAGCCACCTAAGCAAGTCGCCGACCAACCCCCCATATTTAACGCTGACCGCCCACCTACGGTGGGGTAACTGTCCAGGTGATACAGCCAAGGTTCAAGCGGTGCTTCTAGGTCGGCGTTTTGATGAAGAAGGCCTTGGCCCAAAATCCGAACATGCTTCGGACCATGATTGGACTTGGTTTGACTCTCATTTTAATTCTCTCATATGCTGTATACGGGGCCACAATTGATTCATCATACTATCTTTATCATACGACCAATGAAAGTGTTGAACACGACCCCATAAATCAGGGGATGACAGATGACAATACGACACAAACATGGACCTTCTCTACCAATCGTTCTACGACTTGGCTAAATGTGACTTTTGCTGGCGCAGAAGAGAATGATGTGATTTCCATTGCCGTTTCTGATGGTGTTTGGTATCACCATGAAATGCTGGGCAGCGAAGACGCAGTACGTTTTAGTTGTCGCCAAACAAATGATCAAGAGTTTGAAGAGTACAATGTTTGCAAGGCAGCGCAGGAACACAGTGTCACCGTTGAACAAACTGGCACCATTACACTACGCGGAATTGTTTCACCTGAATTACCCATGGGGGGGTTGGGCAGTCTCTACGCAGATTCATTGGAAGAAGCAGAAATTGATTCGTCAGATTTGATTGCTGCACACAACGGCACGAGAATTTGGACCATTACCTTGGATAGTAGTGATACAATTCACCCCTCAGAATATTCACCATTGGTTCAATCTACATCTCATGAACTGGAAAATGTCGAAGCGTTTGAAGTGAATCCCATGACTGAGATGCTGTGGTCAATTTCAGCCCTGATTGGGTGTTTTGCAATCGCCCTTGTAATCCCATTGACTATTTATTTTGCAGCACAGGCAAAGGAACGTCGTGAAGAGCGGATTCGCAAAGATGCATTGGGACAAACAACCGATAATCAGTAAGCCGATATGCAGACCGGTATCTTGATGAGTTCAAGAGAAAGGTGGGATTTGATGCGCGAGTGGAGCCCCTCCAATCAATCCGCCGTTCGGGCCGCGTTTCTACTGGTTGCCCTATTGTTGGTTTCCACTTTACCTGTCACACACGCAACACAGGGTAGGGCAGGGCCTGATATTGCACCCACTGCTGCTGCTGTGACCTATGTCAGCAGTACAGATCACAGCAATCATGCTGCACTTTCGTCCCAAGACCCATCTTCTATCGGCATGAATAGACCTACGGATTTGTGGATAATTGATGGCATGCTAGGGTTGCCACAACGAATTGAAGTGACTGTCGAAAATCAAGGTGATGCCGCCGCTGGTAGTTTCAATGTTGATGTGGAAATTTTGCACGATGAATATTCTGATTTTATCCTTCACTCATTTCGTGGGTCAGTGAATTCATTGAATGCAGGGGGAAGTGCGACAGTCTCCACAACATGGACGCCGGATTATAGTGGAAACCATACCATCCGTGTGACGAGTCTACTCTCAAATGATGCAAATTCAAACAACGATGTCGGCACTCGAAGTTTGACCATCGGGAATATCTATGATCGTGCTGAAGTGTCAGGGTCCTGGTCATTGGGGAATAATTGGTATATATCCAATGAAGCATCACTTAGTGGTGAAAATTCATTCCACGTGGGTGGTTCGACATCTTCTTCCAACTATGGAAACAACTGGGACACATCTCTGACCAGCTCAATCATCGATACATCTGATGCCCACCCCACCCCTTCCCGAGGATTTGGAGTCGGATTTTTCTACACAGGTGAGGCTGTAGATACAGACGGATATGATATCGATGTCTGGAATGGAAACAGTTGGCAACGAATCACAACTACTGTCACGAGTAGTGTTGATACTGATTTTAGCGCCACCAGTGGAAGTAGTTGGTTGATAAATCTCAACACCGTGAATGGAAATGGTGTACCATGGTGGAACATACCCGCATCAGCAATGAATTCTCAGTTCAAATACCGCATCAATTTTCATTCAAGCAATTCCGGGACATCTATTGGTTACTGGTTCGAAGATATCGTCATGTTTTACGATCAGAAAGCACGTGCAGAGGAATTCATTATTTCTGCAAGTTCGGGCACCAATGGACATGCACAGGCTGGACAATGGGCTGAAACAACAATCAGTCTTTCAAATTCGGGAAACCTTTCAGACGCAGTCACACTTGGAGTCCCAAATCTACCCAATGGATGGAATCACCGTTTCCAACACTTGACGGGGTCACAAATACATGAGGGTGTCAAAATTGACCTCGCAAAAGGTGAAACTCGAACTGTAAAACTCCTTGTCCAACCGCCTGCCGGTTCACCAATGGGTTCTACAAATGTCAATGTCCTAGTCCAAAGTAGTGAGCCATCAGTTACGGCCACGACAAGTGCTTCATTTACTGTAGATCCAGGTTACCAACCCGGATGGGTTGAACAAGACCCTGGATTCCCGTGTGCACCGGGAAATGCTTGTGATTTTGAAATAACCCTTCGAAACGATGGAGATGGGCAGGACACTTTTTCACTTTCTTCATCAGAAGTACTGAGTCAAGACGGTTGGACCTTTGGACTCAAATGGGACCAACCGACCATGGTCACAATTCCTCAAGCAGGTACTGAAACTGTCATGATTACTGCTAATCTAGCACAAGATGCATTGCCCGGAATGCGGGCGAATTCTGCTTTCACAGCCATCAGTCAAGCAGACCCAAATAAGGTATCCACTATGCGAGCCAATGTTACAGCATCTATGGTTTCCAATGGTGGTGTCGGAGTCAGTTCTCTTGATTCACCAACAGATGGATGGTGGATTTCCCCTGGGGAATCAATCACTGTTCCTTTCACAATTTGGAACAATGCAACACAACAGGATAGTTACATATTTTCGTTTGACACAACGGGGGTATTTGGCTGGACTATTGAATTGTTATCCAGTGATACAGTCATTATTGGACCCGGCGGCAATGCCCGGGTTTTGGTTTCATTTACTGCACCTGAAAACGCTCAAGCAAATGATCCTGCACCCATTGTAACGCCACACATCACATCTACCGAATCCGGGATGACTGGAACTGAAGATGAATTTTCAGGCATACGCGTGAGGCAATTACACGACGTTACAATCTCAATGAATGCGCCTGAGATGGATATTGTGCCCGGGCAGCCCAATGAAATCCCCTTTGAAGTGGAAAACCTCGGAAACGGGGCGGAAAATATTGTCTTCAATTTACAGGGTTCAATGGGATGGGATTGGTGGGTTGAATTCAACAGTGCCATTGTCACTGGGCCGTTGAGTTTGTCTACGGTATATGACGGGAATAGTGCAGCATTAGGCACGCTTTGGATCAATGTACCCGGCAACGAAGAACCTGGGCAAGTTTTCGAACTGACATTTTCAGCATCGCCGATTGAAGGTGAGGATGCAAGTCCAGAAGATGCGACATTTTCATGGCAATACAGAACACAGATGACTGCAATACCGGATATTTCTGATTTCGAATCAGATGAGGTGTCTCTTTGGCTGGGACAAAGTCAATCATGGACGTTGTTCCTTCAGAATTCTGGCAACACCTATGACAATAGTTTACGCTTGCGGGTGACAACAGACAAGAATGTGCCTGGCATGATTGTGCAAGCTGTGACATCCCGTGGCACTGGGCAACTCAATGGTTGGATCGATGTGCCAATGGGCCCCGGTGGAGTTGAAGAAGTTATGATCGTTTTCGAATCATTGAGCAATTTCCCATTGGGTGAGGCCATCCGAATTACCATTGAAGTAGAAGGTGGCCAAATCACGAATCAAGATGCGATTCAAACTCTTGCCACCGATATACTCGTTATTGTCGATCAAAAACGAAGTGTCAATGCAATTTGGAACCTAGATTCAAGCAAGCAATTCAATGCAGGCCAAATGAACACATTCCAAATTAACATCACAACAGATTCCACAATGCCTGTAACAATATCTCTGAACAGCACGGTGCCAGAATCAGTGTTCCTAGATTGTCGACCCCGAACTCAGGAGGGAGATGTCGTATTGTTCATGCCTGCGTCAAGTCCAGGCCCAGCTCAAACAGCAACGCTAGATTGTGATATTTCTCTTGAAGCCGATGAGAGGGAACGGACTGTCTTCTTCGAAGTTACTGATGAACGGGGGGATTTGGTTTGGTCGAGTGGTCCAGTACATCTCAAAACAAAACAAGTGGAAGAATCCGGTGGGTTTGCCGGTTTTGGTAGCGCTACATTGGTATTCGGTGGATTGATTGGAGGTGTTGCATTCATTGGATTCTTCATTTACATGACCACTCTAATTATTCGACGACGGCGTACATTGGATGAGATTGAAGATTTAGACGAGGATTCTGAAATTGAAACATATGGAGCATCTGCTGAATCTGTAGTAGTAGCACAACAAGCTCCAGTTGCACAGGTGCCCAATCAATCAGCACCCGGGCCAATGCCTGGTGCACCCGGACCCATGCCTGCAGCCGCCGCAGTAACACCTACCCCTCAAATTGCAGTAGAGCCGGTTCCAGATCCATCTCCAGCCGCTTATTCGGATGAGCAATTGCGAGCATCAGGTTGGAGTGATGTCCAAATTCAAGAGTTGCGCGGCGTGTCGACAGTAGCAGTGACAAATGCATTCGACGCATTAGAGACGTCACCACTGCCCGAGGAAACTAATGCCGACACAACTTCGCTACCTGCATTCAATTGTATAGTCACAGGAAATGTCCTAACGACTACAGATGCATGGTGGCAATGTGGAGGCTGTGGAGGATTTGCTGCATCAATTGCAATCGCACAGTACAGTCATTGCCCAGCCTGTAATTTGGCTAGATGACTATTCCCAATCCAGACCTAATTTTTCGTCTGGTGGTGGTAATTCACCACTCGGGTCTTGCCCTGGACCTTGATCCCAATCACCTTCAAACGGATTCTTTGACATACCGATTAATCCCAAATGGTTGAACCGTGTCAGCGCTGCTTCAGTTCTCTCAATTACCGGTGAAATTCGTTCATGGAATGTGGAATCCATCAACTGGCAAATTTCCTCGAAATTTCGAGTACCATCACAAAGTTCCCATAACAGACTATTCATGTCATCCAAGGGGCGTCGGAGTTCTTTGGGAGCGCGAAATATACGAGCTAACATTCCTTCCAATCGTCTAAACCGCTTTGGATGGCGAATGACGATGTAGCGACCTGTGACGCCCGGTAATTCAGGGTGTGGACCTGCTGCACCTCGACGTCCCCACCAAACGGGTAAACGAATGGGGTAGGCGCCACTAATTTCACTCATAATATCCCTCAGATGTCCATTGTTAAAGTCCAGCCTAGTAATGATAGCATGCACGCGATTCCCGTAAATGCACAAAAGCGCATTAAATCATCTCTTTCGGTGAAATTTCGGAGATACCATGTGGACACTCCAAGGATTGAGCACGCTGATAGTAGCAGCCACCACCCGTCCGGCATGAGTCGGGCTAGAGTGTCCCCCTCATTGGAGTGTCGATAGAAATCGCGATTGTGTCGAAAATTTGGTGCTGTTCTTTATCGTTGGATTGACGCCCGGATATATTGTGCTGGCCAAAGTCGATGAGTTATTTGTCCGGTTTTCTCGAGCATTCGGGACTGGATTTATTTCACCTCTTTACCAACATACAATGTTGCTTTTTTCATTTGGAATTATACACATGATTGCATTCAACCTGACGCCTATGCTAGGCTGGATTATGCTTTGGTTTGGATTCCTTGGTGTCCTTGGAGTTGGCCGTGCTTGGGTGGCCAATGAGAAATTACGAACGAAGATTGCCCGAAAATTATCTGATGAAGACCCCGATGAATTACCAGATCTGAGAATCAGTGCATTGCTTTCATCATTGCAATTGTTCGCTATAATCCCATTATTGATGAAATCGAGTCATGAAATTTTTGACCTGTATGTCGTACCACCTGATGCAACCCTACTGGACTGGATGTTGCTCGGTGTAGACTTGTTATTCCGTTCAATATTGGATTGGTCTGAAATTTATGGCGTCAAAATGAGTTCGATCGAATTGGACTCTATTGGGGGGCGCCATCTAGTCATGGCCTTCTTGCTTACAATAGATTTTATTCTAATACAAGGAATTGTGCGAATTTTCGAAATCAGACGTACCATTTCAGAAGGAGTTGCAGCGGCTGTTCGTGACCCTGAAATGGCATACAGACTTGGTAGACGGGCCGTACCTAGTCTACTTCTAATGCTGGAAGATGATACTGTTATGGGAGAGGATTGTCAACATGTAATCGAAGCATTGGCGGTGTTACGTGAACGAAAGGCCTGTGAATTAATCATTGCGCGATTTGAGAATGAAGATACTCGAATCACAGCAGTTGCAGCGATGGTTGCAATCGATTATCTCCCTCCACTCCTCCTCGCCCTATCTTCAGATAATACGTCCATAAGAATGGGTGCAATTACAGCAATTAGGCGAATGGCTGACCCTGAGGCTATTTCGAACTTGGCATCTGCTATGCGCACTGCCGATTCTAATGAACGAGAGAAAATCATCCGCGCATTTGGTTCAATAGGAATTTCTGCACACCACCATTTGATTGCCGCACTTGCAGATTCATCAAAGGATGTGCAACTAGCAGCCCTACAGAATCTTGCATTGGACAGTAGTGAAACATTGATGATGAAATTAATCGTAATGGCTGAAAATCCAGACCCTGATGTCCGACTCGCTGCCGTCGATGCAATGCAGCGCTTTTCAGATGGACGAATTGTCGCACCCCTGGTAGCTTCTTTGGAGGATTCTGACGCTCGGGTTGCACGCCAAGCAAGACGGAGTTTAGATCACCTAGAGTCAGTCGTTGCTCGCAAAGGCACTTCGTCGGACCAATGATTCATTTGATTCAATGTCATTGTGACATTTACTGCTTCGCCCTCTGTCCACCAATCTACAGCAATGAATGTTGGTCGCGAACCATGTACTTCCCAGCATTCTAACGAGCGGTTAAGCAAAAAATCATAGGCGTTTACAACCGGTGCCCG
>Ga0066836_10000910_pt1 | contig 15118 bp, 17 predicted proteins | sample ETNtaG_18_FD_71568 | JGI IMG/M metagenome (GOLD analysis project Ga0066836, IMG submission 71568) | Marine microbial and viral communities from oxygen minimum zone, Eastern Pacific Ocean - ETNP201302SV91 | ecosystem: Environmental > Aquatic > Marine > Oceanic | place: Pacific Ocean: Eastern...
TATTTCAGCACCATTTGCACGCATTGCATCACAATTTGGTTTTTGTCTTTTAATATCTTTTACACCCATGAATATTTTACATTTCAAACCAAATTTTTTTGCCGCCATACTTAACATTTTTCCAGCGTATCCTGCTCCGGTGTCTCCAACTATATATTTTTTTCCTGCCCTTTTAGCTATAAGGCTATGAACAGTAGCATTATAAATTTTATGTGCACCGCCATTAGCCTCTGATACAACTTTGGCCCAGATTTGCGCCCCACCTAAATACTCTGTTAAGTTTTCTAGCTTTATAAAGGGAGTAGGAGTGCCAATCCAATTTTTGAAATAGTAATCTCTTTCTCGAATAAATTTTTTATCTTTTCTCAATTTTTCAAATAAGATTGTTAGATCTTCTACAGGTTTTTTCAAAGTTTCAGGTATAAAATTTCCACCAAATTTTCCCCAAAAACCATTTTTGTCGTGCTGGTCAATTAAAAGTTTATTCTTTTTTATTTTGATCATAAGCTTTTTAATTTTGATAAAAAATCTGAGATTTTTTTTACCGATTTTTTTCCAGGATTATCCTCTAAACCAGAAGAAATATCAATTTTTTGTGCGATATTTTTTGCTTTGTCAAAATTATTAATATTGATACCGCCTGCTAAAAACCATCCTTTTATTTGAATACTTTTTAAATAATCCCAATTGAAATCAGAGCTTTTTTCCATTGAGGGAGAGTCAAACAGAAATTCATCTGCGATTCCAACATATTTTTTATATAAATCTATATCTTCTTTTTTTTTTACTTTTATAGATTGAATAATTTTTTTATTAGATATTAATTTTAATTCCTTAGCTCTTTGTGGAGAAACATCATATACTTGAAAATAATCAAATTGATCTTTAATTTTTTCCACAAAACCATTTTCTGGTTTTACAACAACGGCAACTTTTTTAATATGCTTTGGAACTATGGAAGTAAGTTTTTTTGATTGTTCAATTGAAAGATTTCTTGGAGAAGGTGGGTAAAAAACAAAACCTAAGTATTGACATCCTCCATTTTCTATAATGGTTTTGATAATACTCTCAGAGCTTATGCCACAGATTTTTAATTCTATAGACATATTTTATATTTTAATAGATTCAGATATACGTTTTAAATTTTCTTCGATATTTCCTTTGATTAGGCTTCTTCCCATAATTATTTTATTAGAGCCATTTTTTATACTTTCAACAGGGGTGCAAATACGTTGTTGATCATCTTTATTATCTGTATCCATACGAATTCCCGGAGTAAAAATTAAAAGATCAGGACCAATAATTTTTCTAACAATTTTTGCTTCTTGTCCAGAACATACTATTCCAACATTCATTTCTTTTGCTACTTTTGCTAATTTTTCTACCTGTTCAATTACGGTACTGTTATTTCCTATAGCTTTTAAATCCTCATCATTTAGAGCTGTTAAAATTGTTACCATCATAATTTTAGGCTTTGATTTAATTTCGCTAGCAGCCTCTTTTGCTTTAGCAATCATTGATTTGCCACCTTGGCCGTGAATTGTTAAGAAACCAAACTCAATATCATCCAAAGCTTTAATTGCTTTATAAACAGTTTGAGGAATATCATTTAATTTTAAATCAAGCATAATGTTTTTAATTCCTATTTTATTAAATTCTTTTATTCCTTTTTTTCCATGAGAATTGAAAAATTCTAATCCTAATTTTACCGTAAAAATTTTACCCTTAACTTTTTTTGCCAAAGAAAGAGCTTCTTCTAAGTTGTTTAAATCTAAAGCAAGAATAAGTTTATTTTTCATTGTTTAATTTTGGGTTAATTTTTTTTAGGAAATCTTTGCTTATTTTCCATTGAACTTTATTTTTTTCAGGAATATTTATTTTGATGCCATTTTTTGGATTTCTCCCCTCTCTTGGTTTTGATTTCTTGATTTTAAATGACCCAAAACCCCTTATTTCAACATTATTATTTTTTGAAATACCATTTATAATTTCATGAAAAACTAAATCTAAGGCTTTTTCTAAATCTTTTTTTGGAAATTTTGGATAGTTTTTTTTTAGTTGTTCTAAAATTTGACTTTTTACTACACTCAATTTTTATTTTTTTTCTTTATTCTTAGTTTTTTTGCCTAGAGCACTAGATATTTTTTTCTTTAAAGCACCAGATAAATTTGCAAATGGTAATGATTTTCCACTATCTACGCTACCGTATTTTTTAATAGCTTCTTTATTAGTTTCAGCTTCTAGCATCTTAATTGATAAAGAAATTTTTCGAGATGACAAATCCAGCTCCTGAATCATGCAATCAATTTTATCTCCCTTATTAAAACGACTGACTCTTTGATCTTCTTTATCAACTGCTATTTGAGCTTTTTTAATTAGAAACGGATTTCCTGAATAACCATCAGGGACAACTTTTATTCCGTTTTCTAAAGTTTCTTTAACAATAACCGTCAATACTTGTTTTTCTTTTTTTTCTTTAAAATAATCAACAAGAGGATCAGGCAACAATTGTTTTAAACCTAATCTTAACTTTTCTTTTTCTTGATCTATCTCTAAAACTTGAGCAGAAATTTCATCATTATTATTAAATTTTTTTAAATCATCGCTTTTTTCTTCATAAGTCAAATCTTTATAATGAATCATTCCGTCTAGATCAAAATTATTAATTTTTACAAACAAAGCAAATTCTGTGATATTTTTAATCTTGACTTTAACCGTTGATTTTTCAGGGTATTCTTTTTTGAATTGTTCCCAAGGATTTTCAATAGTATCTTTGTAGGATAAAGAAATTCTTCTTTTCTCTCTATCAATTTCTTTTATTTTGATTTTAATTTTTTGAGATATAGAAAATACTTTTTTTGGTGATACATTTTTTTTTATGTGAGAAAGTTCACTGCTGTGACACAAACCTTCCAGTCCATCTTCGAGAGAGAAAAAAATTCCATATTCAGTGATTTTTTTTACAATAGCCTCATAAGTTTCACCAACTTTGTAGTTATTAACTTTTGTTTCAAAAGGATCAGGAGTCAAAGCTTTAATTGATGTAGAAATTTTTTTACTTTCATTATCAATGTTTATGATTTTTAACTTTTGTTTTTGGCCTATTGAAAATAATTCTTCCGGATGACCAATTCTACTCCAACTTATTTCATTGATGTGTGTCAAAGAATCAAACCCATCTAAATCAAAGAAGACCCCGTACGGAGTCATTCCTTTAACAGCTCCTTCAATAATATCTCCAACTTTAAATTTACTTAAAATTTGTTCTTTATGTTCGTTTCTTGTTTTTTCCAAAATAGCTCTTCTTGAAACACAAATATTTTGTCTTAATTCATCAACTTTAATAATCAAAAATTTTTGATCGGTTTTAAATAAATGATCAATATTTTTCATAGGCTTTAGGTCTATCTGTGATCCAGGTAAAAAGGCTAGCGTATTCATAACTTCAACAACAAAACCACCTTTTATTTTAGAAATAATTTTTCCTTCGACAATTTCTTGTTTTTCAAAAGATTTTTTTAATTTTTCGAAATTTGTAAACCTCAAGGCTTTTTCACGACTAATTACTATATCTCCAAATTTATTTTCTAATTTTTCCAACATTACTTTCAATGTAGAGCCTACCTTTAGGTTATCAAATTCTTTTAGCAGTTTAAGTTCATTAACATCTATGGTTCCTTCAGCCTTACAGCCTTTTATGTAAACAAAAACTAATTTATCTGTTATTTTAGTTACTGTGCCAGAAGTTAACTTTCCTTCTTCGATTTTTGTTTGAGAAAATTGATCAGCTAATAGTTGGGCAAATTCTTTATTCTTTTCAGAAGAGAGATTTTTATATATTTTTTCCATACTTTATTTCAATTTTGCGCTCTAAAATTTTTGAAAGCTTTAACAAAACTTGCTTTTTATTAATTTTAGTCGTGTCAACAATTACACAACCTTTTGAAGGACGTAAAGGGCTAATTTTTCTTTTTGTGTCATTTAAATCCCTTATTTTTATTGTTTTTTTCACTTCAGTAAAAGAAATTTTATTTTTATTTTTCCGATATTCCATGAACCTTCTTTTGGCTCTACAATTTAAAGATGCTTTAAAAAAAATTTTTATATCAGCATTTGGCACTATAACAGAACCTATATCTCTGCCTTCTATAATAGCTAATCTATTTTTAGAAAATTTTTTTTGATATTGTTTCAAGAGTTTCCTAATGAATTTTTTTTTTGATATTATTGATGAAAATTCAGTTACTTTATTGCTATATAGATTTTTGTTTTTTAAATCTTTTGACCTTATTTTTTTTGTTATCTTTTTCAAAAATGAATAATCAGATATATTTTTTTTATTATTTAAAAGCTTTAGAGCAACAAATCTGTATAAGATTCCGCTGCTTAATATTTTAAACCCATATTTTTTTGCCAACATTTTGGTTGCACTGGTCTTTCCTGATCCAGCAGCACCATCTGCGGCAATCAATATTTTTATTTTTTTATTTAATTTCATAATGAGCGCCAATTTTTTTCATTAATTTCAAAAATTTTGGAAAACTTGTGTTAATAGAATTACAATCTTTGATATTAAATTTTCCACCAAATAATTGAGCTATTATAAATGCAGTCATACATATACGATGATCTCCAAAGGTTTTAATTTTATAAGTTTTCTTTAAATTAATATTTGTATTACCATAAATCTTAATTTTATTGTTTTTTAATTTTGTTTTAATTCCTATTTTTCTGAGAATAGAATTCATAACACTTAAGCGCGGAGATTCTTTTTTTTCAAGTTCATGGAGACCCGAAAAGATACTAACGCCTTTAGCTGCGGCCGCAGCAATCATAATGATAGGAAATTCATCAATGGCACTCGGGACCAATGAAGATGGGCAATTGATTCCAATTAGTTTGCTGCTTTTCACAGTTACATCTCCTCTTTTTTCACCATTAATAGTTTTTATATTTTTTAAAGAAATTTTAGCTTTCATTTTTTTTAATATTTTTATGACCCCAGTTCTTGTTGAATTAAGATTAACATTTTTGATTTTTAATTTTGAATTTTTATTTAAAATAGTTAAAACAATAAAAAATGCTGCTGACGAAATATCACCAGGAATATTAATTTTAAAAAATTTGAATTCTTTTTGGCCTTCGATAATTATTTTATTAAATGATTTTTTTTTATATACTTTTATTTTTGCGCCAACAAATTTTAATAGGTTTTCAGTGTGATTTCTTGATTTTTTAATTTCTGTAATTTCAGTAATGCCAGGAGCATTAAGAGCCGAAAGCTGAATAGCACTTTTAACTTGCGCAGAACCAATTGTTTCAGTGTGCTTAATGGGTGCTGGAAAGTTAGTGCCTTCCATAACTATAGGAAGATTCTTTTTATTTTTTGGATAAAAAGTACAACCAAATTTTTCCAAAGGTTCAATTACTCTTCCCATAGGTCTTTTGCTTAAACTTTTATCGCCAACTATTTTTATTTTCTTTGGATATGATGATAGCAATCCCATGATTAATCTTGTGAGCGTGCCTGCATTTCCACAATTTATAGTGATATTTTTATTTATTTTAAAAGATCCCAATCCATTACCAAATATCCAATATTCATTTTTTTTTTTAATTATTTTTACACCAAGTTTTCTTAAAGCTTTTATACAATTTAAAACATCTTCAGCTTCAAGCAGTCCAGAAATTTTAGTAATTCCGCCATGAGACTGGCTTCCAATTAACAAAGCTCTATGAGAAATACTTTTATCACCTTCTACATATATTGATTTATTAAAATGGTTAATCTTTTTTTTTACAGATATAGAAAAATTTTTCATTATTTTTAACTTTAATTAGATATTAAAGTTTTCTCCAAAGTATAACTGTCTAGCTTTATTATTGTTTATAATTTCATTTGGTTTTCCACTTGTGATAATTTCACCACCAGAAATTATTGAACATCTATCGACAATTGAAAGGACATTTTGTGCAGAGTGATCAGTGATAAGAATAGAAACACCTTTTTTTTGAAGATCTATAATGATTTTTTTTATCATATCAACATTAATTGGATCCACAGCACCGTATGGTTCATCCATTAATAGAATTTTTGGATTATTAATTAAAGCTCTAGCTATAACAAGTTTTTTTCTTTCACCACCTGATAAATTATCTGCTTTTACTTTTCTGAGATGATCTAAGTTAAAATCAGAGAGCAATTCTTGAATTCTGCTTTCCTGTTTTTTTTTATCTTTAATAACTACTTCTGCAATTGCTCTTAAATTATCTTCACAACTTAATCCTTTAAAAACAGAATCATTTTGAGGAATGTACCCTAACTTAAATTTTTTTGCTCTTTCATGAATTGCCAAATGGGTTATCTTGTTACCATCAACATATATTTCTCCTTGATTTGGCTTCATAATTCCTAAAAGAACATTAAATGTAACAGATTTTCCAGCACCATTAGGTCCAAGTAAACCAAAAATTTCCCCTTTATTAATTTCAAAATCAATTTTTCTTAATATAATTCGATTATCTATATTTTTTGAAATATTTTTTACTGATAAAATTGGCTTTGATTTAAATTTTAAAATTCTAAATTTTTTGATTGTAGACATATTTTAATTTTGTATTTTTACTTTCACTCTACTTTTGTTATCATACATAAAAATATTTGCATTCTTTTCTAGCATATCAATATTAACTTTATCAGCCAGCAAAAGTCCCTCTTCACTATTTATATGTATGTTGTTATAAATTTTTATTAGATTTTCAGTTAAAAGGAAGTCCAAATTATCGCATGTAATCTTATTATTTTTTTCAGTCGCCACTATATTTCCAATAAAAAAGGTATCATTTGTTAGTTTGTTATATACCGCTCTATCAGCTTTTATGTATATTACTCTTCCATCAATTAAACGTATGACAGCATTGACTTCTTTCATATAACTTAAATTTGGCTTATCATCAAAAATTTCTGATACCGCAGAGTTTATTTCAAAAAAAACTTCATTATTATTAGAGCCCGTGTAAGTTATATTTTCTATCAAACTTGATACGCTGGCATCCAAGTTTTTGGTTTCTTTTTCAATAATTTGTTTTTCTATTTTTGAATCTTTTTTTTTATACGATTCCAAAAAATAAGTAAAAAATATCAAACAGGCCGCAAAAGATGCTAAAAAAATTTGAGCTATACGATTTTTACTCATTCCATTCCAATATTTAAAATAGAGTGTATATGAAGAAGCCCAGCAGCTTTAATATTTTTTTTATTTTTGGCTGCATTAGAAACTATTAGAGACGTGATCCTTTTTTTATTCATAATCGCGATTGCTTTTGATGCCAACATATGACGAGGGATAATAATTGGTTTTTTTGTCATAATATCTTTTAGTCTAAGAGATAGAATGTTTTTTTTGCTTCTTCTTCTAACATCTCCATCTGATAAAAATCCTGAAATATTTTTTCTTTTATTTAAAACGACTAAACATCCTAATTTTTTTTTATTCATAATTTCTATAGCTTTTTTCATAACTATATTTTCATTTACGAATGGAACTCTTTTTTTTGTAATCATAATATCCTCAACCATTGTTAGTTTTCTGCCAAGAGATCCTCCAGGGTGTAGCTGTTTAAATTTTGATGTGTTGAATTTTTTTTTGTTCATTAATGTAATTGCCAATGCATCACCAAAAGCTAATTGCATTGTGGTTGAAGATGTTGGAACAACTTCTCCTATTCCAGATTCTTTTACTCTAGGTAAAATTATTTTTATGTTACTAGCATTTAATAAAAGGCTGTTTTCTTTTGAAGCAACACCAATTAAAAAAATACCAAAACGATTTGCGTAATTTATAATATTTTTTAATTCAGAGGTTTCACCACTATAGCTAAATATTAACAAAATATCTTTTTTTGCAATTTGCCCAAGGTCACCATGAGCAGCTTCACTTGGGTGTATATAAAATGAAGAAGTTCCAACGCTAGATAAAGTTGCAGAAATTTTTCTAGAAATTAAACCACTTTTACCAATGCCAGCCAAAACAACTTTTCCTTGGCACTTTGATATTACATCTACAGCTCTAGAAAATGAGGAGCCAAATGATTCTTTTAATTTTTTTAAAGCAGTAATTTCAGAATCAATAACTTTTTTTGCTATTAATTTATAATTTAGTTTTTTCATTATTTAGTGAGAAAAAATATCATTTTTATAGTCAGCCAAATCCAAATCTACTCTTGTATTCAAAAATTTCAAACATTCTTGAAACAAAAAATCTCTTTTTTCTCTGATTAGCATTTTGTTTAGTTCTTTTTTTAAAGCATGAAGATGTATTACATCCGAAGCAGCATATTTCAGTTGTTTTTCTGATAATTTTTCTGCACCCCAATCAGAGCTTTGCATTTGTTTGTTCATATCCAATCCAATAATTTCTCTAACTAGATCTTTTAAACCATGTTTGTCAGTATAAGTTCTTGCAATTTTACTTGCGAGTTTTGTGCAATAAATATTTTTTACATCAGCTTTTAAAAAATGTTTAATTGCAGCTACATCAAATCTTGCAAAATGAAAAATTTTATTAATCTTTTCATTTTCAAATATGCTAACTAGATTTTTTGCTTTGTAATCTTTTCTATTTAGTTGAATTATATGGCAATCATTCTGGCCAGTTGAAATTTGGACTAAAGTTAAAGGGTCTCTTTTAGGCTCTAAACCCATAGCTTCAGTATCGACAGCTATTTCATTGCCTAACTTTATTTCTTTTGGTAAATCATCTTTGTGGATTTTAATTTCCATGAAAAATATTAGTAAATTATGAAACAAAAAATTGCAACGATTTTTGGAGCTTCGGGTTTTTTAGGGAGACATTTGCTTAGAAGTTTAGCAGAAAAAGACTTCAGGATAGTGGTTGCCACACGATCGCCTTATTTGAATGGACATTTAAAACCGTTGGGAAATCCGGGTCAGATTGATTTAGAAAAAGTGAACATCTATGATCAGGAAAATTTAAAAAATTTAATCAAAAATTCAAATATAGTAATAAATTTAGTTGGCATTTTGAATGAAAATCGAAAACAAAAATTTGTTAATATTCATGAAAAATTTCCAAATTTGTTATCACAAATTTGTAATGAGTTTAATATAGAAAAATTTATACATATTAGCGCGTTAGGCGTGAATCATAAAATAAAATCAAATTATATCAGTTCAAAATTAAGAGGAGAAGAAAAGATTTTTGAAAACTTTGAAAATTCAGTTATTTTAAGACCATCAATAGTTTTTGGACCCGAAGATAAATTCTTTAATCAGTTTGCCTTTCTAAGTCAATTTTTACCTTTTTTACCTTTGTTTGGTGAAGGTAAGACAAAATTTCAACCTGTTTATGTTGGCGATGTTGTAAAATCTATAAATGTAATTTTGAACAAAGAAAATATCAATAAAAATATTTATGAAATAGTTGGACCAGAAATATATTCTTTTCGAGAATTGTTAGAGATAGTTTTAAAATTAGTAAATCGAAAAAAATTTTTTCTCAATATCCCTTTTCCAATTGCAAAAATTCAAGCTTTTTTTATGCAAATGATGCCCAATCCTTTATTAACAACTGATCAGGTTGAAATACTAAAGTATGACAATATAGCAACAGGGGTGAACCCAACAATTTTTGACTTAGATATTTCACCTTCAACAATTGAATCTATATTGCCCAATTATATATACAGATTTAGAAAAGGTGGCCAGTTTAGTTAAATTTTAGGAAGCTGATTTTATTTTCTTTTTAATAAATTGTGGTACTTCATCACCTTTGTCTCCAATATCTTCTTTTTTATTTCTTGGAGTATAGACAACCATAATATGCAAAGGACAGTATGAAAATCCTTTTATAGATTTTCTTCCGCAAAAACTGGCATTTGGATCTGTCGGGTGCAGCTCCATGTATCGACAATTTTCGTCATTTAATTCTTCCAGCGTAAGATTTTGAGCCGGTTCAAAATTTTTATCAATTATTAAAGATCTAAATCTATTTCTTGCTGCCACTCTTTTGTTTATTTTAGGCTCATTCTTTTCTTCTGAATTTATTTTTTTATGGGTGCTTGATTTTTTGGGAAGAGTATTATTTGATAATCCTAGCCTATAGCATTTTCCAATAATGCTATTTCTGCTTTTTCCAGGAAGCATTTCAGCTATTTGGCTTGCAGTTCTTCTCCCCCAATTTTCTTTTAGAATTTGTATTGATTTTTCGTCCCAACTCATAAATAATAATACCATATGTAGTGTAAAAATATTAGAACACTACATTATGGTGTGAAAAAAACATATTTAAAAAATACTTTCAAGATTTTTTTTGAGTTTATTAACAATAAAAATAAATAAAGTTTAAAATTAAAAATATTTTATGAACGATTTTAATAACAAGTATAGGTTTAATGAAAAAAGATTGGGTCTAATAAACTGGATAGGCTTTTTTGCTTTGTATAAAAAAGAGGTATTACGTTTTTTAGTTGTATGGATACAAACATTGTTTTCACCTCTAATTTCAGCACTATTATTTTTGCTTGTTTTGTCACTAGCAATTGGAAATGATAGAGGAGATGTTTTAGGGGTTCCTTTTATAACTTTTCTTGCACCAGGACTTATTTGTATGCAAGTTATACAACAGGCTTTTTCTCATTCCTCATCTTCTATTATGATAGGAAAAATACAAGGAAATATAGTGGATATGCTATATGCGCCTTTATCGCCTAGTGAAGTTACTTTATCAATAATTTTTGCAGCAGCTACGAGAAGTTTTATGATATCTTTTATTTCCATAATTGTTTTTTCGTTCTTTCTTGATATAGCGGTTAAGAATATTATTCTTGTAATTATCTATACTTTTCTAAGCTCTTTTATATTGGGAGCAGTTGGTTTTATTGCTGGATTATGGGCTGAAAAATTTGATCATATGGCAAGCGTAACAAACTTTATAATTATTCCTCTGTCTTTTTTATCAGGTACCTTTTATTCAATAGATAGATTGCCACATGTTTTACAAAAAATAAGCAAAGTAAACCCATTTTTTTATATGATAGATGGTTTTAGATATGGTTTTATTGGAGAGTCAGATGGATCAATTAGTTTTGGTTTAACATATCTAATTATACTTTCTATTATTTGTTGGTTCTTCTCATATTTTTTATATAAAAAAGGCTATAAAATAAAATTTTAATTTATGACTTCAATTTTAGGTACTTATGCAAGAAAAAATATTTCTTTTATAAGAGGAAAAGGAACATATCTTTATACAAAAAATGGCGTCAAATATCTTGACTGGGTTTGCGGGATTGCTACAAATGTTTTAGGCCACTGTCATCCACAGCTTATAAGAGCAGTTCAAAGTCAATCAAAAAAACTTTGGCATGTATCAAATGCTTTTGTGATACCTGAACAAGAAAAATTAGCAAAAAAATTAACAGACTTTACTTTTGCAGATAAAGTTTTTTTTACAAATAGTGGAACAGAAGCTGTTGAAGGAAGTATAAAAATTGCTAGAAAATATTTTCACAAAATTGGAAAACCACACAAAAATAGAATTGTTACTTTTGAAGGGGCATTCCATGGCCGTTCGCTTGCAGCACTTTTTGCAGCTAACAACAAATTGCACTGCGAAGGATTTGGACCAAAAGTTGAAGGATTCGATCAGGTTCCATATGCAGACCATGAGGCTTTAAAAAAAGCTATAAACAAAAATACAGCAGCTATAATGATAGAACCGATTCAAGGCGAAGGCGGAATCAGGGTTGTTCCAGATCATTGTTTAAAAGAAATTAAAGAACTATGTAAAAAAAATAATATTTTGTTAATTTTAGATTGTGTACAAACTGTTTTCAGAACAGGATCTTTATTAGGATTTGAAAAATCAGGAATTTTTCCTGATATATGTCCTATAGCAAAAGGAATTGGAGGAGGCTTTCCATTAGGTGCAATTTTAGTTAAAAAAAAAGCTTCAATTGGGATGACCCCCGGCACACATGGCTCAACATTTGGAGGGAATCCTTTAGGAGCTTCCGTGGGAAATATTGTTCTCGATATTGTTTTGTCAAAAGGTTTTCTTAACAATGTAAAAACAAAAGGCAATTATTTTGATAACGAGTTAAAAAAATTAAAAGACAATTTTCCAAAAATTATAGAAGAAGTAAGAGGTGTTAATTTTATTAAAGGCTTAAAATTGAAAGTTGAAAGTACTAAATTTATGTCTAAACTAATGAAACATAAATTGCTTACAGTTAAAGCATCTGAAAATTGTGTTAGATTGTTTCCTCCTTTAATATCAACAAAAAAAGAACTAGATATGGGTTTAAAAATTATTAAAAAAGTTTGCCAAGAATATAAAGATTAATGAAACATTTTTTAGATTTAAAAGATATTTCAAAAGAAGATTTAAAAAAAATAATTTTAGATGCAGAAAAAAGAAAACAAAAAAGAGATCAATCTAAAAAATCAAAACTAGATGAAGATCTAGTTTTAGATGGCAAAACCTTAATTATGATGTTTGAAAAACCATCTACGAGAACAAGAGTCTCATTTGATCTTGCGGCAAAACAGTTGGGCGGAAATACATTAATGATAAATCCAGATGACATGCATCTTGGACAAGGAGAAGAAAACATTCATGATACAGCAAAAGTTTTAACACAATATGCAGATATTATAATGTTAAGAACAACATCTCATAAAAAAGCTATTGAGTTTTCAAAATATTTAGGAATACCTTTGATTAATGGATTAACAGATTTCAGTCACCCAACACAAGTTTTGAGTGATATTTTTACTATTTATGAAAATAAAGGAAAAATAGAAGGCTTAAAAATTGCATGGATAGGTGACGGCAATAATATGCTTAATTCTTTTATAGAAGCATCAGTTAAATTTAACTTTGAACTAAACATTGGTTGTCCAAAAAAATTTTTACCCAGTAAAAAAGTTTTAGACTATGCAAAAAAAAATAAAGCTAAAATAAATATTTTTTACAGTCCAGAATTAGCTGTTAAGAACGCTGACTGTGTAATGACAGATAAATACGTAAGTCTACTAAGTGATAAAATAAATAAAAATAAAAATAAAAAAAAATTTTTTAAGAAATTTCAAGTGAATCGAAAATTAATGTCATTGGCCAAAAAAGATGCAATTTTTTTACATTGCCTTCCAGCAAGCAGAGGAACCGAGGTCACCAATGAAGTTATTGATTCAAAACAATCTTTAGTTTGGGAACAGGCTCTTAACAGGCTTTATATTCAAAAGGCAATTATTTCTTTTTGTTTAAAATGATTTAAGGTATTTGCAAAGGACTATCTGATTGTTGGTTTATATAAAGAATTACTGAAGCTCTATCTTCTTCTTTTTTTAAGCCCGCAAAAGCCATTTTTGTTCCTTTAATATAAGCCGCAGGTTTTATCAAAAAAGCATTCATTTCTTCAAGGCCCCAACTTTTTCCAAAATTAGCCATTCCTTTTGAATATTTATAATTATTTACTGAACCTACTTTTCTACCTAATACAGAATAGAGAGCCGGCCCAATTTTGTTTCCGCCACCCTTATTAATAGAATGACATGCAGTACATTTAGAAAAAACTTTTTTTCCTTGATCAACTGAACCTAAAGCTAGAATTGTTTTTATATCCGAAGATCCAGATTCTTTTTTTTCATCTGTTTGGGTATTATTTTTTGTTTCAACCTTGTATGATCCAGCCGTAGGAGCGTCAACTCTGTAAATTAAGTCTGACGCTTTATTTATCCCAAAAATAATTATAACTGTAAGCAATAATGAGCCAAATATCTTATTAAAATTATTCATAATTTTTTGTATTAACCATAATGAAGATATAACATGGTTAACAAAAAAAAATCAATTTTGATATTAAATATTTGTGCATTATAGACGCATACATTAATAAAATATATATGGGTAAATCAGTAATTATAATACCATCTAGACTGGAAGCAAAAAGACTTCCTAATAAACCACTATTAGAAATAAATAATATTCCAATAATTGTACATGTAATGAATCGTGCAAAAGAATCTAATATAGGAGAAGTTTTTGTGGCAACGCCCGATGAAGAAATTTTTAATTTAGTTAAAAAAAACTCAGGCAATCCAATCTTAACAAAAAATGATCATTCAACAGGTACCGATAGAGTTTTTGAAGCTTATGAAAAAATTAACGATAAAGAAATTGATTTGGTAATTAATTTGCAAGGCGATATGCCAAATGTTGAACCAAACAATATTTCAAAATTAAATGAATTAATGAAAAAAACAGATAGCAAAATTGGAACACTGGCTTCTAAAATTTCAAAACAAGATGAATTAAAAGATAAAAATATTGTAAAAGTGAGGACTAAAAAATCTTTAAATATTGGAAATTTTTTAGAAGCAGAAGATTTTTTTAGAACTGAAAATTTAAAAAATAATAGAAATATTTATCACCATCTTGGCATTTATGCATTTCAACCAAGTATTTTAGAAAAATTTATAAATTTAAAAAGATCAAAAAATGAAATAGAAAGAAACTTAGAACAGCTTAGAGCTTTAGATTCAGGAATCAAAGTTGATGTAGCTCTGACATTATCATTGCCACTAAGTGTAGATACTCAGGAAGATCTTGAGAAGGTGAGACTCTTAATGAACTTGAAAAAATAATAAAAATCGTAGAATATAAGAAAGTCTTATGAAAAAAATTTTTTTCCAAGGAATTAAAGGTGCTTATAGTCAAATTGCTGCAAACAAAGCATATCCCGACATGGATGCGCTTCCTCTTAAAACATTTGATGAATGTTTTAAGAAAGCCGATGAAGATGAAAATGCTAGCATTATAATTCCAGAATCTAATAGAATTACAGGCAACATAGGAATTGAATATCTAATTTTTAAATATCGTTTAAATATTTATGCTGAACATTTTCAACAGATTGAACATCATTTATTAGGAGTTCCTGGGTCAAAAATAGATGATATAAATAATGTCTTTAGTCATTCACAAGCTTTGTCTCAGTCGTCAGATTTTATCAAAAAACATAAATTAGTTGAGAATGTTAGAGCAGACACAGCTGGGAGCGCCAAATATATATCTGAAAATAAAAAAAAAGATGA
>Ga0066836_10000911_pt1 | contig 15102 bp, 10 predicted proteins | sample ETNtaG_18_FD_71568 | JGI IMG/M metagenome (GOLD analysis project Ga0066836, IMG submission 71568) | Marine microbial and viral communities from oxygen minimum zone, Eastern Pacific Ocean - ETNP201302SV91 | ecosystem: Environmental > Aquatic > Marine > Oceanic | place: Pacific Ocean: Eastern...
TGTCGAGAATCACCACGTCATCCCGGCCAACCAGCGACGTCAAAACTCCTTGGGCTGCCGCAAAGCCGGTTGAGAAAACCAGCGCCGCCTCGGTGCCCTGCCACTTGGCCAAGGCCGACTCGAGTTCGTGATGCGGTTGTAGCGAACCGCAGATCAGCCGCGACGCGCCGGAGCCGATGCCAAACTGCTCGATCGCCTCCCGCGCCGCCTGGGCAAGCGCCGGATGCCCAGCCAAGCCAAGGTAGTCGTTGGAGGAAAAGTTGATGAACTCACGGCCACCGAACTTGATACGCGCCGACTGCGCCGACTCGATCTCCCGCAGTTCACGCCACAAGCCGGCCTCGCGGATTTCGCCGAGGTCGCGCCCGAGTTGTTCGTCCAAACCGACCATCAATCATACTCCACCACGAGCCGGTAAAACACCGGCTTGCCGCTGTCGACCCGCAGGTCGATGTGCTCGAGTGAGTCGAGCCGCGCCATCAAGCCCTTGGCGATCGGCTGCCACTCGGTGGGGTCGCCGTTGCTTTTTTCAACGCGATAACGCCGGCCAGGCACGCTTTGCCAACGCAGCAAGACGGTCTCGTTTTTCACGTCGATTGGCGTCTCGAAGCGAAGTGACGAATTGCTGTCTCTCGGGTCAGTACCGGCATGGTGCTCGGAAACATCCGGAAAGCCGTCATCGTCAAAATCGCTGTCAGCATCGGCAACGCTGAGGCCAAGAAAATGAAGTTTCTCCCAGTTGTCCAGCATGCCGTCGTTGTCCGTGTCCGGCCCTTTCTGGGCCAGTTTCACGACGTCAAAACGTGTGCCCGCCGCATTGTGGTGAAACAACAGAAGCACTCTTGGCAGCGTGTTGTTGTCGTACCCGTTGCCCGACAGGGCGTCGTGCTCAACGGTGACCACCAGAGGCGAATCCGCAGCGTGATACGGCGAGTGCCCGAGTGACGGGTTGACGGTGCGCAGCGCCGGGCGGGCGGCGTCAAACCGAATCCATCGCGTGGTCTCAAGGACGTTGTTAAAGCGATATTGAATCTGCGTGCTGCCCTTGCTCAAGCCGAGGTCGGCGGCCTTGGCCGAGTAGATCATCACGCTGTTGTTGAGCAGCGACGTCTCCCGTTCCGCCGACGGGAAAACATTCAGGGTGTCACCCAGCTTCGGGTTCTCCAAATCGAACGAGTCGATGATGGTGTGGTAGGCATCGTCGGCCAGTTCGCGCTCGGTGATGCCGCCGGTCACCAGCACGTCGCCGGAGGAGCCGTGGGTCAACTTGTAGTCGGCATCGCCGTCGAGGTTGATGTCCACATCGATGCCGATGTTGGTGAGGAACGATTGCGGCACGATCCACGGCCCGTCCATGGCGATGCCGAAAAACACAGTGGCCCTGTCGATACCGCCTAGTTCCGGCGCGTTGGACGCCGCGCCCACCACGCGCAAATCGCGCGCCGCCTGCTCTCGGTTGCTGTACCCCCGCGAAGGGCTGAGGTAGCCAAACTGAAACACTGACACCAGCGGCGCACTGTGCGGGTTGCCCCCGACAATCGGCAACGTAACCGTCGCCAAGCCATCGCTTTGTGACAGTTCAACGCTCTTCGGCTCCACACGGTAGTCTCCCACCGGGCGCAGCAGCATGTGGTACGGCACATGCACCGAGCGCGACTCGCCGTGAAACCAAACCTGGCCGGACGCCTCGTGCGCGATGTGCCGCGGCCCGCCCTTAACCTCAGGCGGCGTGGTGGGATCGAACAGCAACTGCACCTTCGCCGGATCAATCGCTAGCGTCATCTCGACGGTGGCCGCGCCCTTGGCCGGGACGGTGACCGTCGGCTTGGCCGCAGTAAGCGTCACGCCGGCGTTGGCCAAGGTGTTGCTCACCACGATGGAGCCGGCCCACGCTTGGTCGCCCAAATTAGTCAACTCGATGTTGCGCTTGGCCAAATGCGGCCCGGCCACTTCCAGCAGGCCGAACGACAACGACACTCTCGCCGGCGAATCCGCATCCGAGGCGATGATCGGCGTGTCAATGGCCAAATGGGGATTCACGCGGCCGGCCCCGGTGCGCGTCTCCGGATACGGCGCCCCGTTCTCATCCCGCGTTTGCACGGCGGTGTTCATCAACGCCGCCTTGAGGATGGAGGGCGTCCAGTCCGGATGCCGCTCGATCAGCAACGCCGCTGCGCCAGCGACATGCGGGGCCGCCATTGAGGTGCCGCTCATTTGTTGAACCCCACTCCCAGCCCATGCTGAATGGATATTGAAGCCGGGCGCAGCAAGATCCGGCTTAAGAAGATGCGTCTCGTACACCGGCCCGCGCGAGCTGGCAGGTGCCAGTTGATCGCCCAGTTCCGGGCCGCCAATCATGACATCGCCGCCAAGCGTTACATGCAGGCCGTCCGCCAAATGTTCCTTCAGCTTCTCGCCCGCGCGACGGGTGATCATCATGGCCGGGATGTCCACCGTGCCGCCGGGCGTGCCCATCGCGATCGGTGGCCCACCCTCGTTGTTGACCACGATCACCGCGACCGCGCCGGCGTCCATTGCGCGCTGGATTTTATCGAGGAAAAAACAGACACCGCGATCGATCATCGCAATGTTACCCTCGATAGCCACGGCGTTTTTCAGGTCTTCGCAGGCCTGGGGTGGATCGGCGTAAACCACCCGGCCAGCGATCTCCCCCGCACCCTCAAGCTGCTTCGTAAACACCCCCTCAACCGCCTCGTAAAAACCACGGACTACCGGCGGGCCGGTGGCCTCGATACTGTTGTTCTCGATGCCATCGTCCATCGAGTTGGCGACGCTGATCTCGCTGTCGTCATAAGACATCAGCGCATAAAAATTGTTCCCGCTGTTCCCAGCCGCCCTCACCACGATACAGCCCAGCTTGAACAGGCGGGCGGCGGCGTTGTTCTCGAATTCCGGGTGGGTGTACGAGTTGCCCAGCGACAGGTTTACCACGTCGAGCCGGTCGCTCAGGTCGCCGTCCGCGTCCGGGTCGGCCGCCCATTCCATCGCGTCCACCGACAGGCCGGTGGTGCCCTTGCAGCCGAACACCTTCAGCGCGTACAGCTTGGCTTCCGGCGCCACGCCGGGCCCGATCAGGAACTTGTCCATATTCAGTTCCTCCCCGTAACCGCCCGAGTACGGCACACCGTTTGTCAGCACGCCCATTCCCGCCGCGATGCCGGCCACGTGCGAGCCGTGGCTGTTCTCCTCGCAGTCGAGCGGATCACTGTCCGGATGTGGAGTCCGTGTGCCATCGTACTCGTCGCCGGCGAAGTCATAGCCACCGACCACCTTCTCGGTGGGAAATGTGCCGGGCTCGACACGCGCTGGGTTATTCTTGGTGTAGTCCGCCACGTCGCCACTCCCGGCGAACATCGCATGATTGTAGTCGATACCGGAGTCGATGATGCCAATGCGCACCCCCTTGCCAGTGACGGATAGCTTGCCGTGGTTCCAGACTTTCGGCGTGCCGATGAACGGCACGCTCGTCGATGTCAACAGGTGAAATTGCGCCACCGGACGGACATCGTCGACGCCATCGAGCCGGCGGAGGTGCTCCATCTGGGCGAGCGGTAGTCTCACCTTGAGTGCATTGGCCAAACGGCTAAACCTCGCCTCGACCATTCCTCCGATTTGGCCAACCCTGGCCACGAGCGCGTCCTGCTGGGCTGCAATTTCGGCAATACGAACGCGGGTGGCCTTGGCGATTTCACCCGCGTCCAAGCCTTGTGCGCTGAGGCGAACGGCAACGTCCGCCGCCGGTTCGCCGGCAAGCTGAGCATAAACCAGGCGCGTCTCCGCCGCCCGTTCAGCGCCCAGCGGCCAGCCTAGCGGCAGCCAAACACCAGCCAAGGCAAGCCAAATAGAGAGAGAAAAACGGTCCCATCCAAAGCCACTCGTCACGCGCAGAGCATGCCAGTTTTTAACAAACGGGGCGAGCCTCGGTCGCGGATGGTCAAGCCGGATCGTAGTTGAGATTCGGGGCGAGCCAGCGCTCGGCATCGGCGAGGCTTATGCTCTTGCGTTTGGCCCAGTCCTCGACCTGGTCTCGGTTGATTTTGCCGACGCCAAAATACTTGACACGCGGATGCGCGAAGTACAGCCCACTCACCGAGCTGGCTGGCCACATCGCGCAACTCTCGGTGAGGCGGATGCCGGTGTGCTTCTCGGCGTCAAGTAACTCCCACAGCAGCCGCTTCTCCGTGTGATCCGGACAGGCGGGATAACCGGCGGCGGGACGAATGCCGCGATATTTTTCGCGGATCAACTCGTCGCTACTCAAGGATTCGTCAGCGCCGTAGCCCCACTCGCGCCGGGCGCGCGCGTGCAGGCACTCGGCAAACGCCTCGGCTAGACGGTCGCCAAGCGCCTTGGCCATGATGGCGTTGTAATCATCGTTGTCAGCCTCGAACGACTTGGCCAGCTCCTCCACGCCGTGACCGGCCGTGACGGCAAATGCGCCCAAGTGATCGGCCAAGCCGGTTTCCCCCGGCGCGATGAAGTCGGCCAAGCTGTGGTTTTCACCGGAAGCCTTTTCGTTTTGTTGGCGCAGAAAATGGAACTTGGCCAAACGCTTGGTTCGCCTGACATCGGTGAACAATTCCACATCGTCGCCGATGCGGTTGGCCGGGAAAAAACCGTACGCGCACTTGGCCGTGAACAATTTTTCGCCGACGATGCGGTCGAGCAATTCCTTCGCGTCGTCGAACAACTCCTTCGCTTTGTCACCGACGGCCGGGTCGTCAAAAATTTTCGGGTAACGCCCCTGCAGCTCCCACGCGTGGAAGAACGGCGACCAGTCGATGAACTCAACCAACGTCTCCAGCGGGAAGTCGCCCTCCGTGCGGACGCCGGTAAACTCCGGCTGCGGGATGTCCTCCGCGCGCCAGTCTATTTGAGTCGCGAGAGAGCGCACCTTGGCGATCGACAGCAGCGGCTTGGCTTTGCGTTTACTGTAATGCTTTTCGCGGAGTTCGTCCTGCAACGCTGTGTTCGTCGCGATGAAATCTTCACGGCCGTTTTCGCTCAATAGTTTGCCCACGACGCCGACAGCGCGGGAAGCATCGAGCACGTGAAGCGTTCCCATCTCGTAGCCGGGCGCGATCTTCACTGCGGTGTGTTCGCGACTGGTCGTCGCCCCGCCGATGAGCAGCGGCAAATCAAATCCCCCTCGGTGCATCTCCTTCGCAACGTGGCTCATTTCGTCGAGCGACGGCGTGATCAACCCGCTGAGACCAATTATGTCCACGTTTTCCTCGCGAGCGGCCTTCAAAATCTTGTCGCACGGCACCATCACACCAAGGTCGATGACCTCGTAGTTATTGCAGCGAAACACCACGCCGACGATGTTTTTGCCGATGTCGTGCACGTCGCCCTTGACGGTGGCCATGAGGATTTTACCGCGCGACGACGAGCCAGTCTCGGCCTTCTCCTTCTCCATGAACGGTTGCAGATAAGCGACTGCTTTTTTCATGACACGCGCGCTTTTGACGACTTGCGGCAGGAACATTTTCCCCGCACCGAACAAGTCGCCGACGACGTTCATGCCATCCATCAACGGCCCCTCGATGACGTGAATCGGACGTCCAAGTTTTTGCCGCGCCTCCTCGGTGTCGGCCTCGATGTGCTCGACGATCCCCTTAACGAGCGCGTGACTCAGCCGCTCCTCGACGGTTCCCTCGCGCCACGCATCGGCAACCTTCTCGGACTTGCCCTGTTGCTTGACCGTCTCGGCAAACTCGACGAGCCGCTCGGTGGCATCGGAACGGCGATTCAGCAGAACGTCCTCGACGCGCTCAAGCAAGTCGGGTGGGATTTCCTCGTACACCTCGAGCATACCGGCGTTGACGATGCCCATGTCCAGCCCGGCGCGAATCGCGTGGTATAGGAACGCCGAGTGCATCGCCTCTCGCACGCCGTTGTTGCCTCGAAATGAAAAGGAAATGTTGCTGACCCCGCCGCTGATCTTGGCCAAGGGCAGCGTCGACTTGATGATGCGCGTGGCCTCGATGAAACTCACTGCGTAGTCGTTGTGCTCCTCCATGCCGGTAGCGACGGTAAGGATGTTCGGGTCAAAAATAATGTCCTCCGGCGGGAAACCGACTTCGCTCGTCAGTAGATCGTACGAGCGCGTGCAAATCTCAACGCGACGCTCGGTGCTGTCGGCTTGGCCCTGCCCGTCGAACGCCATCACCACCACCGCCGCGCCGTATCGGCGGATCAGCCGCGCCTGTTTGAGGAACAGCTCCTCGCCCTCCTTGAGGCTGATCGAGTTGACGATTCCCTTGCCCTGCAGGCACTTGAGACCAGCCTCGATGACGGACCATTTCGAGCTGTCGACCATGATCGGAACGCGCGAGATGTCCGGCTCGGACGCGATCAAATTAAGGAATCGCACCATCGCCGCCTCGGAGTCGAGCATGCTCTCGTCCATGTTGACGTCGATGATTTGCGCTCCATTCTCGACCTGCTGCCGGGCGACCGCCAGCGCCTCCTCGTACTGGTCGTTCTTGATCAGCTTGGCAAAACGCGGCGAGCCGGTGACGTTGTTTCGCTCGCCGATGTTGATGAAATTGGACTCGGGGCGAACCGTCAACGCCTCCATACCACTGAGCCGCAGCCACGGCTGCGGCTTGGCCAAGCGGCGCGGCTCGCAGTCGCTGACCGACTCGACGATGCTACGGATGTGATCCGGCGTCGTGCCACAGCAACCGCCGACGATGTTCAGCCATCCGTTGTCCGCCCACTCGCGCAACTGCGGCGCGAACGACTCGGGCGTCTCGGGAAAACCGGTCGGCAGCAGCGGGTTCGGCATGCCGGCGTTCGGATGTGCACTGACGTTAACCGGTGCGATGCGCGAAAGCTCGTCGATGTGCGATCGCATCTCCTGCGGGCCAAGTGCGCAGTTGATCCCGACGCTGAGCAGGTCGATATTAGCGACGGAATTCCAGTACGCCTCGACCGTTTGGCCGGAGAGTGTGCGGCCACTTTGATCGGTGATGGTGAACGACAGCATCACCGGCAGCCGTTGGCCAAGCGAGTCGAACACCGTCTCGAGCGCGAACAACGCTGCCCGCGAATTGAGCGAATCGAACACCGTCTCGACCAGCAGTACATCCACCCCGCCCTCGACCAGGCCCTTGGCCTGCTCAACGTACGCCTCGACCAACTGGTCGTATGTCACTGCGCGGAAGGCAGGGTCGTTGACGTCCGGCGAAATGGAAGCTGTGCGATTGGTCGGGCCAAGTGCCCCGGCGACAAAACATTGCCGGCCGGGATCCGCCATCATCACATCATCGGCGGCGGCGCGGGCCAACTTGGTGTTGGCCACGTTCAGTTCGTAAGCCAGCGACTCCATCGCATAATCGGCCAAGGCGATACGGGTGGAGTTGAAGGTGTTCGTCTCGATGATATCCGCCCCGGCCTCGAGATAGGACCGGTGAATGGAACCGATCAACTCCGGCTGGGTGATACCCAATAGGTCGTTGTGGCCCTTGAGATCGCGCTCCCAGTCAGCAAACCGTTCGCCCCGGAAATCAGCCTCCTCGAGCGTGCGCTGCTGGATCATCGTACCCATCGCGCCATCAAGAATAACGATGCGCTTGGCCAAGAGATCGCTCAGGGCTGGTTGCCTGTCGTTGGACGGATTGATGTCCATGAAATGGCAGGCTACTGATCAACCCCGAGAGAGTCAACTAACATATCAACATATCAAGATATGTTGATATGTTATGTTTTATTGATGGAAAATCCATTTTTGACGGTTAAACTGGTTTTTTTAGACAAGTGCTCGTTGAGACAGTTTGATGAATATAATATAGAGGATGAACTCACATGGGAAAAATCTCCGGGGCTTGATTCAATCACTGATTGACGGTGCTGCTTTGTAAACTATAATTCCCGCTGCGAACAATCCGTAGTCATGCCAAAAAATGTTGATATCCTTTTCTCGTTTGATCCGGAGAAAGGCGAAGCAAGGCAGGCGCCCCACGCCGGGCTTAGCGCCAAACTCATTATTCCAGATCCCGAATTAATCGGTAAAAAGGCTACCTTTACTATAAAGCGGCATGTTCAGGTGAAAGATTCCCGACCCGTCCACGATACGGAGGAAATGTTCAAACACAAATTCACCGTCCGGGGTGGGAAGGTAACTGTTCCGATTCCCCACGATGTCCTGAAAGATCACCCTTTCCAATACGACGGCAACGAAATCGAGATCCAATGTTTCGGCGAACTGGTCATCAACGACAAGCTGATCCGGAAGGACACCTCGGTTCAAAAGGATCTGCCGGTGGAAGCCCTCAAAAAACCGGAGGTTCTCAGCAACACCGATGAGCTGATCGACCCAAAGGATATTTTTTCCTTTTCAAAAAATCTGATGGCGATCCCCTCGCATAACAAGATTGCCACCCTTGGGTTGCTGATCGTTGGCTTGGTTGTGATTGTGGTGAATATGCTGATCGGGGTACACGATCAATTCTCACCCGAACACGCTACCTATATTTACTCACATGTTGACAGTGATGGAGACGGTGCATCGCCGCTTGCCAACGCCTTGATGGGTTGTGGAGCTATTGGTGCGGCAATCTGGTTTGCCATCCGGCGACAACTCCGCAAGTACATGACGTTTGAGCTCAAGCCAATTAGCAAATCTGTTACCCGCCAAAGCGAGCATGCCGTCAGCGACCTGTTTTACGGGGTTTCGCGAACCGACCTGAAAGACGTCACCCTGCGCATCGTCGCCTGCAACATGGAGAAAGGTGAATACGTGCGGGGCTCGGGCAGCAACCGGAGGACTGTCAGTTTCAGCACGCCCGTTCGTGGTATCCTGCTCTACTCAAAGAAGGTGACGCTCATCCCGAAAAACCATTCGGTGGAAAATCATTTCCGGGATTCAATGTCGTTCGAGCCGATGTTCAAGGTCCTCTATCCGCCCAGCGAGGTTTCCAAGTCACACGGCCTGTTCATTTACTGGGAGATCCAGCTAATCCATAACGATTTCGTGGATCAGGAATTGGTGGGGGATACCGCTCGTTTCCGGAGAGAGGACTTTTTCACAGCATGAATACCGCAACGGAACAAAGCCCCATCCTGTTCGACGATTTCCTCGGGCTTGAAGGTGAGGACTTCCGGCAGACGCGGCTGATCGTGTTTGCCGGGATCAGTGGCTCAGGCAAAAGCACCGCGCTCAAGTTCCTTTGCGATCACCACCCCGCGTTTTCTGGCAAGCCCCAGCGATGGATCTGGACGATGGAAAAAACCTGGGATGCGGCGCGGATTCGCTGCAAACGGCTGGTGGTCGTCGATGAAGTGAGCCATCCCCGTCAACTGCCGGCAGTGGCCCGGTTGCTGAAACAGAACCAAACCGTCGCCGTGGCTTCGCACCTCAAGCCCGCCTGGTTTTGGCCCTTCCGGCTGGCCGGGCGGTACCGTCACTTTTTGACCGACCACGATTGCGCCAAGATCGCTCGCCATCTAACCCGGCATGGGATATCGCACACCGCTGCCGCGGTCGCGGAATTCTACCGCCGCCACGGCGCAAGTTATGTTGATTTGGACTGCATCCTTGAGAGGCATCCCGGCGAAAGCCTCGACCGGGCCCTTCACTTGTCGCTGAAGCTGGATCGACTGACCATCGAACGGTCGAAACAGTGGATACCGGTCATGCCGGTTATTGGGGACATCCGGAAACCGTGCGAGCGCGTTTCTACCGCAGGGCCAGTTCGATGGGCATCATGCGAAGGGTGAAGTCGAGGGCATTTTCCAGTTCGTTGCTGAGCGAGTCGAGTTGCTGCTGGTAGGGATTGTTGACCATGTCATTCAATACTCGATCGGTGATCAGGCTGGCCATTTGCTCGTCGCTGTTTGCCACCAAAACTATCCACTCGGACACTTTTTGGGGAGCGTCGGCCAACGGTTGAGGGGCCGGAGACGGCCAGAGCGCCAGAGCCAGGGCGATGCTGGCCAAGCCACCGGCGAATACCCAGCGCCACACATTGGCCAAGCCGGCCGTTGGGCGGGTATGTTTGTCGGCCTCTGCGTGGATGGCCGCCATGATTCGCCCGTGGAGAAACGGCGGGAAATCTGGCGCATCCCGCTTGGCCTCATCACGGAGTCGCTCCTCGATACCTGGCCAAGCTTTTGGTTGTGGTTCGTCTTTCATGGTTCAGTTTGTTCGTTTAGCCCGTTAATGGCTATCATTCGTCGGTAATACTTCAGCCAATTTTCGGCGGGCGCGGTGCAGCAGCACTTTCACCGAGCCGACGCTCTTATTCATTACGTCCGCGGTCTCGGCAAGGTTTCGGCCTTCGCCATAAAAATGCCACAAGGCGGTGAACTGGCTCACAGGGAGTAGCGTCCTGACCCGGCTCCAGACGCCCTCGGCCTTTTCGCTGGCGATCAACTCACTGCGGGGGGTGGTGTCGGTAACTCCGTCCGCGTACTCCGACTCGAAAAGGCGCTTTCGGCGAAAGTGGTTGATGACCAACCGCGAGGCGATGGTGTAAATCCAGGTCGTGAAGGCGTATTGCGGATTGTATCGGTACAGTTTGCGGTAGGCAGTGACGAAGGTGGACTGCAGCAGGTCCTGCGCAATATGATGATCCGAGGTTTTTTGGTACAGAAATGCGAACAACCGGCCTTCGAGCCGGGCGACAAGTTGCTCGAACGACTCCATGCAACCCTCCTTTGCTGTGATGGCCAGGGCAAGTTCCTCCGCCCGGGCCGTGTCGCGATCCGATGTGACTGAAGCCGAGCCAACCTCACGGTTTGATTCAGGTTGGCCCTGTGTTGGAGCCGCCATCAACGAAGCTGTGGCATACTTGATCAAGCCTAGGGAAGATCGATGTCGATCTCTTTCAGCGCCGGGTCGATCAACTCGAAAAACTTGTCCACGCCGATAGCGAAATGAATGGAGACGGTCGCCTCGTTGCGTGTGACTTTCAGTCCCTTGAGGACGTCCTTGATCTCCGGATTCTCTTCCTGGCCCAGTCTGGCGAAGCCGATCAGGCCGTTGACCATCGCCTCCATCTGCTCGGCGGTGTCGGCGTTATAGGCATCGACGGCAAGGGATAGAACCAGCTTCCCGTCCGACTCGCCCAGGACAAGGGCGGCCTGCTTGGCCATTTGATTCACGTTCAAATCGTCGATGTGCTCCTTGAGCGACTCGACATCCGCATAGGCCATGAGGAAGACGCTTTTCGCTTTCTTGCTGATCATATCGAGGCTGGGCGGCACTTGTCTCGCAGCACCCTTGCCGTTGACGAGGTCGATGGCCTTGGCTGCCTGTTCGCGGCTGGGAGCCAGCACTGCGGTGGTGTCGCTCACAAAACTGACATAACCGCGCTCGCCATCGCCACGGTCGCCGGCACCGTGAATCTCATGTTTGCCGTGCTCGGTTTTGCGGTAATGCTCGTCCAGCTTCATGAACGCCAGCAGCTTGGTACTGGTCGCCTTGTGCTTCACGACGAGGATGCCGTTATCTTCCTCCCCGTTGCCGGACAGGGTGGCACTGTGAATGGCGGTCAGCGGGTCGAAACCGATAATCTCGACCAGCGCATCTAGCTTTTCCCTGCCCTCCTCCTGACGCACTTTTTCGAGGATGGTGGTACCGATTTTCGAGGCTCGGAAGGCGTCCAGATCCAGATGCGCCGCGAATTTGGCATCCTTGGAGATATTGATTTTGTCGACTTTTGCCGCTTGGCCGGCGATCATGACCAATGTCAGGCCCAACAGTGTGAATAGAGTGTTTTTCATCCTTCCAGTTTTAATTGACGCTGTTATCGACGCTTCATTATTTAGCTATACACGCCGCTGATTCCGAAAGTTACGCCCCTCCAAAAAAGGGCCGCCGCTACTCCCGCATGATGGTGATAAAGCCGGCATCCTCCGTAGGCGCAATATAAAGGCTTACCGTGTTGCCGTCCCCGCCGATGCTGCTCTTGTTGAGCGAACCGCCCGGCGAAAGGGAGAACTGGGCCCTCGCCGACTCGCCGCCGTTCACCGTGCCGCGAACCTGCACCGAGTAGTCCATCCCGGAGAGCGTCTTGAACTCCAATTTCACCCGACCCCCCGCACCGGCCTCGACGAACTCCGTCGCCACCGAGTAGCCAAGGTTCGGGAACTCGACGCTCACGGCGTCACTCCCGTTGTAAGTTGCCTTGTACGACTTGAGCGAACTCCGAGCAGGGCTCTTCACCACCTTACCGTTCGCCTCGAACTGCGAGAAGTGCGCCGGGCAGCGCAGCCCAACCCCCTTCTTGAACGCGTCCACCGCAACTCCCTTATGTGTGCACTTGGCCGATACGGCATAAAACTGGTTGCCCGGCATGCGCGTCACCACGATTTGGCTGCTAGAGGATGGGATACCCGGAACGTTCAGACGCACCGAGCCATACGAATTCTTGAGCTGCGAAAAGTCGTCAAAGCTCATCCGGAACACGGCCGTTTCCCCGGCCTGCACCCCAGACACAAACCACCGTCCGGGCCCCACTCCGCAAGCGCCTCCGCACACCGAGGCGAAAACCAGAGTCCGCAGGGCACCGCGCCGATTCATTTGCCTCTTCATCGCCATCATCATACATGAACTCACGCGCCCAGGTTACGGCCATACGCTTGGCCAAGTGAATCAAAAACGCGCGGCTGGTCAAGCGGGAGGTTTGTCGTTTGACAGCCGTGCCGGTTTAAGGCTTGCTCCCGCCTGCGCTTGGCCAAGCCAAGGCCGCTTTCCCTCCATGGCAAACGACCCTGACCAAATCGCCCGCATCGAGGCGTACCTGAGTGAAAACCTGTCCCCCGCCCGCTTCAAGCACATATTAGGCGTGCGGGAAACAGCGGTGACCTTGGCCAAGCGGCTCGGCATCGATACTGCCCAGGCCGAGTTGGCCGCTCTGCTCCACGACTGCGCCAAGGAACGCCCCGACGACGAACTGCTCGCCTTGGCCAAGCGCCACGGGCTGGAGGCAGACGAGCACGAGCAACGTATACCCAGCCTGCTCCACGGCAAAGTGGCGCCGTTCGTCGCCGCGGAACAATTCGCCGTGAGCGACGAAACGGTGTTCGACGCCATGCGCTGCCACTCTACCGGCGCGGTGGAGATGGGGCCGCTCGACCAACTGCTGTTTGTCGCCGATTTCTGCGAACCGAACCGCCCCTACACGGCAGCGGCAGAAGTACGCGAGTTGGCTGAGCGCGACCTCGAGGCAGCTGCTCTCGAGGTGATGCAGTTCAAGCTCCGCAAAACCCTGCTCAAAAAACAGCCGGTGCACCCCGACTCGTTTCACGCCTACAACGCCCTGCTAGACAAACTAACCCACGATAGCAACGATTAAACCGATTTATTTTCCGCATGAAACTCTCTGATCTCAATCCCGGCCCCGGCATCGGTGCCAGCGCGTGGCACGTCGAGATGGACGGCCACGGCCTGTTGATGGACGCCGGCACCCATCCCAAGCTCGAGGGCTCGTCGGCGTTGCCCCTGTACGACACGATTCGCGAACGCCCCGTGGATGCCATCGCGTTCACACACTGCCACCACGACCACGTCGGTTCTCTGCCGGTGGCGCTGCGGCTCTTCCCCCGGGCGCACGTGATGATGACCGAGCTGAGCTACTTCATCGTCGAGCGCGTGCTGCACAACTCGGTCAACGTGATGAAACGACAGGCCGACGAAAAAGGCATCGCCGAGTACCCTCTCTTCACCCACCGCGAGGTGGACGAGCTCGCGCCGGGGTTCCAGGGCTACCGCTACAACAGGGAGATCGAGTGGGGCGCATTCGAGAAGGCGGCCAGGGGCCAGACCTCCCCGACGCTTGAGTTTCACGACGCCGGCCATGCGCTTGGCTCAGCCGGTATCATGGTGCGCGGCAAAAGCGAGACCCTCTTTTACACCGGCGACGTCTGCCTGCACGACCAGACCATCCTCAAGGCGGCACGGTTCGGCGAGGTTCAAGCCAACGTGATGATCATGGAGACCACCCGTGGCACCCGTGAAACGCCCGCCGACTACTCACGCGACGGCGAGATCGAGAAACTCTCGAGTGCCATCGAGGCCACGTTCGAGCGCGGTGGCAGCGTGCTGATCCCCACCTTCGCGCTGGGCCGGACACAGGAAATGCTGGCGATCCTCGCCCTGCTCATGAAAGAAGGAAGATTAAAAAAACAAACCGTATTCATCGGCGGACTGGGCCGGGTGTTCACAGAGATTTACGATTTGCAGTCCCACCGAGCCAACCGGCAGCACACCAATCTTCAATTGAACGAAGCGCTGGACCTGCAGGTGCTGGATCGCGATCACGCGGCCAAAATCAAGCTCAACAAGGGACGCTTGTTCGTGATGACGGCCGGCATGCTCACCGAGAACACCACCGCCTACGACTTGGCCAGGCGCATGGTCGAGGACCCGAAGCACGGCATCTTCTTCGTCGGCTACGCCGATCCTGCGACGCCCGGTGGCCGCCTCAAGGCAGCGGCAGCCGGGGAAACATTTCATTACAGCGACAGCGCAGGTGACTTAGCGAAGCGCTGCGACGTGCGCGACTTCGACCTAACCGCGCACGCAAACCGCGAGGCCCTGCTAGAACTGGTCGGCCAAGTGGAGCCGCGCACACTCATCCTCGGCCACGGCGACCCCGAGGCGCGCGCCTGGTTTGGTGAGCAGATCCGAGGTCGCTGGCCAAAAATAAAAGTCCTGCAGCCGCAACCGGGCGAGACCGTCGAAGTCTGAGGCAAAACTGGTTTTCGGATAAACGGCATCCGTACATCTTAGCGAGCGAGAAAAACAGGGCTTGAAAACCCGAGCCGAAGTTGTCAAAGTGCGCGGCCCAGCGGGATGCGCGGTTAGCTCAGTTGGTAGAGCACTACCTCGACACGGTAGGGGTCACTGGTTCAAGTCCAGTACTGCGCACCATCTTTCTTCAACTCCCTAACATACACAAGTTTTTCAAAAAACCCGTGTTACAGTCTGAGCCCTGATTTCCGCATTTTTTTGTTAGCGGAATCGGCATGGGATCAGCAAACCGTTGAATTACTTATTACCAAAATGGGAAAGGACGTCGATGAGGTCAATGCAGCCAGAAAAGAAACCGCCGACCTCCTCCGCAAACA
>Ga0066836_10000912_pt1 | contig 15092 bp, 18 predicted proteins | sample ETNtaG_18_FD_71568 | JGI IMG/M metagenome (GOLD analysis project Ga0066836, IMG submission 71568) | Marine microbial and viral communities from oxygen minimum zone, Eastern Pacific Ocean - ETNP201302SV91 | ecosystem: Environmental > Aquatic > Marine > Oceanic | place: Pacific Ocean: Eastern...
TGAGGATTATTTAAAATTAATAAACGAGTTTTTTCATTAATTAATGTCAAAATTTTATCAGGATTCATTGAAAAATCTTTATTATCTATCATGTTATAAGGTATTGCTTTAGCTCCTGTAAAATTGATCATCGATTCATAAATTGGAAAACCTGGATCTGGATATATAATTTCAGCATCTGCTTCCCCAAAAAATGAGATAGCATAATGCATTGTTGGCTTTCCACCTGGCATAATAACTATTCTTTCGGGATCAATGGTAGCACGATATAAGCTTTTTATTTTACGACTAACAGCTTCTCTGCATTCAATTATTCCGTTTGGAAGGGTATATCCGTGATGACCATCTTTTAAAGCTTTTATTGCCGCATCAACAGCATGCTTAGGTGATTTAAAATCAGATTGACCTAAACTTAAATCTATAATTGATTTTCCTTCTTTTTCTAACTGTTTTGTTTTTGCAAAAATATTGTATACAGCTTCTGTACCAAGTCTATTTACACTTTTTGCAATTTTCATTTTTATTATTTTCTAAACACAACTTTTGATCTGTTTAGATCTTTAAGGGACTTGCAACCCATTAATATCATATCGCGATTTATTTCATCTTTCATTTTTTGTAAGATTGCCTCAACACCTTGTTGACCAGCAGCACCTAAAGCAAATAAATAACCTTTTCCGAAACTGCAAGCCTTAGCACCAAGCGCTAATGCTTTTAATACATGTGTACCTCTTCTAACTCCCCCATCAAGAATTACTTCTATTTTATCTCCAACTGCATCAACAATCTCAGCAAGATGATCGAAGGGTGTTCTCGAACCGTCAAGCTGTCTACCTCCATGATTTGAAATCATTATTGCAGTACATCCAATATCAATCGCTCTTTTAGCATCTTCAACTGACATAACACCCTTGATAGCAAAAGGACCATTCCACTTCTTTACACAATACTCTGCATCTTGCCAATTCATTGCAGTATCAAATTGTTCATTAATATAATCGATCACCGATTTATCTATACTGCTGCCTTTTTCTGTCATATGAATAATATTTGCTAACACAAATTTTTTGCTAAGAAAATGATTGAAAGTCCAACTTGGATGTAATGCAAAACTCAACAAACTTGCAAGCGTTAACCTAGGTGGAGTAGTAAACCCTGTTCGACGATCTCTTTCCCTATTTCCTGCAACAGCCGCATCCACAGTTAAACACATACTTTTAAATCCAGCCTTACGACTTCTTTCAATTAAGTTATCAGTTAATCCTTTGTCTTTATGAATATAAAGTTGAAATAGTTTGGGTCCATTAGTTAATTTACCAATCTCTTCAATACTGGTTGTCGCCATTGTTGATATTCCAAACATTGTACCCATTTTTTCTGCAGCCTTAGCTGTAGCTCGTTCTCCTTCATGATGGTAAAGTCGATGCATAGCGGTAGCAGCAAGAAAAAGAGGAAAATCAATTTTTTGACCTAAAACAGTAGTTGATAAATCAATATCACTTGCACCCGTTAAGACATTGGGAATTAAATCACATTTATTAAAAGAATCGGTATTTCTTTTTAAAGTTATTTCATCATCTGCGCCACCATCAATATAATGAAAAATTGGAGATGGTAATTTTTTTTTTGCTAATTTCCTGAAGTCTTCAACGTTGCAACAATCTTTGAGATTCATTGTTTGATATTTTTATTAAACCTGTTTCGATTAAACTAAAATTGTTTAGAAAAATTAAACATATAACTATTTGCACCTGGATTCTTATCTCCTATGCTTGCATTGGATATATGATTATAGGACATTCCAAATTCAGTGCTATCGGATAAATTTAATGACAATTGAACTTCAGTTTTAAATTCAAGCACAGAACCTAAATCTTTGCCATCTCCTGAATTATAATATCCTGGTGCAAAACTTGGTGTAAATTTAAACAAACCTAAATCATATTCTGCTTGTGCCCCGGTATAAAAGTAAAATGCACTCTTCTCAGTTATAAAACCGCCGGTGATTGGTGATATTTTTCCTAAAAAGCTATCCCTAAATAAATCATCATTTTGATGTTGCAATCCAATTAAAGCTGATGATTGTTTACCATCACTAAAATCAAACATGCCAGTAAAAAGATTTAACTCTGTTTCTTGCTCATTTATTTTCTTTTCTTCATCACTGTTTGCAAAGCCAGAAATAGAAAAGCTTAATAACAAAATTAAAAAATTTAAAGCAATTTTTCTCATAAACCAAACATATAGCTTTAAACATGAAAAATAAATAGATTTTGTTATTTAGAAAATCACATTAAATGGGAATTTATGCCTAATTAAGATAAAACGAGGGAGATGTTATTATTTTAATTACTCTTAATTAGGCACAGTCACTTTAATATTTTAACAGTTTGTCAAACTTTTGAAATAATATTGTTCAATTTTAGGCAAAATGATTAAAATTAATTGGATGGCTTAAAATAACCAGAACCTTTTTTTCCAGTAAATATTTCTTCTATTAAAGGATGTTTAATTGGCTCATCAGAATCATCTAGTTCTAAGTTTTGCTCAGATACATAAGCTTCATAAGTAAGATCATTATTTTCTGCTAAGAGATGATAAAAAGGTTGATCTTTTCTCGGGCGTACATCTTTGGGTATAGATTCATACCATTCTTCTGAATTATTAAATTCAAAATCAACATCATATATCACTCCTCTAAAATCGAAGTGTTTATGTTTTACAACATCACCAATTGAAAATTTAGCCTTATATTCTGCCATTAGATAGTGTCAGAATATTTAAATTTTTAAAAAAATCAATAGAAAAAATACACCTTGTACGTCACATGTGTTAACATTTTGTATTTATATGAACAAATCTTTAATAAAATTTGCGACTGATTTTGGACCTCTTCTTATCTTCTTTATAATATACTTTAATAACGAAAATGATTTAAAAGCAGCAATACCTCCTTTCATTATTGCTACTTTCGTTTCACTTATAATAATTTATTTTTTGGAAAAAAAAATATCTATGATGCCCCTAGCTGGAGGAATACTAATTGGTCTTTTTGGTGGTCTTACTTTATATTTTGATAACAAAATTTTTTTTTATATGAAACCAACAATAATAAATATTCTTTTTGCTGGTGTATTATTTTTTGGTAGATTTTTTACAAATAAACCATTATTAAAAATGTTTTTTCAAAATGCTTTTAATTTAGAAAATGAGGGTTGGAAAAAATTAAATCAACGTTGGATTCTATTTTTTCTTTTTGTAGCTATACTTAATGAAATTGTTTGGAGAACACAGTCAGAAAGTTTTTGGGTAAATTTTAAGGTTTGGGGTCTATTACCTATTAGCTTCATATTTGCCGCAAGTCAATTTCCATTAATAAATAAATATAAGTTAAAACAATAATCATGAAACATTTAAAATTAATCATTAACAATAGAAATGTAAAACAAGATATTTTTTTTAATAAAAAGGAATTAAAACTAATACTAAACCTATATGCTAAAATGGTTTCTGGAGGTGAATGGAAAGATTATGGATTAAGCATTTCAAAAAAAGAAGTTAGTTTTAATGTATATCATAGAGCAGCTGAAGTTCCTGCTTACAAAATAACAAAAAATTTAAAACCTAAAAGTGAAAGTGAAAAATACTTAGTAAAAGATTCTCAAAATAAAATAATAAATAATTCTGAAAATCTAGAAAAATTGATTAAAAAAATAATTTGGAAAAAATTTAAGCTTGTGAATTAAATTTATCTTCTTTGTCCGAATAGTCTTAACAACATTATAAACAAGTTAATGAAATCTAAATAAAGCGTGAGAGCACCCATTACCGCTTTTTTTCCCATAATTTCTCCTGAGTCACTTACTAAATACATATTTTTAATTTTTTGAGTATCGTAAGCAGTTAATCCTACAAATATTAAAACTCCAAGGATAGATATAACAAAATACATCATGGTAGATTTCATAAATATATTTACTATCGATGCAATTATTATTCCAATTAAACCCATCATAAGGAAAGATCCCAATTTAGTCAGATCTCTTTTTGTAGTGTAGCCATAAATACTCATTGCACCAAAAGTACCAGCGGTAATAAAAAACACACGGGTTATGCTGGCACCAGTATAAACTAAAAATATTGATGATAAGGAAGCACCCATTAGAGCTGCAAATACCCAAAAAGTTCCTTGGGCTTTAGACGCGCTCATTTTTCTAATACCAAAACTCATATAAAAAACTACTCCCAAAGGAGCCAACATCACGATCCACATAAATGCAGAATTGTACAAAGCGTTACCTAAGGAAGTTAGTCCAGTTATAGATCCATCCGGAGCCATAACAACAGATAATTTAAAAAGTAATAATGAAATAATGCCCGTTAAAAAAATTCCTGACGCCATATAATTATAAACTTTAAGCATATAAGCTCTAAGACCTTCATCGATTACATGCGTTTCAGCAGTCGTTACTTTTGATTGAATATTTTGTTTATTAAATTCCATAATATAAGGTAAATATATTGCCATTCGAAACAGTTTTCAAGATGTTCGAAAGGTTTAGTAATACTATGAATTTTAAAAAATTAGGAAATACAGATTTAAAAATTAGCACAATTTGCCTCGGAACTATGACTTGGGGGGAACAAAATACTCAAAAAGAAGCTTTTGAACAAATGGATTATGCGATAGACCAGGGAATAAATTTTTTTGATACTGCTGAGCTATATGCGGTTCCAATGAAGCCTGAAACAAGAGGTAAAACAAGTCAAATTATAGGAGAATGGTTTTTTAAGAAAAAAAATAGAAAAAAAATAATCTTAGCAGACAAAGTTGTTGGGGCTTCGTCAATGTCTTGGCTTAGACCTAATGGTGAAAAAGCTTGTTTAAATAAAAAACAAATTGAATTTGCCATTAATAGAAGTTTAAAAGATTTAAAAACCGATTATATAGATTTGTATCAAGTACATTGGCCAGATAGACCTTCCGGTGCTTTTTCTGGTAAATTAGAATATGAACATGAAAATTCAAACAATTCTGTGAGCATTGAAGAAACTTTAGAAGCTTTAAATAATTTAGTTAAATCTGGGAAAGTAAGGCATATAGGAATATCCAATGAGACAGCTTGGGGTACAAATCAATATCTAAAGTGTTCAGACCAAAAAAAAATTGCTAGAATTGTTTCTATACAAAATGCATATAATTTTTTAAATAGAGGATTCGAGGTAAATCTTTCAGAAATTGCTATACGGGAAAAAGTTGGTTTATTAGCATATTCACCATTGGCCTCAGGATATTTATCCGGAAAGTATAGAAACGGCGCAATGCCTAAAAATTCAAGAATGGATTTATTTTATGATTATTGGCCAAGATACCGAACTACTAATTCAGAAAAAGCCATTGAAGAATATTGGAATTTAGCTAAAGATTTTAATTTAAATATTGCTCAAATGGCTATTAAGTTTTGTGAAATTCAGCCATTTGTTACTTCTGTAATAATTGGAGCAACAACATTGGAACAGTTGAAAACAAATATAGATAGTGTAGATATTAATTTAGGTAAAGAAATAATTAAAAAAATAGGAGAAATTCAGAAAAAATACCCAAACCCATGTCCATAAAAAAAATTTTATCGATAATGTTATTTTCTTTTGTGTGTTCCGCAACATATGGAGAAGAAAATTTAAAAAGCATAGGTAAGTTTAAAGATTGGCAAACTTTTATTTTATCTCAAGAAGGAACTAAAATTTGTTTTGCTCAGTCGGTGCCAATCTTGAGAGCTCCAAAAAAATTAAAGAGACAGCCTTCTAGATTGTTTGTTAGTTTTAGGCCAAAAGAAAATATTAAAAATGAAATTAGTGTTACAAATGGTTATACATTTAAACCTAAGGCGCCGGTAACTGCAAAATCAGGTAAAAAATCATATGATTTATTTTCAAAAGGAAATTTTGCGTGGGTTGTTGATGCAGATGACGAAAAAAAATTAATTCTAACTATGAAAAAAGCTTCAAGACTTATGATTATTGCTAATACAGATAAAGGGGATCAAACAACTGACCATTATTCAATGATGGGTTTTTCAAAGGCATACAACGCAGCAAGAAAAAGTTGTAGTTAATAATTAGAAAATTAATGAAAAAACAAAAAAAGATAGTGCTTGCCTACTCTGGCGGTTTAGACACTTCTATAATACTTAAGTGGATTCAAAAAAATTATACTGCAGAAGTTATTACTTATACTGCTGATATTGGCCAAAAAATTAATAAAAAAAAAATTATTGAAAATGCAAAAAAATTAGGTGTAAAAAAAATAATTATTGAAAATCTTAAGGATGTTTTTGTTAAAGAATATGTATTTCCCATGATTAGAGGTCACGCAATATATGAAGGTGTCTATTTATTAGGAACTTCTATCGCAAGACCCCTAATTGCAAAAAGGCAAATAGCAACTGCAAAAAAATTTAATGCCTATGCAGTTTCTCACGGGTCGACAGGTAAAGGAAATGATCAAGTTAGATTTGAACTTGGATATCATTATTTTAATCCAAGAATTAAAGTTATTGCACCGTGGAGATTGTGGAAATTAAATTCAAGAACGGATTTAATTAGATATGCAAAAAAAAATAGAATACCCATTCCTAAAGATAAAAAAGGTGCTCCACCGTTTTCAGTAGATGATAATTTATTTCATACATCAACCGAAGGTAAGATGTTAGAAAACCCTAAAAATACTGCTCCTGAGTTTATTTTTCAAAGAACAACTTCACCAGAGAAAGCACCTGATAGAGCCTCCTACGTAACTATAAAATTTAAAAATGGAGATCCAATAGCAGTTAACGGTAAAAATTTATCAGCAGGCAATCTTTTACAAAAACTAAACATACTTGCGGGCAATAATGGTATTGGCAGGGTTGATTTGGTTGAGAATAGATTTATTGGAATAAAATCTAGAGGAGTTTATGAAACTCCAGGTGGAACTTTATTAATCGCTGCTCATAGAGCGATTGAATCTATTACTCTTGATAAAGAAACTATGCATAAAAAAGATGAAATTATGTCTAAATATGCTGAACTTATTTATAATGGTTATTGGTATTCAAAAGCAAGGTTTAAGCTACAAAAAGTTGTTGATTTAAAAAGAAATAAAGTAAACGGTTCAGTTAAACTTAAACTATACAAAGGTAATATTACAATTATCTCACGACAATCCGAAAGTACTGCCTATTCTATGAAAAAAGTTTCTTTTGAAGAAAATAAAACATTTAATAAATCAAATGTGGAAAGATTTATTAACTTTCACAAAAAAAAGCTTCGTTAGTTCTATTTAGTAATTTTGTCTACAAATTTTTTTGTAACAGGGCCAATTAACAAAACTGTTCCTATGGCAATGGGCAAGCTAACTGTCCAGGCTTTTAAAAATCTTTTAATGTATTCGTTATCTATTCCTGTATTTACAAAGGTAATTATCAAAGTCATTAGAAGACTCATTAAAAATCCCATAATTAAAACAAATAATAGTTGAGAATATTTTTTTGAAAACATTATAAATTATTTTGAATGAGCTTTTTTAAAACATTCAACAGTATTACTAAGTAAACATGCAATAGTCATAGGACCCACTCCACCTGGAACTGGTGTAATTGCTTTAGCAACTTTAGAAACTTCGTCAAAATCAACATCACCTACTATACCTGAATCGGTTTTATTAATTCCAACATCTATAACAATTGCTCCTTTTTTTACCCAATCTCCTTTAACTAATTTGGGTATTCCTACTGCTGCAATAATTATATCTGCTCTAAGACATTCTGCTTTTAAGTCTTTTGTTTTTGAATGTGTAATAGTGACAGTACAATTTTCTTTTAAAAGCAATTGAGTCATTGGTTTTCCATTTAAGTTTGATCGGCCAATTACTACCGCATGTTTTCCGCTTAAATTTTTTTCAGCTTTTTTAAGTAATAAACTGCACCCCAGAGGTGTGCATGGAATACTGCTATAATACCCAGAAGATAAATTGCCAACATTCATGGGATGAAAACCATCAACATCTTTTGCGTGGTCTATGGTTTCTATAACTTTTCTTTTATCTATATGTTTGGGAAGAGGTAATTGAACCAATATTCCTGAAATTTTATCATTTTTATTAAGTTCGTTGATTTTATTTAATAGCTTTTTTTCTTCTAAATCGGCTGGATATCTAATTACCTCTGAATTCATCCCAACTTCTTTTGCAAACTTTTCTTTATTTTTTACATAAATTTTACTTGCAGAATCTTCCCCTACCAAAATTACTGTTAATCCTGGGATAGCATTGTAAGTGGACTTAAGTTCTGCTACCTTTTTCTTTAGCTCTTCCCTCAGCTCAGCGGCTGTTTTCTTTCCATCAATAATCATGTTAAAATAAACCTGGCGCAAAAATCTCAAAAATTACATTTCTGAGAAACATTAAAATTAAAATTAACACAACGGGTGAAACATCTATCGAGCCAAATGTTGGAATAAAACTTCTTATTTTATTTAAAGCTGGTTCTGTCATCTTGTGAGTTGCATCAAGTACAGAAAAAACAAATCGATTTTGCGTATTAAGGATATTAAATGCAACAAGCCAACTTAAAAGCGCATTAATAATAATAATCCATAAATAAATAGTTATTATACTATCTAATAAAATAAATATTGATTTCATTTTTTCTCCACATAAATAGACTGACTAGGAAATGCAAAAGAAGCATTATTTTTTTCCACAATTTGTTTAATTTCTATTGCTAACCTTTCTTTAACCGCAAGCCATTCATCCCAATCATCTGTAACTGTAAAACATCTGATATACATATCTATTGAGCTATCAGAAAATTTATCAACTCTAACAGCATGACCTAAGCTAGTTTTGTAATCCTTGTTAGTAGTAACATATTTTTCTATTTCATCTCTAATTTTTTTAAGTTGTTCAACTGTTGTATTGTATTGCAAGGTAATAACCCAACTAATTATCCAATTGGTTGTTTCACTTATATTAATTACAGCATTTTCTGCAAATTGAAAGTTTGGAATAATTGCTATCGATTTATCAAATTTTCTTACAACAGTTGATCTAAATCCTATTCTTTCAACAATTCCTTCGATAATATCTTCTACGACAATCCAGTCACCAACTTTAAATCTTTTTTCTACTAATACTAAAATCCCTGATATTAAATTCTTAAATAAATCTTGGGCTCCTAACGCTACCGCAACACCAAACAAACCTAGTCCGGCAATTATTGGTCCTATCTTTATTCCCCAAAGTTCTAAAACTGCCGCAGCACCTAAAATAATAATAAGTATTTTGAAAGCTTTAACTATCCAACCAATTAACTCTTTGGTTAAAAGTTTTTCTAAACCTCCAAGGAGATAAGTAACGGGTTGAATAAATTGATGTATTAACCAAAAAATTAAAATTGTAATAAGTGATTTATTTACATTATCTATAAACGACTGTGACTCGATACTAAATTCTAAATAATAGCTTGCTATAAAAAAACCTATAACAATCGGAAAAAATCGCGCGGGACCTTCCATTGCTTCAACAAAAGTATCATCTAGTTTGTTTGTTGTTTTTTTTGTTATTTTTTTTAATCGATTAATAATAATTTTACTAATAAAACCCCTAAATAATAAAAAAATTAAAAAAATTCCTAAACCAATTAAGATTTGAAAAATATCAACGCCAAGAAGACCTTTTTTCCATACTTCAACGAACAAAGCTGAAAAATTTTCGAATATATCCATTTCTTACCTAATTTTGTTTAACAAAAATTCTTCTTCTCCAGGATTAAAAACAAATACTTTTTTCCACTTAATCTTTTTTAAAACTGATAATACCTTCTCGCTTATACACATTAGATTAGACTGAGTCACTACGTTTAAAAGTGAATATTTATTTATAAGATTAAATAAATTTTTAGCACTCTTTGCAGAATAAATAAAAAAAACATCCGGGGGATTAGTTTTTAAAAAATTTAATGTTTTTTCATCGATATCTTCAATTGGGAGTGATGTATAATTTGAAATTCTATCTACTGAAAAACCTGCATTTATTAAATCGTAGTCAAGATCTTTAGATATAAACTCACTACTTAAATAAAGTAATTTTCCTGGTTTAGTATTAAGATTTCTTATTATTAATTCAATTAGAGAATCTACTGTTCCTCCTGAAGAATAAGTATTTATAAAACCAGCTTGCTTTGCAGTGATCTCTGTAGAATTTCCTACACAAAAACATTTAATTTTATAATTAAATTTTTCTATATTCATAAATCTTATTGCATTAGAACTTGTAAAAATTACAGCTCTATAATTTTCAAAATTTATCTTTTGAGTTTCAATTTTTTGAATTTTAATTACAGGAAGATGTGTAACTAAATGTCCTAATTTTTTTAATTTCCCAATAATAGTCAATGAATCTTCTTTAGGTCGTGTAATAATAATATGCACTTTTTAATTTCCTTTTTTTGAAAAATTTGAACCAGCCTTTTTCAATAACTCTTTACCAGCTTTGTATCCTAATTCTTTAGCTTCACTAAAATGTCTTGAGCTTTGAAATTCAAATTTTTTATTTCCATCATCTGAGAATAGTTCACTTTTTAAAAATATATTTTCATTTGATATTTGGGCTAAACCTCCAATAGCTGTATCACAATCTCCACCTATTGCTTCTAACACAGCTCTCTCCGCCTCAATACAATAGTACGTTTTTTCATCATTTATAGAACTTAAAATATTTAAGGTTTTTTTATCATCTTTTTTACATTGCAGAGCTATAACTCCTTGACCTAAGGCAGGCAGCATTTGTTCAACAGTAAAAATTTCTTTTACTTCATTTTCTAAATTCAGCATTCGAATTCCCGCGTAGGCTAAAACTATAGCATCGTATTCTTGGTTTTTTAATTTTTTAATTCTTGTATCAATATTTCCTCTCATTGCGACGATTTGAAGATCGTTCCTTAATATATTTAGTTGTGCTTCTCTTCTAAATGAGCTGGTTCCAATTTTTGACTTAGGTTTAAGTTCTTTGAAAGATTTATTTGCATAGCTTAATAGAGCGTCCCTTGGATCGTTTCTTTTTACTACGGCATTAACACATAAACCATCTGTCATTTCTGTAGGTAAATCTTTTAAAGAATGTACCGCCATATCTATTTTTGATTCCAATAATTCTTCTTCAATTTGTTTACAAAAAACACCTTTTCCTCCAATATCTGATATTCTTTTATTTTGAAATATATCACCGGAAGTCTTTATTATTTTTATTTCTATTGATCTGTCTTCAAGCCCTAAATTAGATTTTATTAGCAATTTCTTTACATAGCTAGAATAAGCCAATGAAAGCTGACTTCCTCGAGAACCTATTATAAATTTTTTCTTAACTGTCATTATTTTTAAAACTACTTATGTTATATTATTATTTTATATTTATAGACAGATAGTTAACCATGAAGAAAAAGCTAACTTTTTTAGGAATAGAAACAAGCTGCGACGAAACTGCAGCTGCTGTTGTTAAAGAAAAAGATGATGGAACTGGAGAAATTTTATCAAACATTGTTTCAAGTCAGGTAGAAGAACATAAAGAGTTTGGAGGCGTTGTGCCTGACCTTGCTGCTAGAGCCCATGTAGAAAAAATAGAGTTAATAGTTAATAAAGCAATAAAAAAAAGCGGCCAGAACATAGAAGATATAGATGGAATTGCTGCAACGGCTGGCCCTGGTTTAATTGTATGTTTAACAGTAGGTTTAAATATCGGAAAAGCAATTGCTGGTTCTTTAAATAAACCTTTCTTAGCTATAAATCATTTAGAGGGTCATGCATTAAGTCCAAAGATTAATAAAAAAATAAGTTTTCCATATTTATTACTTTTAATATCAGGTGGACATACACAATTTCTAGAAGTTAATGGCATTAATAAATACAAAAGATTAGGTACAACAATTGATGATGCTTTAGGTGAAGCCTTTGATAAAACGGCTAAACTCTTAGGTATAGAATTTCCAGGTGGGCCTAAGATTGAGGAGTGGGCAAAAAAAGGTGACGAAAATTATTTTCAACTACCAAAACCGATTATAAAAAAAGGTGGCTGTAACTTATCCTTTGCAGGTCTTAAAACTGCTGTGCTGAAAATATCTAAAACATTAAAAAATAATAATGAAAAATATAATTTAGCAGCATCATTCCAAAAAACTATTAATGAAATTCTTTATGAAAAAACTAAATTGGCTTTTGAAAAATTTTTAGAAGGTAAAAAAATAAAAAATAATGTATTTGTTATTGCTGGAGGTGTTGCCTCAAACTTATCTATTAGAAAAAATTTAACTAAATTAAGTATAGAAAAAAAATTTGTACCTATTTTTCCACCCATAAACTTGTGTAGCGATAATGCTGCGATGATCGCATGGGCAGGAATAGAGCGTTATAAAGTTAATTTAATTGATGATTTAAATTTTCCTTCAAAAGCAAGGTGGCCACTGGATCAAGCTGCCCCTTTCTTAAAGGGTCCTGGTCTAAAATTATAAAAAAACAATTAAAGTCCTACCCTTAGATCGTGTCTGACTTTTTCAATGCCATTTAAATCTCTTATAGGTCTTCTTTGTTTGGAAACAAATGTACGCAAAGATTTTTTCTTAACATTTTTTTCGTCTGTAACCATATCAAAAGTTACTCTTGGAATTTTTTTAGTTTTAATAAAAATATTGTTTTTTCTGTTTGAAGGAAACATTTTTTGAATCAAATACTCAAAATAAAGCAAATACTTAACTGTAGGATAAACAATTTTTCTTGGTAGTTTATCAACAAATTTATTTCCAACTATATAGTGGTCAATTATATAACTGATAAAAGTAAATTTTAGCGCATTATATTTTAAAGTTTGGTTTGGGTTGTTAGCTTTTATTTTTTGATATTGAGCAATATATTTTTCATTTAATTTTTTGTTCATATTTTTTGGTGAACCGAGTTCTTCCCAAAAAGTTCTTGAGGCTTCAAGTTTTACTAAATATTCCCAAAATAAAACTTCGCTTATCGGAGCTCCGTTAAGATTTATATAATAACGTTTATAAGTTCCTGCATCTGCTACACGAGTTAAAAATTCAATTTGATCTTTAGTTTCTTTTCCAATTATTCCCATTTGTTCTCCATATTCCCATAACGGTGTACCTGGCAGAGGTAAAGCATAAGAAGTTTCTGACTGTAGCCATCTTGGATGCACTCCAACTTTTGCGGCTACCTTACCAAGGAAATGTCCCGTTTCTTGGGTAGTTGTTTCATCTTCACCTGGCATTCCTACCAAAATATTTATTGGAGAATGAATTTCATGACGATTACATGCCATAAGTGCATTATAATTATCTTCTATTTTAACAACCTTTTCCATTAAATCTAAAATTTTTTGACTTCCAGTTTCGATTCCATATTTTAGCATGCAACAACCGCTTTCTTTATAATATTTTACATCTTCATCAGTTGTGCTTGTGCATCTAACGCCGCATGCCATCCAAAGTAAATTATTTTTTTTAAAAGTATCAGCTATTTGATAAGCTTGCTTTTTGTTGGAGCCAAAATTTTCATCTAATACTATAATATGTCCAACATTAAAATTTTCCTTTAGATATTTTAAATGATTGTCTAGATGTTCAAGTGGATTAGTTCTATAACCTTTGGTTGATCTTTGGCAAAATGTACATCTAGCAACACATCCTTTTGAAGTATAAATTCCAGCTAAAAATTTACCTCGATCTTTGTCTTTTGCTCTGTCATCAAAATCAAACCAGCCAACCGCTGATGCTGGTCTTAAATAATTTGTAATTAGTTCAGGTTTATCTTTGAGTCCTGTTTTTAATAATTCATAGTCTGCGTAAAGCATCTCTTCTGCAGGAATAGAAACCCCAAAACCATTTAAATTAATTTTTCCATTTTCATCAAGAAAAGCTACGCCTTTAACTTCAATTAATTTTGCTTTTGTTTGAAAATTTTTTCTATCTGGATATTTTTGAACATGTTCTAATATTTTTACCCATGCAATTTCTCCGTCTCCAACTACAGTAAGATCAACTTCAGTGCTTTTTAAAACTGCTTCTGAAGATGCTGAAAGATATCCTCCCATTACAATCCAAGAATCTGGAAGTACTTTTCTTGCTATACTAGCAATTTTTTTTACTTGAGAATATGAAGTTGATGTTACGGCACTTAGTCCTATAACATAAGGTTTATAAGAAGAAAAATAATTTTCAATATCTGTGTCTATGATATGAGGAAGAAGCATATCGATGTCGTAAAAGTCTGGTGCTGGAAAACCAGCTTTTTTTGTTGATTGAACTAAACTAACAATTGCTGTTTTTGGTGTAATTGGACACTGACCTTGTGATCGATTTTTTCTAACCTTAAAATTTGTCCCTTCAACTGGAATTGAACATAGTGAGGTTCTAAAATTTTTTTCAATCATAAATTACCTATATTTGCCATAGTAGTTCAATTATTGAACATAATACCAAAAATATCGTATATTTCAAACTTAAGCAAGTCAAAGTAAAAATTTATGTGTTATTATTGCAAATTTAATCAATAAAAATAAATGAAAAATGTGAATTATTGGCTACTCAAAACTGAACCGGACGAATGGTCCTGGTATAATCAGGTTAAATCTGGACACAAAGGAGCAATATGGAGTGGTGTAAGAAATTTTCAGGCAGCAAAAAATTTAAGAAATATGAAAATAGGAGATCAATGTTTTTTTTATCACACGGGTAATGTAAAAAGTATAGTTGGTGTTGTTGAGGTTATAAAAGAAGCTTTTCAAGATATCACTGACAAATCCAATAAATTTGTGGCAGTTTCAGTAAAAGCTGTTTATCCACTAAAAAGGGAAGTGAGCTTACAAAAAATCAAAAAAGATAAGGTTTTTAAAGATTTTTCTTTAGTTAAACAAAGTCGATTGTCTGTGATGAAAGTTGATTTAAAATACTGGAAAACAATATGCAAGAAGGGTAAAGTTTAGCAATCAGAGAGAAATGGCCAAAAAAAAAAAAAAAAGAGATTAGAAAAAAAAAAAAAAAAAGAAAATAAAAAAA
>Ga0066836_10000914_pt1 | contig 15087 bp, 9 predicted proteins | sample ETNtaG_18_FD_71568 | JGI IMG/M metagenome (GOLD analysis project Ga0066836, IMG submission 71568) | Marine microbial and viral communities from oxygen minimum zone, Eastern Pacific Ocean - ETNP201302SV91 | ecosystem: Environmental > Aquatic > Marine > Oceanic | place: Pacific Ocean: Eastern...
TGCTTAATAACCTTGGCTCTTGCTTTTACAGGTGCAGGGAAAGTACAATTTACAATACTACCTTCAGGAGCAACCATTTTGATTGGAACTATTAAGCCATCGTTATTCGGAATCTTTGAGGCCAGCATACACTTCACAGGATATACTAATGTTGAATAACTTATGCTGTATGCAGCATTAATTGCTGAATGCCATTGTTGTTCTGAAGAGCCTGTAAAATCAAAAATTAGATTTTTGTTTTTGACAAACATCTTCAATTTCAATTCAAATTCTTCCAAATAGCCGTCGCATTTCAGCGAGTATTCTGTAATTTTATTGGGTATCTTACTTATTTGTTTTTGAAGATATTCAGTTGATAAATTTCTAATCCTTTCTGAGACTTCTTTGAGATCATTTAGTCTGTAATCTGATAGTAATTCAACTATTTTCTTTTTTGCAATTTGATGAGTTCCAACTATTGCTTTCAAATCGCCTAATACTAAATCAGGGACTCTACAATTTGAGGCAATAAATTCTTCTATTATGCTACTTATTTTACCTTTTTCGTAAAATTTGTTTGGCATAACTCGTAACCCCTCCATAAACATATCTGATGCTTCTAAATCTCCCAAATGTCCACCTACATCTGAAACATGTGCAACAGTTCCAACATAAGCTACTACCATCTTTTTATAAAAAACAGGTGAAATAATATTAAAATCTGGCAGATGAGTACTTCCTATCCAAGGATCATTAGTTATAAAAACATCTCCATCACTTATTTTCTGTAATTTATACTTCTCTAAGATAATTCTAGTTGTTCTTGGTAACATTGTACAGAACTGGGGAGGACTCCATTTCGCCTGTGACAATCCATTCCCAATTTCATCCATCAATACACAACCAAAATCATGACTTTCTCCGACAATCGTAGAAAATGATGTTCTTATTGTAGAATTATCCATTTCATCTGAAATGGATACTAGTCTTTGCCAAATAATTTCTAAACTTACTTGATCTATCATTTCATTTATAATTTTTAGTTGTGTATTTTTTAGTGCAGTAACCTTTGTCTAGATCGTCATCAATTAATTTTCTATTTCTACTTAATGGATCACCATGTCCTCCTCCTCCGGGTAATTTTAAATCGATAATATCATTTGGTTCAAAATCAAATATTGGGAATTTTGTTAATATTTTCTGATTATGCTTAACAACACCTACTTTCCCATTTTTGCCTTTTTTTAATCCCTGAGGGGCACAAAATATTTTATCTGGCCTCAATCTAGCTTTTATTGTTTCATTACCAATGTTCTTGATGATAATACTCTGTCCCAATCCACCTCTGAATCTACCTGCCCCACATGAATCAGGAATTAATTTTTTCTCTACAATCATAATTGGGGCCTTAATTTCCATTATTTCAATGGGAGTTACGGTACTGTTATGTGGAAAAGCAATTGGATTTAAACCATCCAAAACAGACATTGCGCCCCTGCCTCCATGAGGCAACATGTGTGTGGAAAATTTGCCATGTTTTTTTGTTATCCCACTAAAACTGAATGGCCATATGCTTCCAGATCCGGCTTGTGAATATTCACCAAACACATCAGTCAAAGCTCCAAACAACAATTGATTTATATTGTTAGTAACTTTTGCTCTAGCCTGAACAGGGGATGGGAATTTGGTGTTCAAAACACATCCAAGAGGTGCTTTTACATTTATTCTTTTAAATAATCCTTCATTATTTGGGATATTACTGGCTAAAGCGCATTTGAAGGGATATATTGAAGATGCATAAGTAGTATTGTAAACACAATTTATAGCTACATTTTCAACTTGCTTTGATGATCCTGAGTAGTCTATGTCTATTTCTTCTTCATTAATATTAATTGATACCGTTAAATACAATTTTTCAATATAGCCATCTATTTCCAGATTGTAATCATATTTCCCATTTTTTAATTCCTTAATTTTACGTTTCATATGATCATCTGATAAATCAAGAATAGCATCACTTAGAATTTCAATATTTTCTAAGTTGTAATCGTTTAAAAAATCTTTGAACCTACTTATACCCAGCATATGCGTCCCATATATTGCTCTTAAGTCTCCTAATACTAAATCCGGGACTCTACAGTTTTTATTTATAATATTAAACAAGTCTTTATTTTCACTATATCGATTGTATAATTTAGAAGGTGGTATTCTAATACCCTCAGTGAAAACATCCTCAGCCTCAATATCACCATCATGCCCCCCAACATCTGACAAATGAGCCACAGTTCCAATAAACGCGACAATTTTCTTTTTGAAAAATACCGGAGTCATAATCACGTGGTCAGGTAAATGACCTGTTCCTATCCAAGGGTCATTAGTAACTAATACATCCCCTTCGACAATATTTTCTTCACCAATTTGTTTCAATACTTCTTTTACCGTCCTTGGTAATATTACACAAAAATTCGGTGGTGAAAAACTAGACTGACACAGTGAACGGCCTTGAGAATCGACTAAAATACAAGCAAAGTCTCTACTCTCACCAACAATGGTAGAAAATGAGGATTTAACTGTTGCATTATCAATCTCATCCATAATCGCTATAAGTCTTTGCCATTGGATTTCGATATCTATTTGATCATATCTATCCATAGTCGATGCCTCATTTTATGATTTTATTAACAAATTTATTGTTTCCAGGTTTTTATTACAAAAACATTTTATATATATATGTTGTAAACTTTGATTATCAAAAAACTTTGCTATTAATTTTTACTTAAACCAATATTTAACTATTATATAAAAGTAAAACTTTATAATTTTTCCATTACCAGATTATTATTTATGTTTCATTTTTTATCATTGAATTTTACTACTATGTTATTGAAATCGTCCTTTCTAACTTCACAATATTTTGGAACAATACAAGAGGTTTCAATACTTTGTAGAATTAAAGGCCCCTTGTAACTTTTATTATAAAGTAATTCTTCAACATGCATATATTTACATTTAATCACCTTTTTACCATCATATATCTCCCTAAACTGCTCTTTATAAGTATTTTTTTTGTAAGATTCCTTATATTTTATATTTATTTTTGGTTGTTCAGCTTTGACAACTACTTTGCAAAGTGTTATTTCAACATCCAGATGTTTATGCGCATACCCATATATAGATTCATACTTTTTATAAAATTGATTTTTTATATATGAAACATTAAATTTGTTGTTTTCTAACGAGCATTCTAAATTTATGTCATGCCCTTGGCCAGAATGTCTTATATTTAAAGAATATATTGTTTTTTTTACTTTTGAAGATTTAAAATCAAACAACTTATTTTTGTTGTCTTTCTCTAATTGTTTGAAAATAGATTTAATTTTCGCTAAATTATTTTTATTAAGTATGCAGATGTGTGTTTTAGAAAATTCAAAGGAAGGTGGAGATGATAAAAAACCTAAAGATGAAGCAACACCTGCAGTAGATGGAATGATAAAACCTGGCATTTTTAAGGATTTGGCAATTGCATGAGCGTGAATTGGACCAGCTCCACCGTATGCAAATAAATAAAGTTTCCTCGGATCGTAACCATATTCAGATATGTATACTCTTGTAGCAGTAATCATATTTTCATTTACTACCCTGTATATTCCATAAGCTGTATCTGTGATACTCATTTTTAATTTTTTTGCTAATTCGCCCATTGATCTTTTGGCTTTCTCTTCACTTAGTTTCATTTTTCCGCCAAGAAAGCTATCTTTATCAATATGCCCTAAAATTAAATTAGCATCAGTAACCGTGGGTTCTAATCCACCTAAATTATAACAGGCTGGTCCTGGCTCTGCACCCGCAGATCCAGGACCTACTTTTAACATTCCTAGATCATCAATCTCTGCGATAGATCCACCACCTGCTCCTATCTCTATCAAATCTAATGTATCAATATTAATTGGTATGCCACTTCCCCTTTTAAACCTATCCAATCGTCCAACCTCAAATGAAGATGCGTGATTAGGTTTGCCATTTGTTATCACACACATTTTGGCAGTTGTACCTCCCATATCAAATGATAACAAATCACTGAATCCAGATTTTTTACCCAAAAATGCAGCGGCAATTGCTCCCGCTGCAGGTCCAGACTCAATAAGTCTTATGGGGAACTTTTTTGAAATTTCTACTGAAGTTATACCCCCACTAGACAACATAAGTCTTAAAGGACTTTTATATTTATTTTTTGCTATATTTGAGACAATCCCATCCAAATAATTTTTTGCTAGAGGCTGTATATAAGCATTACATATAGTCGTGGACATCCTTTCGTATTCTCTTATGAGCGGGGATATTTCACTAGACAATGAAATATTTACATCTGGGAATTGCTCCGAAATAATTCTTTTTAAAATATTCTCATTCTCAGGATTTATATATGAGTTAATTAAACACACAGCTACTGAATTATTACTATCCAGATTTTTTATTTTTTTTAAACTATTTAATATTTCTTTAAATCTTTTGATGTTTATTCCTTCATTCACTTTGCCTGAAGAATCGACTCTTTCATCAATTTCGAATCGCATATATTTTGGTACTAAATGTTTAACTTCTTCAGCATGCAAATCATAAATGTCATATCTCATCTCATTTTGTAAATCTAGTATGTCTTTAAACCCTCTCGTCGTAAAAAATATTGGTACCGTACCTTTCCTCTCAATCAATTTATTAGTAAACAAAGTTGTGCCGTGTATTATAATTTCTATCTTGCTTTTATCTAAACTATTAGTCTCAAAAATTTCATTTAATCCTTCAATAAAAGAAATGTATGGATTCTTCACACTCGTCAAAACTTTATTTTTGTATATTTTATTATTGGATATTACAATAAAATCCGTAAATGTTCCGCCAATATCTATTCCGACTTTAATCATATTTTATTTAAATTTTGCTATAATATTCTGGTTATGATCTTTTGTAAAACTGCAGTTATTAGGAATCACAACTGTTGAATCAATTTCTTCAATTATTGCAGGGCCAGCATAATTTTTAAGTTCACTCAAATCTGCTCTTTTATATATCGATGCAAATAAAGGCTTACCCTTATCAAGATATATCTGCCTTTTGGTCAATTTTGATTTCTGGTCATAATTTTCTTCACTAATCTTAAATTTTGGGTTCTTTCCAATTGCCTTTAATCTCAGCTTAGTAATTTCTATATCAAGTTTTTTATGTGAAAATCCATAAACTGTTTCATAGCTTTTATAAAATTTATTTTTAATTACTTGTATATTTTTATTTCTGATATCTTCATTTTTTATATCAACTAATATTTCATGTCCCTGTCCCTTATGCCTCATATCTGCCTGAAGTATGAATTTCACATCTTTTTGTTTTTCACTAGATCTTAACAGAGTATCCAAACCTCTTTTTTTCATCGTTTCGAAAATTTTGTCCATTTTTTCAAAAGCATCAATTTTCAGAATTGAAATAAATGATTGGAAAAAATCATAAGATACTGGTGCATTTAAAAAACCTACTGTGGAGGCAACTCCGGCTTTTGCGGGACAAACAAAACCTTTCATTTTCAAAGATTTTGCTATTGAATGAGCGTGTATTGGACCTGCACCGCCAAATGCTATAAGAATTAGTTTTCTTGGGTCTGAGCCTCTTTCTGCAATGTGTACTCTAGTTGCTGAAATCATTGACTCATTGACTATCTTATATATTCCTAATGCACTATCAATTAAACTAATCTTAAGTTTATTAGCTATATTTTCTTTGATTACTTCTTTTGACAAATCCTTGTTTAACTGCATTCTACCTCCAAGGAAATTGTCTGGATTTATAATTCCTAAGACTAAATTAGCATCTGTCACAGTAGGATATTTATTACCCCTTTCATAACATGCAGGTCCAGGGTCTGCACCAGCTGACTCAGGACCTACTTTAAGTAAACCTAGTTCATCTACATGAGCTATCGAGCCGCCTCCTGCACCAATTTCAATCAATTCAATAGTTGGTATTTTGACCGGCAAACCACTTCCTTTCTTAAATCTATGAACTCTTCCAATTTCAAAATTATCTGATATTGTAGGCTTACCATCTTTTATCAAACCCATTTTTGCTGTAGTACCGCCCATGTCAAAAGATAATATGTTTTTTTCTTTAATTTGTTTTCCATAATATATGGCAGATAAGACTCCTGCAGCCGGTCCAGACTCAACCAAGTTTATTGGATAATCAATTGCTGTCTGAATGTCAGTTATGCCTCCTGAAGATAACATTAAAGATAGCTCATTATTTAAATTTAACTTTTTTTGTTCTATTAATAGCTTCTTTAAGTATTTAGAAACCAGTGGTTGAACATAAGCGTTACACAAAGTTGTAGATATTCTTTCATATTCTCTTATTTCAGGGGAAACTTCGTTAGATACTGAAACTGAAACATTTTTTAATTTTTTCTTTAGTATTTCCTTTACTTTTTCTTCATGGCTATTATTTTTATATGAATGTAAGAAGCAAATCCCAACTGCTTCAATTCCAGATTTTTTTATATTATCAACAATTTTATTTAATTGAGTTGTATTTAGTTTTTTGAAAACAGTTCCAGTTGCAGTAATCCTTTCATCAACTTCAAATCTATTATTCCTGCTTACTATTGGCTCAGGTAATTCAATTAATAAATCATAAATGTCATACCTCATCTCATTCCCTATTTCAATAATATCACTGAAACCAGAAGTACATATCAGTCCAGTTTTAGAGCCTTTTCTTTCAATAAATGCATTAGTTATTAGAGTGGTGGCATGCGTAGTATGTACTATTTTTTTAGGATCTATGTCGTACTTATCAATTAAGTGACTTATTCCGTCTATTACTGCATCTGAAGGTTCTTCAGGTGTTGTAAGTATTTTATGCGTGTGAATTTCACCAGATTTTTCATTTAATAAAATAAAATCCGTGAATGTTCCTCCAATGTCAAATCCTAGTTTATAGGTACCCATTTTTGATTTCATATTAAATATTAGAATTATATTATTAAATATTCTTAGTTTTGAAAAAAATATACTGGTTTATTTCAAAATAACCTTTCTTTAAATCGTATTTAAAAATATTTTTTGTGCTGTATTCACTCAAATTTATAGCTGACATTACTAACCGTGTTTGACTGTATTGTTTTGGTAATAATAAATATGTTTTCTGTTTAGGCATATAATCAAATATTAATTCTAGCTTATTCCCTTTTTTCCTTATAGTAGCATTAATATTGTTATTATAAGAAGTGTATTCCCCAAGTATATTTTTTGTAATCTCACTAAATTCCAATTTATTTTGAAATGTCTTTTTATATACTAGATTACTTATCAAGACTTTAGAAACTTCTTCTGCAGAAATATCATCAGAGTTTGTTAAAACAATTGCACCAACCCCCTTTTTAGGTATTATTGAAACATTTGCTCGCCCCCCCATAATTCCTCCATTATGAAAGATCAAATTGTCTCCACAAAAGTTTTTGTTAATAAAAAACCCCAATCCTGAAAATGTTTTATTTATAGTCGTATTGTATTTTAGTATTTTTTGTGTGCTACACATTTTTTTAAAAGTAATATCTTTTATAATTTTATTCTTCGAATCTTTACTCAATAAGGATATTATTAGTTTTTTTAAATCTGTTAAATTACTAACAATACCGCCAGCTTGCTGAAATTCTGAATTAAGAAGCGATCCAATGGTATTGATTTTACTACTAGCTACTATGTATGGTGTAGCTATATTTTTACTCGGGAAAGATGCGTTGCTAAAACAAGTAGAATTCATTCCTAAAGTTTTAAAGATATTCTTCTCTACATAAGATTCATATTCAATTTTGGAAATCTTCTCAATTATTATACCTAAAAGAATGTACCCTATATTTAAGTACCTGAAATTTTTACCAGGAGAATCTACTTTATTAATATTGATATTTTGTAATATGTCATAAATATTATTCTTGTTTATGTCCTTACCAATTAAGAAGTAGTTCGGATTATATCTACTTTCTGAAAATGCTAATGAACTTATTCCTGTTGTGTGCGACAATAAATGTTTTATTTTAATATTTGAATTCTTTAAAGTGTCGAATAGTTTTGTGTTATTAAAATATTCATAAATATAGCTATCTAAAATATTAGGTTTATTTTCAATAAGTTTAAAAATAGATAATGCTGTGAATATTTTAGTTATACTCCCAATCCCATAGGAAGTTTCTATAGTCGCTTTTATCTTTCGCTCAATATTAGCTAAACCATAAGATTTGCTATAAATATCCTCTCCATCACGATTAAAAACTAAGCAATTTAAGGATGGAACCATACTACAGGTTCTTTCTATGTATTCTTCAATTAGCATTGAACTAACTTACTAAAATATTGTGGGCAACATCTATTTGCTCCAATTCCTCCTTACTTAAAATGCAATTTATAGATTTAATATTCATTTCTAACTGTTTAACACTCCTCACACCACAAATTACAGAGGTAATGTTTCCAAAGCACAATAACCAGTTGATTGCTAATTCTGATAATGATATTTTCTTTATTTTAGTAATTACTTCCAATTCTTCTATATATTTAAAATATTTATCTGAAAACATATCTTTCATGTTATCTGACCATTCTCCGCGAGAGCCCACTGGTATAATGTCCTTTTTATATTTACCAGTTAAAAACCCACTAGCTAAAGGGAAAAATGGAATGAAATCAATATTCAAGTATTTTAATAAGTCTTCCATTTCTGAGTATATATTTCTCTTAATCAAATTAAATTCAGATTGAAGTGCAATTATTTCAATATCATACGTAGTTTTCGCTAAATTATATGTTAAAGCAGTCTGCCATTGATTAAAATTTGAAATCGCTAGATACCTTATTTTCCCCTGGTTTATTAAAATATTTATGTTTCTTAGTGTCTCACTAATTGGCGTTATCTCATCCCACTTATGAAGGTATAAAATATCGATGTAGTCTGTATTTAGCTTTTTTAAGCTATTTTCAACGTGATAGTTTACGTTCACTGCACTTAATCTTCCATGACCTTTATCATCATCATTTGGCCATCCTACTTTCGTGGCAATGACAAAATCTTTTCTGTTATCTTTTAAATATTTTCCGATGCACTCTTCCGACCTTCCATTTGCGTAAACATTTGCTGTATCTAGGAAATTTACCCCATAGTTTTTACATGCAGTTAAGATATTATTTACTTCCTTTTGGTCCACGTTATGACCAAATCTATTTGTACCAATCCCAATTTCTGATACTGTCAGTCCCGTATTATTAAATGTTCTATATCTCATTTTATATTCTCCTGAAACCATTTAGTATACTCACTAATCCTGATTGATTTGTTTTTGGGTGCCCCTAATCTATTTAAATCATGGTTCTCATTAAAAAATCTAATATATTTTGTTTTAACATTAAAATACTTAAGTGCAGAAAATAATTGATCACCTTGATCTACAGTACAACGTTGGTCTTGTGCTGAATGCACAACCATAGTTGGAATTTTAATATTTTTTATTTTTGATATTGGCGATCGGTTGAAATATGTGTTTATATTATCCCAAGGCATTACATTAGAGTGTTCCACTTTATCTAAAAGGTAGCCCATATCGCTTGTGCCAAAAAATGATGCTCTATTAAATACTGTTCGATCTACTACAGCCGCATTAAATATGTCCGGATGTTGGCAAATCATCCAACTAGTAATGTATCCACCATAACTGCCTCCCGCAGTAAAGAGATTGTCCCCATCATTATTACTCGATTTTAAATAATTATTTAAAAAAGATATATTATCAGAAACATCAAGATCTCCCCAGTGCCCCTTGATAGCCAGTGAAAATTCCTCTCCATGACCATAATTACCTCTAGCATTGCAGTTTATTACTGTAAACCCTTGCTTGCTATAATATTGATTTTCAAAAACAAATGTATTACTCCTCATCCCACCAGGACCACCACCATTGTACAAAATGATTGGCGTCGATTTTTTTTGTTTCCTGTCTCCTTTATTAATCCAACCAACAATATCCACACCATCATTTTTAAACCAAAACTCTTCAGTTTCTTGTAGATCTAATTGGCTTATTAACTCATCATTTACACCTGTTAATTTTGTTCTTTTACCATTTTCAAAAATATATATATTTGCAGGATCATTACTTTTTGCTTCCAGAGTAATTATTTTTTCTTCTTTCATATCAAAGCAATAGCCATAAATGACAGACTGACTCTCAAATATTTTTTCTATTTTTGCAGTATGAATATTTAATTTATTTAAATGTATATAACCATATTCATTTGACAAGGCATATATTTCTTCGCCATTACTACTCCACTCTACTTTATCGTTTCCCCCATAATATTTTAAATCATAGTTTCTAGAATAATCACCGAATGATATATCTATATCTTCGGTAATACATCTTTTTTGCTTATCCTTTATATTAATTAACCATACTCTTTGGAATCCATAATGACCATGAGCCTTATTATCATGTCCACAAACTGATAAATATTCATCTTTAGGCGAAAAACTTATGTCACTACCCCTAACATCTTCAAACTCAGCAATTTTGCTACTATCAGCACGATTTAAATCATCTATATAATATATTTCTTTTTTCCTTTCAAAGTCATTAGTGATGCTCTTATTTGTGATTAGAGCTATTTTACTTCCGTTATTAGACCATGCATATCCACTAACATCGTATTTTCCGTTTGTTATTTTTTTCAATACACATTTTTTTAAATCATAAATATATAAGTGCTGATAAGAATTGCCCGTAAAACCTAGAGAATCTGATTTCCAATTGAACCTTTCTAAAAACAAAACATCTTGTTTAAGTTCATTATCATTATTTAAATCATCATCATCGTATTTTAAAAATGAAATATAATCTCCACATCCAGATATTTTTATATCACTGATATTTTTGTCCTGCTCAAAAACAACCGTACTACTAGCGTTATATAAATCTAATAGTTTGATTGAATAATTATCACTGTCTTTATTTACATTTAAATAAATTAGTTCATTATTTTTATTCCATCGTGGGAAACAATTTTTACATCCATCGTTCAATTCTAGTATTGTTTTTTTACTATCAATCTCATATAAAACAATTTTTGATCTATAATTATTATCTATTTTTGATGCTATTGTCTCAGTATAAGCGATATATTTCCCGTCAACACTTATTCGCGGATCATCTATAATATTAAAGTTGTATAAATCTTCTATTTCCATAATAAGCACCTAAATTTCAATTTTGTATTTATTTATTTTATCAAAATCTAAATCTACTCCTAACCCTGGCCTTTCTGTTGGCAGTAACATATTATCTGTTTCAATAATATTATCTTTCAGTATCGTATCATCTAAATCTGTTGCTGGCGAAGGCCACCTCACAGACTTCATACTGCAGGCTAAATGTATTGCCGCCATAGCAATTAGATCATAGTATATTGCTATAGATAGCCCTAACCCAGCAGCATCAAAAATGGCCCCAATATTCATGACAGATGTTATTCCACCATGTTTTGAAATTTTCATTAATGCCAAGCTTGCAGCTTTTTCTTTTACAATCTCAATTGCGTCTTCAGGACCATAAATAGCTTCATCAGCCATAATAGGTGTGTCTAATTTGCTCGCTAAAACAGACATATCACACTTTCTGTGAACAGGCTGCTCTACAGCTCCTAGCTTCCCTAATTGTTCCATTTTTTTTAAAGTCGGTACTGCCTGATCAATGCAATAGCCGGTATTACCGTCTACTTGTATAACTGTTTTTTCACCTATGCTATCAATTACAGATTTATACCTGTCCAAATCTTCATCTGGGTCCATGCCTATTTTCATTTTTAAAACTTTATACTTTTTTTCTTTGCACATATTTTTAGCATATTTTGACATCTCTTCAGGACTACCGTGATGGACAAAACCCATTAATTCAATACCTTTATTTATTTTCCCGCCCAATAAATTATACAACGGAGTGTTAAGAATTTTACCTTTAAGATCCCATAAGGCCATGTCCACACCTGATATGGTAAAAGTATGACTGTGAAAAGGTAGATTCTTGTTGATAATATTTAAAATATTCGTATGCTCTAAAGGATCTAAACCTATAATATTTGGTTTAATATATTTTTCTATATTAATAAACATTGACTCGGCAGTTTCACCGTAAAAAGGGGCATCTACTGATCCTTGCCCATATCCTTCCAAACCAGAATCAGTTTTTATCACAGTTAGAACTGTGGTTGCTGTCTCATTACTACCATAAGAAGTTTTTAATGTATCTGATCTTGGAATATCAATTACATAGCTCTGGAGATCTGTTATTTTCATTGTTCACCTTTTCGCTGGTTATAGTTTATGATATATGTATACTAGATATCATATATCATTACAAGCGCAAATTTAACTTTTTTCCTCACACATAAAATATGCGGATATTTTCTTTGGAAAATATATATTCCTATAACTACAACTATTTACCTTTATGGTTAATAGGCTTTCTTATAAATATTCTTAGATGGAGTGAAATTGTAATCACAGGCATTTTAATATTTGAGATTACAAGCTCTCCATTTCAGGTAACATTATTATTGATACTCAGATTCTTATCACTAATGTCATTCAGTGTGTTTTCAGGAATAATTGTTGATAAATATAATAAAAAGTATTGTTTATCAATTAGTTTATTTTTGATAGCAATAATATCAATATTGTTCTACTCATTCACAAAACAAAATATAAATATTTACATACTTCATTTGTACTCAGTATTAAGTGGGGGGTTTTGGGCAATGGAAAGCACCGCCAGAAAAGCACTAATTATTGAGTCGATTAAAGTAGATTTTTATGCTAAATATATTTCATTAGACACATTATCTTTACATATAACACGCTGTATTGGCCCTTTGTTATCTGGGTTTTTTTATAATTATATAACTATTTCATATTTATTTTTATTATCTTTTAGTACTTACATTATTTGCTTTACATTATCTATTTATATTGAAAATAACAAAAACCCTAGCTCCACAAACATAATATCTATTTACGATTATAAATTAATTTATAAAAAGATTATTAACGAAAAATATCTAGTACTTATTTATCTAATAACAATTACTTTTAATATTTGGGCTTATGCGCATATATCGTTATTACCAGCGATCGTTGATATTGACGATTTTTATGAGTCTAGCCACATTAGCTATCTTTTTGCTATTGAAGCATTAGGTTCATTGTTCAGTATCTTATTTATATATATTTTTGATAAGCAGAAACTATATAATGTGTATTATATTGCTGGCACAGTCATAACCTTATTATCTGCACTTATATTCTGTTTTAGTTTTAATATATATTTTACATTAATTATTTTATTTATTGGTGGCTTTGGTTCAGGCTTGTTTAGTGCCATGCAGCCAATTCTGGTTGCCTTATATTCACCACCCGATTATAAAGGAACTATGCTGGGCTGCTTAAATTTGTGTATTGGTTTCGCCACAATAGGTTATCTTAATGTGGGCTTATTAAGTACACATTATGGTGTAAAAGAAGCTATTTTAATTTCAGCTGTGGAAGGTTTATTTATTTTAATACTTAATTTATTTATATTTAATAAAATGAAAATTAATATATTGCCAAGAGGTAAGGAGTAACAATTCTAAGTAATATTTTACATATAGTTCTAAATAAAGCTTATATTTAATATCAATTAGCAGATTATTATATTTTAATGATACAGTTAATTATATGATGTTTTAGGAATTCTGTTAGTTTATTAATAATAGAAGAATCTCGAACATTATAATGTTTATCGAAATCTAGTGGCAGTAGAAATAGTAATATATTTTAATAATTTACTATTAGCACATTAAATCAAAATTTAATGTATAAATCTGTTAGTTTCTTACGAAATGTGGATGTTGTAATATGTGACTGATATTTCCTACACATGAATGGATAAGTATGACCGTCCCTCGGGAGTAAAATACTTCATTCCTGTTTTAAATGAAAAACATAGAGATAATAAATAATATGGAGAATTTAGGAACACTATATAATACATATTCAATTGTTGGTTATGATCCAATTTCAAAGGATTTGGGTATTGCGGTTGCTACAAAATATATTGCAGTAGGATCAAGTGTCCCATTTGCAAAACCAGAAGTTGGTGCGTTATCTATTCAAGCATATGCAAATCCAAAATTAGGACCCCAAGGCCTTCAATTATTAGAAAAAGGATACTCCCCTAATGAAACAATTGAAATCCTAATGAAAAAAGATGAAGGCAGAGATTATCGTCAATTAGGTATCGTGAATTCTAAAGGTCATTCAGCGACATATACAGGAAAAAAATGTGAATTTTGGGCAGGTGGAATGACAGAACAATATTGTGCAGCCCAAGGTAATATGTTGATAGGCGAATCTACAATTTCAGCAATGATAAAATATTTTGTTTCGCATAGTGGAAATTTAGCTGATCGATTATTAGATGCATTAATTGAGGGAGAGCAAGTAGGTGGTGACAAACGAGGACGCCAGTCTAGTGCGTTGTTGGTAGTAAGACCTAGTGCTGGAATACCTGTATATAACAACAATCTTATAGATTTAAGAGTTGATTCGCATTTTAGTCCATGTGAGCGTTTAAAAGAATTATTAAATGAATATTATGATGTTCAAATTATAACGGAAAAAGAAAATTATCTAATCTTAAATTCGGGAATAATAAATGATGTGCAGTTAGCCCTATACCGTTTAGGAAGGTACAGGGGAAAGATTGATGGTAAGTATAATAAACAAACTAAAAATGCATTGTGGTCATTTTGTGTTGTAGAAAATCAAAAACATAGATGGACTGAAGAACCTAAAATTGATCCTAAATTGTATGATATTTTAATTAAATTTTCGAAATAATGCATATTATGAATAACATGGAATCGGTATGGATTTCCGATCTTTACTTTTTGTTAACTGGTAGATGTGATTTATGATTGTGAATTTGTTTTAATTAATAAAATAATCGAGAACTTTATAAATTTTGAATTAAAAACTTGA
>Ga0066836_10000917_pt1 | contig 15075 bp, 16 predicted proteins | sample ETNtaG_18_FD_71568 | JGI IMG/M metagenome (GOLD analysis project Ga0066836, IMG submission 71568) | Marine microbial and viral communities from oxygen minimum zone, Eastern Pacific Ocean - ETNP201302SV91 | ecosystem: Environmental > Aquatic > Marine > Oceanic | place: Pacific Ocean: Eastern...
AATTTCCAGGTCGGTTCTCTAGGTTGGATTCGTCTTGAAGCAGGGCCGCTCGTTCACATTACAGAGCCAGGCCCTCACATGCTGGCGGTAACCGTTCACAATCAGCACCCAACCGCGAATCAGCAGATTCGCCTGAGTGTCAATACCGATTCAGAGGCCGACTTCAATTTGAGGTGGGTTCGAGTGGTCAATACCGACCAACAATTCGAACTCGCACCAGATGCGATTCGAATCATCAATATCGAAGTCTATGTCACCGACATAAACCTCGAGAATTTGGATCAGGATACCATGGTTTTCACAGCGACACTCAAGGTGGAAGCCACCGATGACAATACCGAACTGGCCATCGATTTCTCAGCTGACAAGTATGTGGTGACTGAATCATCAGAGGATGCAGGTGGCCTCGGGGCCGCGATTCAGAACATCGCTACTTGGGCGATTGGCCTCATTCTCATCCTTGCACTAGGTGTTGTTTTGGTCAGAGTCATCATGTCGACTGAACACGAAGAAGAGATTTCCTCTTTGGGCGGGTACGAATCAAGCCTCGGATTACCCGATGCTCCAACGCTACCTGACGCGCCCACACTACCCAGTGCAGATACAACAGCGAATTCGATGTATGGAGGCACTCAGGAACTATTCGCGCAGCCGGTGATGGCCACCCCGCCACCACCGACAGAACCTGAACCACAACCAGCACCAGCAGAGCCGGAACCTGCCGCCACTTCCAGTGCCCCTCCATTGCCCGCTAGTGGGCTACCTGAGGGGTGGACGATAGAGCAGTGGGAACACTACGGCGAGGAGTATCTACGCCGCCAGAGCGGGGCGTAATTCCTTCAGACGTCTTTATGAATGGGTCCTGAGTCGCCAAGTCGCCCCATAGGGGCGTCAATAGGTGGAATGAGCAATGTATGGTGGACAACAACCGATCTTTATCCTCAAAGAAGGTACCAATCGAACCCGAGGGAAAAGTGCACAGAGCAACAACATTGCAGCCGCAAAAGCGGTTGCAGACGCAGTTCGGACCACATTGGGCCCCAAAGGCATGGACAAGATGCTCGTCGATAGCATGGGTGATGTCGTCATCACCAACGATGGTGCTACCATTCTGAAAGAGATGGACATTGAACACCCTGCAGCCAAGATGATTATCGAAGTTGCCAAAACTCAGGAACAACACTGCTACGATGGGACCACCAGCGCGGTCGTCATTGCTGGAGAACTTCTCAAGCGCAGCGAAGACCTCATTGAACAGAACGTTCACCCTACCGTCATCTGTGAAGGATTCCGATTGGCATCTGACAAAGCCGTCGAACTTCTTGATGGCCACGCGATTGATACAGACAAATCAACACTCCACGAAGTCGCTAAGACAGCCCTTACCGGTAAGTCAGCAGGCGCCGTCAAAGCATTCCTTGCCGACATTTGTGTCGACGCCGTGCAAGCGGTTGCACGCGAGGAAGATGGCGAGATTTACGTGGATTTAGATGACATCAAAGTCGAGAAGAAACAAGGTGGTTCGATCAAGGACAGCACGTTGGTCGATGGAATCATCCTCGACAAGGAGCGGGTCCACAGTGGAATGCCTCGAAGTGTTTCAGGGGCCAAAATCGCCCTCATTAATTCAGCCATCGAAGTCAAGAAGACAGAAGTCGATGCCAAGATTCAGATTACCGACCCAAGTATGTTAGCGCAATTCCTCGACGAGGAAGAGAATTACCTGCGCAGCCTGGTTGAGAAGATTCAGGCTGCAGGTGCCAATGTTGTCATTTGCCAGAAGGGCATCGATGATTTGGCTCAACACTACATGTCCAAGGCTGGATTGTTTGCCGTTCGTCGTGCAAAGAAATCCGATATGGAGGCACTAGCCAAGGCAACAAGCGGACGAATTGTAACCAATATCGACGACCTCAGTGGCGACGATTTGGGTGAAGCCGCCAAAGTAGAAGAGCGCAAAATCGGAGAATCCGACATGGTCTTTGTCACAGGTTGTCCCGAAGCGAAGAGCGTCAGCGTCTTGCTTCGTGGAGGCACCGAACACGTGGTCGACGAAATCCGTCGTGCATTCGACGATGCGATCGGTGTTGTGAGTGTGGCCAAGGAAGATGGTTCAGTCCTCACCGGTGGTGGGTCTGTCATCGCATCTCTATCGAGAGATTTGAGAGCCTTCGCAGAAGGTATTGGTGGCCGTGAACAAATGGCCATCGAGGCCTTTGCCGGCGCGCTTGAAGTCATTCCGAGGACGCTTGCCGAAAACGCTGGACTCGATCCAGTGAATACAATTATCGAAGTTCGCAAGGCGCATGCAGAGGGCAAATCTACCTACGGTGTCAACGTCATCGATGGCGGTGTAATGGATATGAGAGCAGCCAATGTACTCGAGCCTGTTCGAGTAGTTGAACAAGCGATTCAATCAGCCACAGAAACTGCAGTCATGATTCTCAGAATCGACGACGTTATCTCCAGCCGAGCTGGTGGTGGCGGTGGAATGCCTGACATGGGTGGCATGGACATGGGCGGCATGGGCGGCTTCTAGTCACGAGCGGCTCGCAGGCTCCCTTTGACCCCCATAGGTTGAAGAATCGAATTCAGGTGGACGTCCTGTTCAGCCCGTAGGGCTGGGTGGTGTTTCATCCATGAGCGCGGTCGTAAAGGTCTGGATTGATGACGGCTGTATCACTTGTGATGCTTGTGAAAACATTTGTCCAGAGGTATTCCATGTTGAAGATGACAGTTGTGTAATCGTCGATGGCGTGAATCCCAGCGAATGGGGTGACGACATCATTGAAGCCGCCGATGCTTGTCCAGTGGACGTCATTCTTTTCGAGGTTGCAGGAGGCGATGAAACCACTGAGGGAGAAGCCCCTGCAGAGGTTGCCGTTGAAGCCCCTGCAACTGCACCTGCAGCTGCTGCCGAACCAGTAGGTGATGGCGCATTGGATGCAGTTATGGCCGGCGATCGAGATTTACACATCCTTTTCGGCAGCCAATCTGGAAATGCAGAAGGTCTCTGCTCTATGATTGCAAAGAAGGCTGCTGATTACGGGCTCGTGGGTCATGTTCACGACATGGACGGCTTCGATTTGGGCCGCATGGCTGGAATGAAGAGAATCCTCATCGCTTGTTCTACATGGGGCGAAGGTGAGCAACCGGATAACGCTGAGGAGTTGTACATCGCAGCAAAGGGTTCGGGCAAGATTCTTTCAAACACGCATTTCTCTATTTGCGCCCTCGGTGATACTTCCTACGAATTCTTCTGTCAATCTGGAAAGGAATGGGACGAGGTGCTCGAGACCATGGGTGGCACACGAATCCAGGACAGAGTAGATTGCGATGTTGATTATGACGCACCGGCTGGAATTTGGATGGCTGAAGCGCTTTCCCGAATCGCTTGTGTCGATGATAGTGGCACATTCCAGGAGGATTTGGTCGCAGAGATGATGGCGCACGCTGCTGGAGACTCCGCGAGTGCAAGCAGTGGCGACGTCGCCATTGTAGCGATGCCAGAGATTCAATTGTTGGCGAACATCTTCCGCTATGACGCCGATACAGGCGAAACTGGCTCGGATGCGTGGGCGTTCTCGATTCCAGGACATTACAGTGTTCTAGACTTACTTCGAACACTCAAAGCAACACAGGATGGTTCTCTGACATTCCGCGATGGGGCTGTCGATGATCCAACGACAGGGGTTTGCGTGAATGGACGTTTGGTCCTCCCGGGGATGACTCGACTATGCGACGTTGTGCGCGACAAGGGAGATGGTGCTCAAATCAGAATCGAACCCGTCGCTGCATACGATGTGATTCGAGATTTGGTTGTCGATTACAGTTCTTATGACAATCTACGAGCTGCTTCAAAGCCGTGGTTCGTCGGTGGACAGCGAGAAGGGACCTTCGCAGGAACTGAGGTCATCGGCACAATGGATGCCGTTGTCTCAACCGAATTACATGCCTCCAATGATATTGCGAGCCCTCAATTGCTGCATGCCACCAGTGACGCAGTCCCTTACAACCGATCTTACATGGGTCCTGCAATCGTATCCCACCTATGGAACCGTTCTTGCGATCCACGAATTTCGGATAAATCACGAACAGCAATTATCGAAGCTTTGGCCGATACAAACGGCGTCAAATCGGAGACTGACATCGCCAGTATCCATCGCCAAGGAAGCATGGGTGCAAATGCGGCCAAGTCAGTTCTTCAGGCCAAGACCGCAGTCCTTTCTCACGACGGATACAATGGCCGCCATGGCAAACACGTTTGGTGGTACACATGGTCTATCAAGAGCAGTGGAAAGGTCAATGAGACAACGCTCTATAGAACTGTCCTGGGTCCAATGGGGCTGGCGAGCAACGCACTATCAGGTGTATCTGCTCGGATGATTTTCGGATTTACCCGGACCGGACGACCCATGTTCAACGAATTGCTTGGAATGGTGGCTCCACCCGCAGGAATTGGAAAGATGCCCAAGCAATTCAACTCCGCTGTAGAAAATCACCATGAAGTGATTTCAATCTTCAATGAAATGGATGGTCGATTCTAATGCCAACTCGCTATGCATATCATCCCGGAAACGTTGCTCACAGCAACGCGATCGAGGTTGCCGATACAATGCCCCTTGCGGCCGAGTCTCTTGGAATCGAATTGGTTCCACTCGATGGTGCAACAAGTTGTGGTGCTGGTATCATTCGTCAGGCAAACGCCGATTTGCAGGTGGTCCTCAATGCCCGCACATTGGCTCAAGCCGAAGCGATGGGTCTAGACATCATCACACCTTGTGCGACGACTGCCGCGACGCTTCACGAGGATCTGACCTCTCTTCGAACCAATGGAAAATTGATGGCCAAAACCAATGATATTCTCGAGCGAAATTGTGGGTTGACACTGACGGGCGAGGTCAATGTCCACCATATCCTCCATGTCATCGTCGATGAACTGGGGATTGACAAGGTCAAATCCGCCGTAAAGAACACCTTTGAATTCAAAATTGCAGGCTACTATGGCCCCAATATTCAGCAGGAAGGGGCCTGTGGTGGGGATGATGTATTCGATCCGGACTACCTTGAGCAGGTCATCGCAGCTGTAGGTGGAAAACCGGTCGAATGGTCGAGTCGGACACACAGTGTTGGTGTTCCTGGTATATTTTCGGAAGAGAAAACGGTGATGAAACAAACTGCTGCAGTATTGGCAGACGCCAAATCCGAGGGCGCCCAGTTGGTCGTCAGTGCGTGCAACTTGTCACATATGTTGTTGGATGTATATCAGGGGAAGGCCGGGAAGACCACTGGACAGGCGACAAAAGTCCCCACCATCCATTTGACAGAACTCTTGGCATTTGCATTCGGGCACCACATCGATCGGTTGGCGCAGTTGCGAACACGTGTGCTTGTCATTGGCGACTAATCGCCACTACCGTGTAGAATCCGCACAATCTCTTGTGCAAGATTGACTGACAATCCGGGTACTTGCACGATTTCCTCATCCGTCGCACCCGCCAAAGCCGCCATCGTCGGCCAGCGCTCAAGAATTCGAGATGCCAATGCTGGGCCGATTCCAGGAACCTGTTCAAGCATTGAGCGCGTAATCCCGTGCATCTCTCTCCGCCTCTGCTCCGATAGTGGTCCTTCAGAGGCGTCAAGAATGGGAGCTGCTGGGTCAAAGACACCCTCTGCAGCCATATTGGCCGCATTTATCGCAGTATTTTCCGCATCATCTGAGACACGGTCCGGGTGTCCGCTTGCCCGCATTCGATTTTGAGCGACTTCTGAAAGTTGTTCCAGCATCTTGGTTTCTCTGCGGGCAGATACCGCGATAAATCGCGCAGTTTCGGCGGTATCTGTAGAGGTGACAACCGGTAGGCCATAATCAAGCGTCAACGTCGCCAATGCCCCCATTATCGCCTGCCCACTCACTGCACGATGTTGAAACAAATCACTCCCTTCAACGACGAGCAGGGATCTTGGTGCAGCCCCAACCAAACGACTGGCTTGGTCAAGGAGCCGTCCATCGAGCAAACTGTCCACGAAATCTCTAGTTCCTTTCCTCTCAATGAGAATCCTATCACTGATTTTGATATCTCCAACGGGTAAATTGACGACTTCCACAGTCAAACCCTCCTGTCGCAACCGAGCCGCAAGCGCGCTCTTCCCTTCTCGATGATCGATGGAAACGATGACACCATCTCCTTCGGGCAAATGCACCTCTTCGTGTATGGTTTGTACCAAAGTCTCCGCAGCGATGACAGGGGCCTCCACAATCAATCGACTAGACTCCGGTTCAGAGGGGTACGAATCGAGACCAATCTGCCCCGTAGGTCTCATTTTCCGGGCCAAATCTTTGGCATTGATTTGTGGTTCAATTTCGGGTTGTGTAACGACAATTTCCGGGGCGACAGTATCGTCGATTTCTGGGGCCAAGCGTTCTGATTCAGTTTTCAGAAAATCAGCTGTGGGTCGGTCGTCATCCAAAGTGAAGGCCTGTAGATTCGAACCTTCGGAAGCAATGGGTGCACCACCACGCTTACGCCGTACTTGTTGAATCGACCGAAACATTCGCTCCTCACGAGATTTTGCAGCGGCCCGCGCACCTTCATCCCGAGTCCCTTTTGCAATCAGGACGTGAACGGTCCCTGCACGTTGTCGACCGGTCCTTCCCCTTCGCTGGATGGTTCGGATTTCACTCCCTACCGGTTCGTAAAAGATAACCAAGTCGGCATTGGGGACATCAAGACCTTCTTCCCCGACACTGGTGGCCACCAATACATTCGCTTCGCCTGAACGGAAAGCATCCAGGCTCTCGAGTTGGATTTTCTGACTCATCCCTGAGGAACCCTCTCGGCTGGCTTGCCCCACAAATCGCTGAGGTATCGCGCCATCAACGTCTTTTAGGATCCGTGATATTTCTTCTACCGTGTCCCTGAAATTGGCGAAAACAATGATTCGACTTTCTGGACTTTCCTTGAACTGTCGCCGAACCATGCGCCGAACCATCGTCACCTTGTTGTGACATTCATCCATCGAGGAAAGCGTTTCTTTGAGTTGAACAATTCTAGGATCTGCCGCAAATTCCTTCGCTGACTTTTTCTCATCTTTTCCACCCTGTCCGATTCTAGAAAGGGACTCTCTGGTGGCTGCTACACCTTGGCATAATAGCGAAGAAATGAGATTGTTAAGTCGCATGGCAATTCCATTTTCCTTCGCTGCTCTATAGCCAAAAGACTCCCCCTTTCCTATCGAGATTGAAATACGCTTTTGCGCCTCTTGCAATCCACCCGCTGTGATGTGCCCCTGTCGGGTGTAGAATCCGAGTCTACGCGATCGATCGACAATTCGATCAAGCCAGATTTGCAGCGGTTGTGCCAATAGGCGTAATTCTTCAGGCACCACGACAGGTACATCGTTGACCTCAAGTCCGGTTGCATAGGGAGCGAGTAGAGCATCACCTGGTGGACGTGCGTGGATGTTGACAATTCGCAAACGCTCGCAAACTTCGTTGATTTCAGCCTCAACGTGACCAGGGCTGGCCGTTGCTGCAAGTACCAATCCATCTGGGTTCTGCTCCGCAAACAGGTCGCCAACCTGCGCCATCGCATGATTTCCAGTGGCTCTGTGTGCTTCGTCTACAATCAACAAGGCCACATCACCGAGATGGGTGATTCCGTTCTGAACATCATTGCGAACCACTTGAGGTGTTGCGACCACAATTTTTGCAGATTCCCAAATCGAACGTCTCTTTTTCGGTGATACTGAACCGGTCAATCCGACAATTTGCTCTTCTTCGGGGAGATTGAGTAAATTGTTCAGATCCGAGAGGTGTTGATTGACCAATGCATTGGTGGGTGCGAGCATGATACCTCTTCCACCAGGTTCTCGAAGGCGTTCGGCGAGAGCCATGACCTCAATCGGGGTTTTCCCCATCCCGGTTGGCAGAACGAGCAAAGTCGATGCACTGAGGCAATGATCCAATGCAGATAGCTGATACGCCCGGGCCTCAATCGTCCCTTCGACGAGTAGGTCATGACGTATCGCAGCAGACATGGCCACCCTGCGTTTACGCCGAGGTTCTTAGGCAAATCGCTTTGTCAAACCGCATCACGGCGTAGCAGAGGGCCCCCCATAGGGGGTCCTCCCAAACCGAGCCGTTCATATACGGGATGTAGGTCGGAGGGCCGCTCAACACTGGGCGTCCAGACACCACCGGGCAATGCAACAGTATCCCATACAGCCGTCGATTCCACTTGTGAATCTCGGTTCGGTGTCACGGTCGCCCCTGAAGTGAAGGGCCGGCGTACTGCCGCTTCGGCGGCATATACACCGTCAAAAAAACTGGAGGAACCCAAATGGGAGATACGCACCGCCCGAAGAAGGGTAGCATGGGCTTTGGCCCACGTAAGAGGGCCAACAGGCCCTACGGGCGTGTCAAGAGTTGGCCTTCCTCCGATTCCGATGAAGTTCGAGTTCAGGGTTTTGCTGGATGGAAAGCAGGAATGACTCACGTTTTGATGCGGGATCTCAACCCTGGAAGTCCAAGTGCAGGTGCTGAAGTCCGGAAGGCTGTCACCGTCGTCGAAGTTCCTCCAATGCGTGTTCTAGCCGTTCGCGGTTACAAGATGACTCCCTACGGCAAGCAGTCTGCAGGCGAGGCATGGGCTGAAGCCGAGAAGCTGGGTGACATTCTCCCAAACCTTCCTCGCCGGATGCCAGAGCGCAAGGAACACGATGCTGAGGCACACCTCAACAAACTTCGAGAATCCAATTTGTCCGAAGTTCGTATTATCGTTGCAACAAATCCTGACAAAATTTCCGCCGTTGGTAGCAAGACCCCAGAGGTCATGGAAATGGGGATGACTGGCGGCGACAGTGCTGCACAGTTGGAGTGGGCCTCCGAGAAACTCGGTGAAGAATTAACCATTGAGGACGTATTTGAGTCTGGTTCAGACATCGATGTCATCGGTGTAACCAAAGGATATGGTAACCAAGGTGTTGTTCGTCGATTCGGTGTCAAACTACTATCTCACAAGAACTCCAAGCGCCGACGTCAAATCGGTAACATGGGTGATTTCGGAACAGCATATGTTCGCAAGACCATTCGACAAGCAGGTCAGACCGGATACCACCAGCGAACCGAGTATAACAAGCGAATCCTGCGAATTGCCGGTGAGGAAGAAACCCAAATCACACCGGCTGGTGGATTCCTCCACTATGGTGAGGTCAACAACCACTACATGATTATCCAAGGCAGTTTGCCGGGTCCGGCAAAGCGACTAATCCGATTCCGTGATGCAGCACGTCCTCGAAGTGAGCAGCATCCTGTCGATATTACCTACGTCAGTACGGCGTCCAAGCAGGGGGTGTGATGAATGAAGGTCAAGACCTACGAACTCTCCAACACCATCGAGGTCGAGGAACTCGAAGCTGGCATCATTATCGATTACAGTATCGAGGCCGCAGATGGCAAGAACGTCACTCTTCCTGGTGCGTTTGATACCGATTTCCGTCCCGATTTAATCCGCCGAGCTGTTCATTCATCTCGTGCAAACCGTCGCCAAGCATACGGCCACCGTGAACACGATGGTAAGCGTGCTCCACAACCGGGTATGAAACACTCAGTGGAATGGTGGGGCAAGGGTCGTGGTGTCAGCCGCATTATGCGAAAGTCTGGTGCACGTACAGGTGCTCAGAATCCTCACACGCGCGGGGGCCGGCGCGCGCACGGGCCTATGGTTCAGAAAGAGTGGGGCCAGAAACTCAACACCAAGGAAGCCAATACAGCGCGCGATTCGGCAATCGCAGCAACAGCGGATTCCGAGAAGGTCGCTGCTCGCGGACATCGCTTCAGCGACAATGTCCGCTTCCCGATCGTGCTTGGCGGTTATTCTGAGGACGACGAAGATTTCGACATCGAAGCACTTCCTTTGGAGAAGGCGACAAAGAAATTCATCGCAATGATGGAAAGCATTGGCTTGGGTGACGACCTCACTCGCGCAAATGATGGCCGTAATATCCGCGCTGGAAAAGGCAAGATGCGCGGCCGACGTCGCCGAACACCTCGCAGTATTCTCTTGGTTGTCGCACAACGCGACACCCTCGCCAAAGCAGCACGAAATGTCCCTGGAGTGGACGTTGCTGTTGCCAAGGACCTCTGCGCCGAGGATTTGGCGCCTGGTGGTGACGCTGGCCGTCTCACCGTTTGGACAAAGTCAGCCATCAAGGCACTGGAGTGATTGAAATGGATCCGTACAAGATTATCCTCATGCCCTGGATTACAGAGAAGTCCTTGGAACAACGCCGAGTGGCTGCTGAGGATATTGGATATTACCAGAACAACAACCGTCTCGAGTTCATCGTTCGCCGTGAAGCCAACAAAGCACAGATCAAGGCGGCCATTGAGGAACTTCTTGAGGTCCGTGTGGCCAAGGTCAACACGCGTATCTGTAAGGAAGGCAAGCATGCTAGCGTCAAACTCGCTGAGGGTTATGATGCAGAAGAGACAGCACTCAAGCTGGGAGCATTCTGATTGGAGGTGTGATGTATGGGCAAGCGAATTCGTGCACAGCGTCGTGGTTCATCACCAAAGAACCGCGTTCGGAGCCACCGGTTCCCCGGTGCAAATAGACTCCCGCGTAAGGATGGCGAGATGGGCGAAGTTGTGGATATGATTCACAGCCCAGTCCACACCGGTCCTTTGGCCAAGTTGAAGTTTGAAGATGGAACCACTGGCCATGTCGCAGCGACTGAAGGTATGTTTGTGGGTCAAAAAATCGCCTTTGGTGAAAATGTCAGTCTCCGACCTGGTAACGTTACTACATTGGAGCAGATTCCAGAAGGAACTGCAATCTCTAACGTTGAATGCAGACCTGGTGACGGCGGCAAGTTCGCTCGTTCGGGTGGCAACAATGCAATGCTGGAAACTCGAATGGGTGACAAGGTTCGCGTTCGATTACCCAGTGGAAATCTCAAGGATCTACCAGCGAAATGCCGAGCAACCATCGGTGTTTTGGCAGGACACGGCCGCACGGAGAAGCCTCTGATGAAGGCCGGTGCAGCTTACTATCGCGCAAAGGCGCGAGGCAAACTCTACCCAAGCGTCAGCGGTGTCGCCATGAATCCAGTCGATCACCCGCATGGTGGTGGTAATCACCAAGCTGTTCACGGGCCCAACAGCGTTGCCCGAACAGCACCGCCTGGTCAAAAGGTTGGACACATCGCCCCAAGCCGCACTGGTCGCGGCCGTGGCAAGAGGAAGGAGTGATTCTGAATGGCACGTAAGAAGAAGTTCATGCGCACTCCCAAGGCAGCTCGCCGTGCAGCACGCAAGCGTCGCTCGGGTATTTCGGAGCGCCGCAAGAAGGAATTCACCTATCGTGGTCTAACCGTTGAAGAGTTGACTGCACTTCCGATTTTCTCACCAGAAGAGGATCCTGATGCACTATCTGTAGCGGGTGTTATGCCATCACGTGTTCGACGCAGTATGAACCGAGGCTTCGCAGAAGGCATCACAAACGGTGGCTCAAATATCGAAGAAGAACACATCATCAATCGCCTACGCGATAACCCCGGCAAGTCTGTAAAGACTCATTGCCGTTCCCTATACATTCTACCCGAGATGGTCGGTCGAACGATTGGTGTCCATGATGGACGCGCTTTCAAGATGGTCGAAATCTTGCCTGAAATGATCGGGCATGCACTCGGTGAATACGCTCCAACCCGTCGCAGTGTTACGCACACTGGCCCGGGTGTCGGAGCAACTCGGTCCAGTAAGCACGTGGCCCTAAAGTGAGGTGAAAAGAATGAGTAGAGATCGTTCCAAACCCCAATCGGGATACACACAATTGCTGCAAGGTGGACGCTTGGCAGTTGCTCGCGCAGTGAACCGCGACATTCACCACAAGCACTGCTATCAAATTGCACGTGCCGTCAAGGGTATGTATGCTGGTGATGCGGTAGAATATCTTGAGAAGGTTGTCAAGCAAGAAGTCGCCATCCCCTACACTCGCCGAAGTCGCGCTGGTAAGGGTGGTAACACAATGGCGGGTCACCGCAAGGGAAAGATGGGTCCAGGCCGATACCCACGGAACGCATCAATCGCTTTCATCAAACTCATCGAGAGTGCCATGGACAATGCTCGCCAGCATCACGAAGACATCGATGCGGAAGACATGGTCATCACACACTTGGCCGCTCACCGTGGCCAAGTCAAGAAGGGTATGCGCCCACGCGCTCGCGGGCGCGCGACCCCAAACAATCACTATCAGGTCAACCTCGAAATTTTCATCGAGGATTTGACTGCCGAAGATGAAGAAGAGGAGGATGATTACTGATGTCGCAGAACAGTACCATTCGCAAATTCATCGATCGCAACGTTGAGCGCCAATTGGTCCGCGAGTTCTTGCTTTCAAAGACAGAACGGGCTGGATTTGGTGGACTTGACTTCCAGCGCACACCCGAGGGTACGAAGGTGACCCTTTCGGCTGAACGCGTCGGTATGGTCATCGGTCGTAAAGGCAAGATCATCAATGAATTACAGCGCAACTTGCAAGACAATTTCAAGCTTGATAACCCACGACTTGAAGTTGCTGAGATTGAGAATCCAGCTCTAAACGCTCAGGTCATGGCCAGCAAACTGGCAAGCGCCCTAGAGCGCGGCTGGTATTTCCGTCGTGCCGGCCACTCTTCATTGCTCAACATTATGGATGCTGGCGCAAAGGGATGTTTGGTCGTACTTAGTGGTAAACTCACAGGAAGTCGAAATCGCACTCAGAAGTTCCAGAAAGGCAATATCAAGTATTGTGGGGACACTGCTCTACAGTTCATGGACGTCGGAAAGGCGGTTTGTGTGAAGAAACTCGGTACCATCGGTTGCACGGTTGCAATCATGCACGCCGATAGCAAACTTCCTCACGAAATTCGCATCAAAGATCGACACGAAGTAGGTCTTCCTCCACTTTCAGAGGTTGCGGTCATCAAAGAAGGAAGCGAAGAACTCCCTGAACCGATTGCAGAAGAAGCACCTTCTGATGAAATTCTCGAAGAGGTCATCGAAGAAGAACCGGTTGCAGAGGAGGTTGTGGTTGAAGAAACTCCAGTCGAAGAAGTTGCTACTGACGAAGCTGCCGACGATTCTTCAACTGATGAGGAGGCGACAGAATGACACACCTCAAATCACGCGAAATCGACAATATGTCGGATGAAGCACGTCAGTCCCGCCTGATTGAACTCCGCGAGGAATTACTCCAATTGCGCGCACAACAAGCGCTGGGTGGTTCCTCATCCAACCTGGGTGCATACAAATCGACCCGCCGGTCGATTGCACGCCTTTTGACAAAAATGAATGAAAAGAAGGAGTGATCACTGAATGGCCGCAATTTGCAATCTGTGTGGACTCCCCGATGAACTATGTATTTGTCAAGAAATCGCAAAGGAGCAACAGAAAGCAATCATCAGTACAGTTCGAAGGAGGTATGGGAAAATGGTCACGATTGTAGAAGGTATCGATGATACTGCGATTGACATCAACCAGCTTGCTAAGATCCTGAAGGGTGCCTGCGCTAGCGGAGGAACCGTCAAGGGTCGAACGATTGAACTTCAGGGAGAGCACAAGAAGCGTGCATCCCAGGTTCTGAAGAAGAACGGATATCAAGTGGAGGTGCGCTGAATGAGTGACAGTATCCACATGCCATTCCTTTCTCGAAACCTGACCGTGGAAGCATCTTCAGATGCTGATTTGGTCGGTATTTCAGGAATCGTGGTCGGCGAAACACGTCGCACCATTGCTCTCGATGTGGGCAGCGAGACCAAGACTCTCGCAAAGAACGTCATCGAGTTCACCCTCGACAATGAGGGCGAACTCATTCAGGGCGCTATGGTGTGTCAGCGCCCCGAAGATCGAATTCACCGAAACTACCGGAGGAACTGAAATGCGAGACATCGGAGTAGACGTCAGTGAGCCGACAGGCGAATGGGATGGCGACGAGAATTGTCCGTTCTACGGTTCTCTGAGGCTTCGTGGACAGATTATCGAAGGAACCATTTCCAAGGTTGGAATGCAGAAGTCGATTATCGTTAAGCGTGAACACATACGCTACATGCCGAAGTTTGAGCGCTACGAAAAGCGAACCCGTAGTTACGCTGCACATCTACCAGCTTGTATCGGAGAGGTCAATGTCGGCGACAATGTTCGCATCATGGAGTGCCGACCACTTTCCAAGACGGTTACATTCTGTGTCATTGAAACGGAGGCGAGTGCATGAGGGGAATTTCATCCAAGGTAACCCGTGGTCTGCCGACCCAGGCGCGTATCCAGTGTGTCGACAACACCGGGGCCAAGGTCGTCCAACTAATCTCTGTGCTAAACACAGGTGGTGTTGCACGCCGATATCCTGCAGGTGGGGTAGGTGACTTGATCGTTGTAACGGTCAAGAAAGGCACACCAGAAACCCGCCGACAAATATTCCACGCAGTCATTGTTCGACAAAGGCGCCCATTCCGTCGGTCAGATGGAACATGGGTGCAGTTCGAAGACAATGCCTGTGTTCTCGTAAACGATCGCGGAGAAGTTCGCGGATCGGATATCAAAGGGCCTGTAAGTCGCGAAGCCGCGGAACGATGGCCCCGAATCGCCGCTACCGCGAAACAAATTGTGTGAGGTGAAATAAATGGTCAGTAAGTCCCCAAGTAAGCAGCGAAAGACTGCCGCAAATGCACCACTGCACACGCAGCGAAAGCGCCTACGCGCTCGATGCCTTGATCCAAATTACGCCAATATTCGAAATGTGACAATTCGTGTCGGCGATGAAGTTGAGATTCACCGCGGTGACTTTGGACATCCAAATTCACAGAAGGGCGAGAAGGGCAAGCGACATGGTGAGGCTCGTGGCAAATCTGGATTGAGAGCTGCAGTTGCCAGTGTCAATACTAGCACAGGTCACATCAAGATTGAGGGTGTTATACATTCCAAGGCAGACGGTAAGGACGAGGGGATTCCAATCCACGCGTCCAATGTTGTCGTCGTTAAAATCGACGATAGCGACCCGATCCGCTTGAAGAAATTACAATCTCGAAATGGAGGCGATG
>Ga0066836_10000918_pt1 | contig 15070 bp, 8 predicted proteins | sample ETNtaG_18_FD_71568 | JGI IMG/M metagenome (GOLD analysis project Ga0066836, IMG submission 71568) | Marine microbial and viral communities from oxygen minimum zone, Eastern Pacific Ocean - ETNP201302SV91 | ecosystem: Environmental > Aquatic > Marine > Oceanic | place: Pacific Ocean: Eastern...
TCTGCTAAAACAGCCTTCGCTAGTAATGGTGAAATCGTCACTTTAGAGAGGTATCATTCATTCGCTAGCATCGCGGTAGATGGCGTTGCTGCAGGCGGAAATCATGACTCTAATGATATTGTTTTGAGTATGAGAGAGCCTACAGGAGATTACATTTGGGCCAAGAGCATTAGAGGAAATGGATTCTACATTGAGGATGTTGATGTCGACAATAATGGTAACATTTACGCATTATTCCAAGCAACTGCTACAAGTAATGACCCTGTTGAATTCAATTACGATGGAGTGACGATTGACAATAACGGCAAAGAGACTGTTATTCTTGCAAAATGGGATTACTATGGAAATTTACAGTGGGCAATCAATACTGAATCTTCTGGTACCTCATCCACCGATTCAGCATCAATATCGAGATCAGCTGACGATGAATCTTCAGAAATGGACTTAGATAAGTCAACTGGCGATGTTGCAATAATCGCTAAAGGAAAGACTGCCAATGATGATTTGAAGTTCGGAGGAATGCAAGTTGGACCATTTGGAACTTGTCTAACTACTCTCCAACCTTGGGTTGCGAAAGTCAACACAAATGGACAAGTCCATTGGACTTCAGTAGGTAAATCCAACCCAACTAACTGCAGGGCTACTTATGAGCATCAAGTTGTCTTACATCACGATGGTTCTGTAACAGCAGCAGGATATGTTTCTGCAAGCAATAGCCAATGGGATTATGACTTTGGGTCTTCTTCTGCCACCTACTCAGGCGGAAACTATGCTGGGCGCGCTTCATCTTGGATTGCACATGCAGATTCCTCAGGAAATTGGTTGTGGGCAGAAAATGTGACAACAGAGCGTTCCAATGATGGTTCAAGTTACGAACATTACTTTACAATGGACAAGTTTAGCGATGATACTCTATTCTTCGCATATGTGGGTACACGTAACTATTGTACGGATCTAGAATTTGCAGGAAACTCATCCGGTTCGCTGACAACTACCTCTAACAGATATTGCTTGCACATAGCAACAATGAACCACACCACGAGTGACGTTATTTCACTCAAAACTCGAGTTGGTTATGATTCAAATACAGATAACTTCAGAAGTGATTCGATCTATTCTGCAGTTGATTCTAATGATATTGCACATGTTTTGATAGACATGTCTAATGGACACGACCTGAGAACAACTGGATTTGACAAAGACCTAAACGTAGCATATGATGTTACTTCTTCGTATTGGACTGCTAGCCACTATACTTCCGACTTTGGACTCGATAATTCGGGTTCAATTTACTTCGCAGGTTATCATGGTTCGAAATTCATGGACAGAACAGCATCATTGCTGAGTCAATGTGGCATCGATAATACGAATTGTAATGGCGTTGATACTTGGGCACCAGGACAAACAAGTATGTATTCTCAGTCGGTAAATAAACTCTACAGATTCTGGGGAGATTTCGATCACGAGATAAACTATAACAGCCCATCAGAAGGTGCATATTCTCTTTTTGATGCGATAGGATATCATAACGTTAATGTTGCAACTTATCAGTTAAATGATAGTGCAGGGGCTACAAACAACGCAGCCCTTCCTTGTGTACTGTCGTTCAGTTCTTCTTATGGCAGAATATCTGGAACTCCAACTACTGGTTGTACAGACACTGCAAATGAAACATATACGATTACTGTAAATTATGGTTCATCATCATACGCATGGAATAGAAGTCAATCATTTGAGGTAACATTCGGAATAAGCCCTGCATTACCTGTAGTTTCATACAACCCTGCAGATACTACACAGAGTTACACTAGAGGTACTGCAATCACTCCAATCGCCCCAACTGGAATTACTAATCCAGCAAACCTGCACCACTTTACCACATATCCACCACTACCTGCTGGATTACAGGTTAACAGTACAGGTCATATCTTTGGCACACCTACAGCGAACCAAAGTACTGCAATCTTCAAGGTGAAGTCTTGCAACAGTTGGAATGTATGTAGCGCAGGTGTTGCGTTTACAATCACCATTGACGAACCAGCACCTGTGATTTCTTATGCTGATTCAGAGTACGAGTTCTTCAAGGATGTACCAATCACACCGATAGTACCTACGAGTACCGGCGGAGTACCTTCTTCTTGGGAGATCTCTCCTGACCTACCTACTGGTCTGAGTTTGCGAGGCGATGGTGCAATCATAGGAATACCATTCGTGGACTCACCTGCAACAAACTACACCATCTATGCTAACAATAGCGGTGGAACTGGAACTGAAGTAATTGAAATTACAATTAATGGAACAGGCGTTTTCATCAATTATCCATACAATAATGCAGAATTGGCACAATACTCGCCAATGATGGCTTTGTACCCATCTACCTCTGGAGCTGCTGTGGTCTCATGGACTATTGAACCAACATTGCCTAGTGGGATCTTCTTTGGAACCAATAACGGAACCATTTGGGGAACTCCAAACTCTCTAACAGAGAGTACGGTGTACACAATCAATGCAACCGGAGTTGAAGATTACGGTATTTCAACAGTTACAATTTCGGTTCTTTTAGATACTGACTTGGACAGCATACCAGATATCAATGATGTTGATATTGATGGTGATGGTTGGTCTAACAGTGATGAGGATAATTGTCAAACCGATGAAATGGATGAATCAGATTATCCGAGTGATTTAGACCAAGATAGAATTTGTGACATCTTAGATCCGAGTGACGACCGTTCTATCATTTTGGTTTATTTGTCAAACAATCTCGAATTAGCAAATAATTCACAAATAAACCCACTGATACCTATTACTGCTGGCGGAGATATCGACACTTGGGAAATTTATCCAGCGTTACCATTGGGACTAGATTTCAGTGGAAATATGCCTAGCCGCTCAACAACATTTACAGGAATTATTACAGGAACACCAACTGAAACGACTCAAACAACTACCTATACCATTTGGGCTAACAATACTAATTCCGGACAAAGTGGAACATTCCAAGTTACCATTAGAGTACTAACTGACTTGGATGGCGATGGTATTCCAGATGTTTATGATGATGATGCTGATGATGATGGTTGGTCTAATGAGATGGAGACACTATGTGCTCATGATCCATTAGATGCTGATAGTGTGCCTCTAAATTCAGATACTGACCCGTTTTGTGATTATATTGATGATGATGATGATGGAGACTCATTCATAGATACTGAAGAAATAATGTGTAATACCGATCCAAAAGACTTCTTCTCAGCTCCAATTGATGCTAACAATAACGGCATCTGTGATGTAAATGAAGACGACCAAGACTTTGATGGCTGGGCTGATGGTAATGAGGAAGCATGCGGTACCGATCCTAATGATGCCTCTGATGTACCTGCGGACCTAGATGGTGACAAAGAATGTGACCTTTGGGATGACGATATCGATGGTGATGATGTAGGAAATAATGTGGATGATTTCCCACGGGACCCCTCTGCATCAAAGGATACTGATGGTGACGGAATGCCAGATACAATTACTGGAACTTCGTCTACTGGATTGGTTGAAGATAACGACGATGATGATGATAACTGGAATGATACTTTAGAAGTTGATTGTGGAACTAATCCGCTAGATGAAAATGAGTTCCCAGTAGATGCAGACAATAGTGGAACATGCGACGCCTTAGAATTAGATACTGATGGCGACGGATACATGGATTCTGAAGATGCATTCCCTGATGATTCATCAGAATGGTTGGATACTGACGGAGACACGATTGGAGACAATGCTGATGATGATGACGACGGTGATAGTTGGATTGATTCTGAAGAAGAGAGATGCGGTTCGGATCCTCTTGATGTAGCTGATGTGCCTAATGATTCAGACCAAGATGGTGTATGTGAGGCAGTAAAAACTAATCAAAATCAAGAGAGTTCAGATGAAACTTCTTCAATTACAACATGGCTATTCTGTCTGCCTTGTCTTTTGATTCTATTATTGATTCCTTTGGCTTGGCTTGCTAAAGAGAGAGGAGATTCAATAATGGTCATAATGGGCATGCGCAACGGTCCTGAACCAGAAAATACTACTTCAAATCCAAGATTTTTAACTGGAAAAGGAACTAAGGATGACCCATATGTGTTAAAGTCGGCACAAGTCAATAACTTTGGTGATGACATAGAAAGTGAAGAAACCATTACAATTACCAATTTAGACCCTGATACATTGGTCACAATTACCGATATGTCTGCTCACACAAACCGTGGGCGATTCAATATGGACCCAATTCATGTAGAAGGCGATAGAGAACTGAAAGGAACAGGCTCTATCGTATTCCAGGCTAAGTTTGATGACAATGTTACAGAAGACGATGTCAGTGGAGTGTATGATGGTCTAATACGAATAGGAAGTTCGTCAGTTTATCTTTCATGGGAAGTAACAGTTGGTGACCCTGTAGGTGATGCTAAGAAGAAACAAAAGGCTGAAGAAAAAGCCAAGAAAGCAGAAGATGCTAAGTTGAAGGCTGAGAAAGATGCTGAGGTTAAGGCGGCTAAAGAAACAGAAGCTAGACTAAAGAATGAAAGGAAAGCCGAGAAGGAAGCTGCTGATAAGAAGGCCAAAGAGGAAGCAGAATCTAAGGCAAAAGCCGAGAAGGAGGCTGCTGATAAGAAGGCCAAGGAAGAAGCTGAGAAGGAGGCTGCTGATAAGGCCAAAGAAGAGGCTGAATCTAAAGCGAAAGCCGAGAAGGAAGCTACTGAAAAGAAACTCAAGGAAGCAGAAGAAAAAGCTGCAGCCGCAGAAGCGAAAGCAAAAGCCGCTGAAGAGAAGGCTGCATCTGAAAAGAAAGCGCGTGAAAACGCTGAAGATGAAGCGAGAGCAGCTGCTGAAGATGCTGCTAAGGAAAGACTTGCGCAAATGGATAAAGAGATGGAAGAACGCCGTGCAAAGCTCGAAGAAATGGATGAAAAGACAAGGAAGAAAGAGGAGGAATTACTTCGAATTTCTGAGAAGGCTAAGAATATCGATTTCACTACTCTAGGAGTTGCTGCTCGAAGCAAAGTCTCAAAACCAGTCGAAAAAGGTGCAACTGAAGTCTCAATGGGTGACACCTCTGGCTTCGATGAAAGTGGTAATGCGTGGGTCCAGGACGACGAAGGTGGCATGAACATCTCATGGACCGGCAAGACTGCTACCGCACTGACAGGCGTTAAGGGGCTCAAGAGAGGCTTCGCTGCTGTAGCAACGGTCACAGCGAGCGATGATCTACAGAGAATCAAGGGAGTTGGACCTTTCATTGAGGACAAGTTGAACGCTCTTGGAATCTACACCTTTAATCAGGTAGGTAACATGACTTCAGAAATCGAAGAAGAAGTCAACATTGCAATCGAATTCTTCCCTGGAAGAGTTAAGCGTGACGAATGGGCAAAACAAGCACGAAAGTTTGCAAAGAAGTGACTGCAATAACGGTTAGTAAGATTCTTCTTCGTTAGGGAAGTCTTGGCTACGTACATCAGAACAGTATTGCTCTACCGCTGTGGAGATCTGATTTTCTAAATCGAGATATCTTCTGAGGAAACGAGGGCTGAAATCAGTAGTGATTCCTAGCATATCGTGTAGAACTAAAACTTGGCCATCGCAATCTCCACCTGCGCCAATCCCTATAGTTGGAATTGCTATTGCTTCGGTAACTTGCTTAGCCAAATGTGCAGGGATTTTTTCCAGCACGATAGCAAAACATCCTGCTGCTTCCAATAACTTAGCATCAGCAATCAGTTTAGCAGCCTCTTCATCTTCTTTAGCGCGAACTGTATAGGTGCCAAATTTGTAAATTGATTGTGGAGTTAATCCAAGGTGACCCATCACTGGGATTCCTGCAGTAAGAATTCTTTCAATACTCTCAACGATTTCAGCACCGCCTTCAAGTTTTACAGAGTGGCCATTGGATTCCTTCATGATTCTAATTGCGCTTTCTAGTGCGATACGTGAATTACCTTGGTATGTTCCAAAGGGCATGTCGACAACTATCAGTGCCCTTTCTACAGCACGCTCAACACATTGAGCGTGGTAAATCATGTGGTCAAGGCTCATCGGTACTGTGGTGTCGCGTCCAGCCATCACATTCGATGCTGAATCTCCAACCAGTATGACGTCAACTCCACCCCTGTCAACGAGTTTTGCTAAAGAGTAATCATATGCTGTTAGCATAGTGATTTTTTCACCTGCTCTTTTCATTTCTTGTAAAGTGTGAGTGGTGACTTTACGGGCCTTACCATGTATAGACATCACATTACCTCCATGTTGTCGAAAAGTTCCTGTGTATTAAGGTTCCATCACGCAGATATTTATCGCTTCACTGAAAAATCCAAGAGACCACATTCCACCTTCACGACCTACTCCGCTATTTTTTACTCCGCCAAAGGGGACACGTAAATCCCTGTGAAGCCAAGTATTTACCCATACCATCCCGCTTTCAATACGTTCAGCAACCTGCCTACCACGCCCTTCGCTCCACACAGATCCTGCAAGCCCGTACTCGGTAGAATTTGCAATTTCAATCGCTTCATCATCACTTGAAAAGGAATGCAATGTGACCACAGGACCAAATATCTCCTCGGTAGATGTCCTTGAATTGGTAGGGAGGTCTGCAATCACAGTAGGCTCAATCCATGCACCGGGCTTATCGATACTATTTCCACCCAGCAGTATTTTTCCACCTTCTTGCTTTGCTAGTTCTATGTATGATAGAACTTTATCACGGTGTTCTTCTGAAATTACCGGACCGATATTCATGTTGGAAACCTCTTCGAGAAGTAATGGTACAAATTTGTCATAAATCGACTCATGAATCAAAATTCTTGAGCCGCATAGGCAAATTTGCCCGCTGTTAAGAAAACCAGAGCGAGCAACACCAGGTACAGATGTTTCAAAATCTGCATCATCAAGAACAATCGTGGAATTCTTCCCTCCAAGTTCAAGGCTGAGCTTTTTGAACATTGGAGCAGCAGTACTTGCAACTATTCTCCCAGTCATAGTACCGCCAGTGAAAGATATTGCTTTGATATCAGGATGCTCAACAATAGCCTGACCGACTTCAGGGCCATAGCCGTGAACAATATTCACTACGCCTTTTGGAAATCCAATCTCATCGAGTAATTTACTAAAATGGTGTGCGGTAAGCGGTGTTATTTCGCTAGGTTTGGCAATGATTGTATTGCCCATCAATAATGCAGGAGCAATTTTCCAAGTCAGCAAATAGAGTGGTAAATTCCATGGTGATATCAACCCTACAACACCGATTGGTTTCCTTATCACATAATTCATAGCATCTTTCATTTCGAACTTTTCATCGGTTATACCGCGGCCAAAATCAGCAAAAAATCTGAAATTATTTACTGATCTTTCTGCATCAACATTTCTCGCAACTTCATACGGTTTACCGGTATCCAGAGATTCTAATTTTGCAATATCCTCAATGTTCTTCTCGAGTACATCAGCAATTCTATCTAGCCAATCCGCTCTTTGGTCTATGGAAAGAGAGCCCCATTCCTTTTGAGAATTAATAGCGCACTGCACTGCATCATCGATATTACGAGTGCGTGGGATAGTCGCTATTTTCGTTGAATCTAAGGGACTAATGTCATCTAGAGTTTCTTCAAGTGCTACATGTATTCCGCCGATGTAATTCTCAACATGAATCATGCATCCACCTCATACTGCCATCTATCTTGGTCTGGGTCCCACTCATCCCAAGTTGGTATCGTGGCTAAAATATCGTGGAAACTATCAGGGGTAATCCCTGGAACGATGAATGCTTTTTGCCTGTGAAGTGGATAGGGGTTACGTAATTCAAAGCCAAGACAACCAAGAATCGCTCTAGCAACATACCATGTTGCTTGAGAATTCCATCCATGAGCGATTTTGATTACAATCCCTAATCCCTTTGGATAATCTGGATGTTCAATTGCCATACCTAGTAGGCCATCAGCTCCTTCCTTAGCGATGATTTTGCCTTTGCCTACCTTCAAAATTGTAGAATCTAATCTATTGAATCCCCCAACAATATCTGGATGGCGACACATTGCTTCCCAAATCCAATCTGAATCTTTGTCACGGACTAGCCCTGCGTAAATTATTGCTAATTCAGAGACCGTATTGGATACAGTGGGCAAGCCACATCCATCCTTTGCGACCCTAGCAGGCTTCCATTCCTCTCCTAAGAATCTTCGAATTTGCTCCATATAGGCAAGGAATACTTCGTGGGTTGGCAAGGTATAGCCGGCCCTTTTCCAACCCTTTTTACGGCAACCATGTAAAATCGCTGCATGCTCTCCTGAACAAGTATGATACCATCGCCTTGGACGCCTAACCTGTCTTCCAAATTGTATCAAAGGAACATCTAGAGGCGTTAGCATCAATGGCCATTCCGCTTCACTGAGTAGAGATTGTGCTGCTGCTACGTGCTCGGTATCTCCATTGTGGCTTGCTACTGCAATCGCTTTTTGTTCCCATGTGCACTCTTCCAATTCTTTGGTGAAAGCTTTGAGCATAAATGGTTTCATCATAGATCTGCCATAGCATAGAACATTACCTCCAAAGGAGTGAATTAATTCATCACCATGACACCAAGCAACAGCACCATGAATCGTTGTTTCACTAACGCCATTCCTACGATAATCCACCAATGGTTCCCATTCCACTTCTCTTCCAGTAGGGATTCCTTCTACATTTTCCCCTAAAGGAGAATCAGGATAAACTGCTGAACCGGGATTGCCAGGTGCAACTGCAGAATTCTTGTCATGCCTGAGATCCATAATATCACTCCAAGCCTGCGTTGATTAGAGGTACCACTTCAGCCCACCAAGCTTCCATATTCCGAATCACACGTTCACTATCGTGATTAAAGAAATCAAACCATGTCATCAATCGGTCTTCAGGATGGAATCGCTCGAGAACCTGCGCAGCAACTTCTTCGGGGTTGCCAATCAAAGCATTATTTGCTGCCTTTTCAACCTTTGATGGGTCAAGTGTTCCTTCGAGCGCTTTCCAATATTCTCCTAAGGCCTGCTTCGCTTCATTTTTAGCAGCAGCAGTTTGTTCTTCTGCACTGAGTCCAGCCTCAGCATTAAGGAATACAAACACTGTACGTGGCATGTCTCTTCTTTGCCATTCGCCTCCATCTTGATGGAAAACACTCGACATTCTTTCGTGCGTTGCATCGATTACTTCTGGAGCTGTAATTGACAAGTTGAAGACTTTTACAGGAAGGAATTTGTTGACGAACTCTTGTGCTTTAGGGTCGTGAGTTCCAGCAACCAGTTGCAATTGTTCTCTATTCCAATTCTTTGGGACGATTGAGATGTCTTCAAATTCATATCTTCTTTGAATAGATACAATCTCATCATCATTACCATTTGCTTGCTGTACCCTTTCCCAATCTTCATCAGAACGGAAATTATCTCTACTGAGATTTGTTTGTCGAATATCATTACTATTGATCGTGTCTCCACGTAATAGTCTGAGGAATATTTCACATGCTTCCATGAAAATCTGGCCTCGAAGAGCCGGCCATGCAGCCTCCTCTACAGGGTTTCTAGGAACGATGCCGTACGGTCTAGCCATGAATTCGAATCTTCCAGCACTAAATCCAACATGCAATTTCCTAGTATCGCTATTCATAGACAGGAATTGGACGGTATTAGCCATGCGTTCAGCCTGAGCAATAGGGCCTCCGCTTGCAAGAATACTGACTACCGCTGAACCAACATCGATTCGATTAGTCCTGCGAAAACTTTCCAAAGCAAGTTGTGGGAAATCTGTACAAAGTCCAACTTCACCCTGCCAATGAGGTACTACTGGTTTGCTATTTTTTTTCTGAGTTATTGTAGACAAATGCGCTTGAGCAAGCCATGCTACGCCAAAACCGAGTCTATCTGCTGCTTCTAATTGTGAGAAGTAGTTAGCAAACATTTCCGCTTCACTAGGAGTGAAGCCATTATGGTCTGGAGTCTGAGAAATTGAAAAGAAAATATCGTATTCCATCAAACCCCTCTCCCCTAGGGAGAGGGACATGTGGTATCAATCTACTGAAGTTCAGTTAATTTGCTAACTCTATTTCTCACCGGTTCTGGTACTACTTCTCCAGCTTCCATGAATGTCGTCATAATCTCGGAAAGTTGCACCATTGCTTCATCAGGTTGATCTGAGATTTCTGCTAAGTCTGCTAGCCCCCACCGTGCGACCAGTACTCCAGATAAGTCCTGTATCTCTGTAGCGATTTCTAAACTTTCTATTAGCAAGGCTTGTGACTGCTCTAAATCTCCAGTTGTAGCGAGGGTATGGGCTAAATCAGCATTCGCTTCCATCAGCGCTATTTTGTCTTCAGCATCAACCAATTCGATGCGTTTACGCAAGTGTAGAGCGGCGGTTTCCCAGTCCTCGTTTTCTTTAGCAATATGTGCTATTAGTGCATGACCGTAGACCATCCCTTCTTTATCACCAATCTCTTCTCTCAATCGCATTGAACGATTAGCAAATATTTCAGCATCATCACCACCTAATGTCATCAAAGCAACATAGTGCAAAATCCCAGCTGCAAGAGCCTTCAAGCCATCTTTTTCAGAGTTCACAGCAAGACCGATAATTGTATCCTTATCTGCTCCTTCATGCTTTAGTAATTCAAATTGGCACCATCCTCTATCCTCTTCGGACTCAGCGGTATTAGCCGCATGACTCAATAGGCGAGTAATCAACGCATCTCTTCCTAATTCCCTTGCTAAGTCTACTAGGTGTAATGCAAGGCTTGTATTTATCGCGTCCAAGCCTTCGCCATCACCAAACATATCGAGTAGTTCCTCAGCCTGCTCAATATTCATTTCAGGCACAAAACCACCTCAAATCGAACGCATTCGTCCGCCATCAACAGCAAGAGAAACTCCTCTGATGCCGCCGGCAATAGGCATACAGAGGTAGGTGATGGCTGCACCTGTTTCCAACGGATCGATTAAACGATTAATTGGAACTTGTGACATCCATCCAGCATTTATTTCTTCGATACTTTTACCAGTCCTCTGGTTAATTGATTCTGCCAATGAACCTAGTCTGTCGGTATCGGTAAATCCTGGGAGAACATTGTTTATTGTTATGCAAGCAGGAAGTTCACTTGCCAGAGATTTAGACCAAGCAGCCATAGCTCCTCTTAGAGTATTTGATAAACCGATATTTGGTATCGGTTCTCTAACACTTGTTGAGATCACATTTACGATTCTACCCATTCCAGATGATTCCATCAAAGGAACGAATGCTTTGACCAATGTGTGAGCGGCATGTAAATGTCGCTTGAATGGTGCATCAAAATCCGAAACCTCATTTTGTAGTAATGGGCCTCCAGCGGGCCCTGCTGAATTGTTGATTAGTATGTCTACATTTTCAATTGAAGAAATTAATTTTCCTATTGAAATTAAATCTTCCAAATCTACACTAATTGCAGCATGCCCTTCACCAGGTAATGTCTCAATTATTGCCTGCGGATTTCTCGAAACCGCTGTAATTCTTGCTCCTGCGCGAGCAAGCATTTGGCAGGTCGCTGCACCTATTCCCTTCGAAGCTCCACATACAACTGCGTGCTTTCCAGAAAGAGCATTTGCAGAGAAGGGGTAGTCATCTCCAAGCCAGTCCATGTGTAGGCGAGGGGCGCACCCTCCTTCAATCTTCACACCTATGTTTAGTCAACATAATGAGCATAGGTTTGCTCGGATAACTTTTGATAAACAACTTGCAATACTTCTTCAGGAGCATTACGGAAAGTGGGATTATCACTATCACCTTGAGGGCGTCGCATCTGATCCCAAGTGCCCCTTTCATATGCCATAAGTGCCTCTTTCATCAGCACCCCTGCCAAGACTAATGTTTCATAACACAAATCTTCGTAAGTCATTCCACGTTTTACCGGTACTTCTCTACGTAGCAATAGTTGCCCAGTATCGATTCCGTTATCACAAAAATGAGTAGAAGAACCGATTGGGATGTCGTGGTACACACTCCATGCTGGCGAGGCAGAACCTCTGCATTCAGGTAGTAAACCAGGGTGGCTATTGATGACACCATGTCTTGGGTAGTCTAGGATTTCTCCTCGAATGATTCTGGTTCCACCAAATACTATCAAATCAAGTTCCAAATCTGAAAGAAATGGCATTACTTCTGCAGAATTATGTATTCCTACTTCGACATGCTGAACTTCTATCCCCTCATTTTGAAGTTCTTTCAATTGCGAATCTATTGTTGGAGCAATATCATTACCCTCGATTCTTTTGAGGAATTTTTCTCTCTCTTCATCAGCAATTTCTGAAACTTCTGAAATTATTATCGAAGGAGCAAATCCTTCAGAAATGATTTGCCTCAGCATTTCTCGCCCATATGGGTGTTCTTTCAGCAGCAAAAAGGCAAAACTTGGTTTTGACATCAAATCACCTTTGAAACATATTCAGGGAGTTACTCTTTGGCGATCTCTTGGGAAGAGTACAGTTTCTCTTACATTTCTAGAACCGGTCAAAACCATTAGTAATCGTGCAACTCCAAGCCCCCAACCTGCATGTGGTGGAGCGCCATATCGGAAACCGTCAGTATAGAATGAAAAATCCTTAGGGTCTAATCCTTTATTGCGTAAGTTTTGTTCTAAAACCTCTACATTATGCTCTCTTTGCCCTCCAGAGGTCATCTCATCACGCCCATAGTTTAGGTCAAATCCTCGTGATAATTGTTCTCCTGTAACTCCATTTTGGCCTGGTATATGGTGTATGTAAAACGGTTTCATTTCCATAGGCCATCTTGGTAAGAAGTGGAATCCTGGATACTTAGCAGCAATTATGTCGCAATGGGCTGAGTCAATATCATCTCCCCATTGGATCTCTCCTCCAGTATCTTGAATCATCTTTATCGCATCACAATATTCGATTCTTGGGAACGGTATTGAAGGAACTTCAACCGTAATGGGCTCATCTCCCTGGCTCTCTCTGTATCGATTGATGATTTCGAATTGGTCCATGTCATTGTCTGCGATACATTGCCAAATATGTTGAATCATTCTTTCTTGGACGCCCATGACGTCATCATCATTCATCCATGCTCCCTCAATATCAAAGGAAATGAATTCGTTCAAGTGACGGTATGTATCATGTTTTTCTGCTCTGAATGCAGGGCCGATTTCAAACACTCTTTCCATTCCTCCAAGTATGGTTAACTGTTTGTACAATTGTGGGCTTTGAGAAAGGAATGCAGGTGTGTCAAAATACATCATAGGGAACAGATTAGTTCCACCCTCTGATGCAGAAGCAATAATTTTTGGTGAATTAATTTCTTTGAAACCTTCAGTAATTAGATGCTCTCTGCCATACTGCAGTACTCTTGCTCGAAGTGTAAACATGGCATCGACATGTGCTCTTCGCAAGTCTAAAAATCGATTGTCCAGGCGTGTGTCTAGCCCAATATTAACTGTATCTGTAACTCCTAAAGGAAGTGGAGTTTCTGCTTTGGCCAGTACTTTGAAATCACTCGCTACGACTTCAAATTCAGGAGGAGGAACTGGCTCTCCATCTGCAACTTTAGGTGGACGCTTTTGTGCAACCATCCCAACGACTTGAACTGTAGATTCACGAGAAAGGTTCTGTGCGATTTCTAGAACTTCATCAGGTACGCTTTCTTGTTTGAGGAAAATCTGCAGCCTACCAGTGCCATCTCTTAAATCCATAAAGCAAATTTTACCTTTACCGCGATTGGCTTCCATAAATCCGCAAATAGTAACCTCTGTACCAACTAGTTGACCATCATTGCCTTGGATTTCCCCGAGGGTATGTGTTCTGAAATGGGTCGGATGCCACGTAACTTCGTTCGCCATGATTGCGGCGAGACTCCTTCTATCATCAAGTCATCGGAAAGTATCCACATCCTTCATAGGTATGTTCGGGGCCGAGACTGATATGGCAGGAGACCTATTCACCTCGGAGAGTGTTGCCTCCGGTCATCCTGACAAATTATGTGATGCTATTTCGGATGCTATAGTAGATGCATGTCTTGCAATGGATAGTAATGCTAGAGTTGCCGTGGAAACTTCGGTAAAGGGTGGTTTAGAGAAAGGTTTGATTCTTCTTGCTGGAGAAATTAACATGGATGGGGAGCACCCTGATTATGCACAAATAGCGAGAAAAACCGCTGTAGGTATAGGCTATGATGATCATTCCATTGGCTTCGATGCCTCCAGCGAAGAGCGATGTGAAGTAATACAGAAAATTACTGCACAATCTTCGAATATCTCTCAAGGAGTTAACACAGAAGAACAAGGGGCAGGAGACCAAGGCTTGATGTTTGGATTTGCTTGTAATGAAACCGAATCATATCCGGCATTAGAAGGGAGATATTTCCCATTAGCTGCTGCTCTTTCTCAGAGATTAACTCGACGTATGACAAATTGTAGGAGAGATGGAACTTTACCTTGGGCACGACCTGATGCTAAAAGCCAGGTTACTATTGAATACGATAGTAATGGCAACCCCTCAAAGGTTCACACAGTGGTAATTGCGATACAACATGATTCTGCTCTCAAAGACCAATTCCAAGGCGATGAATTGAAAGAAAGAGAATATGTGACTGAGCAAATTCGAAAGCATGTTGTTGAAGATGCAATTCCAACTGAATTATTGGACTCTAATTATCGGCTAATCGTCAATGGAACAGGTCGCTTCGCAGACCCCGGCGGTCCCTTTTCAGATGCTGGATTAACAGGTCGTAAAATAATTGTTGACACCTATGGAGGAATGGGGCGTCACGGTGGAGGGGCTTTTTCAGGTAAAGATCCTTCAAAAGTCGACCGTTCCGCAGCATATGCTGCCCGTTGGGCTGCTAAGCATGTAGTGGCTTCAGGCTTGGCTACAAAATGTGAGATTCAACTGGCATATGTAATCGGTGTAGCAACACCCGTCAGTATGAGGGCAGAATCATTTGGAACTTCTGAACTCTCAGATGGCGAACTGACAAGAAAGGTTGCTGCTACTTTTGATTTCACTCCAAAAGCAATCTCTAGTAACTTGGATTT
>Ga0066836_10000922_pt1 | contig 15024 bp, 10 predicted proteins | sample ETNtaG_18_FD_71568 | JGI IMG/M metagenome (GOLD analysis project Ga0066836, IMG submission 71568) | Marine microbial and viral communities from oxygen minimum zone, Eastern Pacific Ocean - ETNP201302SV91 | ecosystem: Environmental > Aquatic > Marine > Oceanic | place: Pacific Ocean: Eastern...
GATCAAGAATATGATCTTTATTTCAGGGAACTTCTAGATCTAGAGACTAGATTTCCTAATTTAATAGATGAGAACTCACCTTCTCAAAGAGTTGGATCTAAGCCTTTAGAAGGCTTTGTAAAATCTGAACACCTTTCTCCAATGCTCTCACTTGAAAATGCTTTCAATAACAAAGATTTAGAAGATTTTGAAAGAAAGTCAAAAGAAAGAGCTCTATTAGATAAAGAAATAACCCTATGCGCTGAACCAAAGCTAGATGGTGTAGCAGTTAATTTGCTTTACTTAAAGGGGAAATTGAAGAAAGCTTCAACAAGAGGGGATGGACAAGTGGGTGAAGACATAACGCACAACATAAAGACTATTAAAACAATACCTTTAACTTTAATTGGTTCAGATATACCTTCAACCTTAGAAGTGAGAGGAGAGGTTTTTATCCAAAAAGATGATTTCTCAACCATCAATGATGATTTTAAGAAGAAAGGTGAAAAAGTTTTTGCTAATCCCAGAAATGCTGCAGCTGGAAGTTTGAGGCAATTAAATCCTAAGATAACTGCTTCCAGACCTTTAAGAATTTTTGTTTATGGCTTTGGATCTTTACAAAACAGCAATCTACCTAAAAATCAATTTGACATGCTTTCTTTAGCTTCTAAATGGGGACTGCCAGTAAATAGTGAAACAAAGAAATGTAAAAATCTTAAAGAAGCCATAAGTTATTTTAATGATATTACTTCAAGGAGAGAAAGGTTGCCTTATGAGATTGATGGAGTAGTTTATAAGATAAATGATTTTGAAATTCAAAGTAAATTAGGGCAAGTCTCAAGGGCTCCTAGGTGGGCAATTGCTAGAAAATTTCCTGCTGAAATAGGCAAAACCATATTAAAAAAGATAATTTTTCAAGTAGGAAGGCTAGGGAGTATAACTCCAGTAGCTGAACTTAAACCGGTAAACGTAGGGGGAGTAAATATTTCACATGCTAGTCTACATAATTTTGACGAAGTAGAGAGATTAGATGTCAGGGAAGGAGATTCTGTCTTAGTAAAAAGAGCGGGAGATGTTATTCCTCAGGTAATAGAAGTTGAAATCTCTTCTCGAAAAAAAGGTGCCAGAAAAGTTACAGCTCCAAAGAATTGCCCTTCATGTAAGACTCAATTAATTAAAGAAGAAGATGGAACAATATTGAGATGTATAAACGTTAGTTGTCCTGACAAGCTAGTTGAAGTTTTTAAGCACTTTGTTTCTAGAAACGCTATGAATATAGAAGGATTAGGAGAAAAAATATTAGAGCAATTAATTCAGGAAGGTCTGATAACTAATCTTGGAGACATTTATAGTATTAGCCGTAAAAGATTGTCTGATCTCCCCGGATTAGGCGATAAGTCATCAGATAACTTATTAACTTCTATAGAGTCTAGTAAACAAACTTCAATGAATAGATTTATTTATTCTTTAGGAATTAGAGAAGTTGGGGAGACAACAGCATTAAACCTTTCTCTTCATTACCCCGATATTGATAAATTAATGAATGCAAATGAAGAAGAGTTATTAGATATAAATGACATTGGGCCTGTAGCAGCAAGATTTATTAGAGAGTATTTTTCTGATGACAAAAACAAAGATATAGTTAGATCTTTGCTAGATAAAGGTATAGTTTTAGAAAATAAGACAATTAGTCAAGACGGTTATTTTTCAAATAAGATAGTTGTTTTAACGGGAAGTTTTACAAATTTTTCTAGGAGTCAATTGAAAGAAATGCTTATAAAACAAGGAGCAAAAGTCACTTCGGGTGTTTCTTCTAAAACAGATTTCTTACTAACAGGAGATTCGCCTGGTTCAAAGCTAAAAAAAGCAGAAGAGTTAGGAGTTGTTGTATTAACCGAGCAGGAGTTTTCAGATGAAATTCTTATTTAAATATTTTTTAATTTTAATTCCACTTCTAGCTTTACTTTCTTGTGCTAATAAACCTCCAGTTTTTACAGAAGATGTATGTTTGATCTTTACTGAAAAAAAGTCTTGGTATAAAGCAGCAAAGAGGTCAGAAGAAGATTGGGGAATTCCTATTTCCGTTAGCATGGCATTTATCAACCAAGAATCTAGCTTTGTAGCAAATGCGAGACCCGATAGGACTCAACTTTTAGGATTTATTCCTTGGAAAAGAAAAAGTAGCGCTCGAGGGTATGCTCAAGCTATAGATGGAACTTGGGAAATGTACCTAGAAGAAACAGGAAGTTGGTTTAAACAAAGAAATGATTTTGACGATGCAGTTGATTTTATTGGATGGTATAACAGTAAATCTGTTAAAGAACTAGGAATTGCTAAAGATGATGCAAGAGCTCTTTATTTGGCTTATCACGAAGGTATAGCTGGTTTTAAGAAGGGCAATCATCGCTCGAAACCTTGGCTTCTGGGGGTTGCCGATGAAGTTAACAATAAATCAAATATTTATAATCAGCAACTTCAGTCATGTAAAAAGAAATTAGGTAGAAAATTCTTCCTTTTCTTCTAAAATGGTTGTTTAGGTTGTAAATAATGAAATTTTTAAAAATCATAATATCTCTCTTTATTCTCTCTCTACTGATTTCTTGTGCAACAAGCTTCAATATCGAGACCGATAAAGATGCTATTTATGATTTAAGTAAATACTCTACTTTTAAAATAGAAAATCCATCTAAAGAAGAGGGCATTTCTCAAATCAGTCTAAATCCAATCTTATTTCAAAGAATAGAAAGGTCAGTAAGATTTAATCTAAAAAACAAAGGTTTTAAAGAAGTTAAAGATCAACCCGATATGGTGGTACGTTATTATCTAGCAACAGATAGAGAAGTAGACAGAAGTCAGAGCTTTAGTAGCTTTAATCGAAGAGGTTTTTATAACGATTCTGATCAGAAGTACTATAAAGTTGACAATGATTCTTTCTCTATTAGATTTCATGATTCTAAAACTGATGATGTAATTTGGTATGCCTTTTCAAGATTTAATAGATCTAGCTCTCCAAATGATCAATCAGAGGTTAATTTACTTATAGATAAAGTTTTGAGTAATTTTAGGAATTAAATCTATCAGGATCTAAGGATAAAAAAACCTCTTTATCAGTTGGAATAGGACATCCGTCTATTACATCACATAAGATTTCTGCACAAAAAGGTGAACTAATTGAGCCTTTAGAACCGTGCCCTAGATTTAGGTAAAACCCTTCTTTCTCTCCTAAAAGAGGCAGGTGATCTTTGGTAGTACTTCTAAATCCTACATAGCTGTTAACTGCACTAAGGTTTAGATTAAACATTTCTTTTATTAATTCTAGATTCTCTTTATTGTCTTCTTCGATAATTTCTTCCGACTGACCTTCAGAATAAGTTGAGCCTATTAACAATCTACTATTATCAAAAGGAGTTATATATCCTTTCCCACAAATAGGTTGATTTAAGTTTAAATCCAAGTTACTTACTTCTGTTACTTGACCTCTCTTTTTGTTTACGCCCTGGATACCTAATATTTTTTTTGCATCGTAAGAATTACATAGGCAGATTTCATCAAAGATGTATTCGTTTTTAAAAGTAGCTATTTTTTTAAATTTTGGCTCATTACTTATAAGACTAAGAACTTCTTCGTTAATTAATCTAATGTTTTTATGAGATAAAAGTTGTTTAATTGCTTTTTCCGTATGCAGCCAACCAGAATCTGAGAAAAAGAAACCCTTTAGGTCTTTCTTTAAAAAATCTAATTCAGGGAATGAATTATTATCTACTTCTCTAAACAACTCTTTATCTTTTAGTGTTTTACTAATCTTCCTAAGCCTTTCTGAAAGAGATCCAAAACCCTCTAGGACTAAAACACCTGTTCTGTTCCAAGAAGAATTACAATTTCTAAGGTAGTAATTAGTAGAAAATAAGAAAGACTGAAGGAGATATCTTGAGTATGGAGTATTTGCATGTGATAAGTTTGGATGTCCTACAAAACAAGGAATATTATTTGAAGATTCTTCTTTTTCAAAAACGGTAATTTTGTGACCTCTTTTAGCTAATGAGTTTGCAAGACAAGCACCCGATATTCCTGCTCCAATAACAGCAATCTCCTTTTTTTTGTTAGAAAGTTTTTTTATAGAATTAGTTGAAACTGCTTCAAGCATGTGTCTCTTATTCTTGAAGCCATCTGAACGGAAGAAATTAAAATTATTTCTTTTAAGAGAATCCTTAACATTTGATGCCACTGAGAAGCTTGAGGCAGTTGTTTCAGAGTGGCTTAGTTTAGCTATATTTTTGAAAACATCATCTGTCCACATCTCATTATTTTCTTTCGGAGAAAATCCATCTAAAAACCATGCATCAAATAAAGACATTGACCCTTCTAGGTCGTATAGAGATTGATCTATATCTTGGAAAATAAGAGTTAACGAGATATCTTCCTTTTCAAAATTTATTCTATGAAATCCTCTAATTAGTTTAGGGTATTTCAAGATCAAAAGGTCTATTTCATTTTTTAAAGAAGGATAGTTCGATAAAGATTTTTTAATATCTTCTTTAGTAAGAGGAAATTTTTCAATAGAGACATAGTTAAGCTTAGTTCCTGCTTTTTTATTTTCTTTCCAGAGCTTTAATGTATTTAAGAAGTTAAGACCCGTACCAAAACCAAGTTCTCCAATTGAAAAGATTTCGTTTTCATTCAATTGACCCCATCGATCTTTAAGCTTATTACCTATGAGGTAAACATAAGAAGACTCTTCAAGGCCTTCGTTCTTATAAAAGTATCTGTCATTAAAAACTTGTGATACGGGTTCTCCCATATCCCAGTCTAATTTAGGTTTTTCTAGATCAAAAAGAGACTCTTTCCGATCTATGTTAGTACTTCTACTTATTACTAGTAGGTATCTCGTTAAACGGAATGCCTTTATCTGCTCTCATATCTTGAGGAAGACCTAGAACTTGCTCAGAAATTATATTTCTGAGAATTTCATCAGTACCTCCCGCAATTCTAATTCCAGCTGCCCCGAAAAAACCCATTTGATACATAGTCTGTTCTGCATCGGCAGACTCTGGTCTAACTATGCCAGCAGCATCCATTATATCCATCCCAAAATTTGCTACTTCCTGCAATTTATTACCACTAACAATCTTTGTGATTGAAGCTTGTGGTCCTGGAGTTTCCCCTCTAGAAAGGGCAGAAATATTTCTGTACTTGGTATATTTTAATCCACTTGATTGGCAGTACCAGTCAGCAAGCTTATCTCTAACTGATCCATCTTTGATAGCTAAATCTCCATTCAAGTCATGATTGCTAGCAAGATTAAAAGCTTCTTGAAAATCAGGACCCGAGGCATCACCAACCGCCAATCTTTCATTCATTAGAGTTGTTAGTGCTACTTTCCAACCATCGCCTACAGAGCCTAACCTTTGTTCATCAGGTATTTTTACATCAGTAAAATAAACTTCATTAAAGTTTGCTCCACCTGAGATCTGCTTAATGGGTCTCACTTCTACACCGGGACTTTTCATATCCAAGAAAAAATAAGTTAGCCCCTTGTGTTTTTGAGCAGAAGGGTCACTTCTGGTTACAAGAATTCCATAGTCACTATAGTGAGCTCCTGAAGTCCATATTTTTTGACCATTAATAGTCCAAGTATCTCCTTCCAGGACTGATTTTGTTTTTAATCCAGCTAGATCAGAACCTGCACCTGGTTCGCTGAACAATTGGCACCAGATTTCTTCACCTTTAGCCATTGGAGGAAGGTATCTCTTCTTTTGTTCTTCGTTTGCGTACATCATTAACACAGGTCCAGCCATTCCTTGACCAATCTCAAAGAAACCGCCTGGAATTCTGTATTTTGAGGCTTCTTGACCCCAAATCACTCTTTCAATAGGAGTGGAGCCTCTTCCGCCATATTCTTGGGGCCAATGTAAGCAAGCCCACCCGCCATCATATAACTTAGCAGCCCATTTTTTTGCCAAAGTTAAGGCATCATCTTCTCCCATACCTGGGTAATTACCGGCTTTTTCATCATCTTTTAGTGTCGCGTTAGCGCTAAGCCAATCAACTGCTTCCTTTCTAAACTTAGCTTCTTCAGCTGTATCGTTAAAATCCATAACTTTCTCCTATATTTGGTTAGCTCTCTCTAAAGAGCCTATTAGTTTATCTTTCCATATTGCTTGACTACCTATATTTGCAGCAAGCTGTCTGCATCTTCTGTAATAAAGATGACAATCAAATTCCCAAGTAAAACCCATGCCTCCATGAGCTTGAATATTTTCTTTAGAACATTCGTTGTAAGCTTGACTGGCACTTACCCTAGAAGTAGCAGCTGCTGTAGAAAGTTCAGGTGCATCTGTACTTAAAGCCCAAGCTCCGTAGTAACAATTTGATCTAGCCAATTCAACCGCAATATACATGTCAGCGATCTTATGTTTTATTGCTTGGAAAGAAGCAATAGGTCTTCCAAAGGCAAATCTTCCCATGGCATATTCTCTAGCCATATTCATACAAGCTTCAGAGCCTCCTAACTGCTCAAAAGCAAAAAGAACTGCAGCTCTGTCTAATAATTCTTGAATACTGTCCCAAGTAGTTCCCTCAAGGATTTCTGCTGAAGCTGACTTTAAAGAGATTGATGCGTGTGACCTTGATGGATCAAGAGTCATTTCAGTATTGATTTCAACTCCATTATCTTTTAGATCAACTATATAAAGGCTTGTTGAATCATTATTCTTTGCTGTAACAATAGCAAAGTCAGCAATATCTCCATCACTTACTGCAATTTTTTGTCCATTTAAAGAATTTCCTTGAGAACTTGTGGATAAGTTTTCCTGTGTGGGAGAAGAGTTTGTTTCATTGTGTGCAAAACATCCTATTGTTTCTCCAGAAGCTAATTTAGGTAGATAAGATTTCTTTTGTTCTTCAGAACCAAATCTAAGAATAGCTTCAGTTGCAAGATAAACACTTGAAGAAAAAGGAGTAGGCGCAAGACTTCTTCCAAGTTCTTCTGCTATTACACAAAGTTCAAGATATCCGAGTCCTAAACCATCATATTCTTCAGGTATGGTGGTTGCTGTAAATCCCATTTCAATTATTGACTTCCAGAGACCTTCATCAAAAGAACTATCTCCTTCCAATACATCTCTGGCTTTCTTTAATGACTCTTCGCCTTCAAGAAATTTTCTTGCTTGGTCCTTTAAGAGCATCTGATCTGATGAAAATTCAAAGTTCATTTATTCTCCTCATTTAAATTTATTTTCTTTATTATATTTACGATTTAATTTAGTTACTCTATTGTAGCCACAAGCAAATATAAAGAAAGACTAAAATTTAGCATAATGACTTCTGATATAAAACCTGAAAGATCCAACGTTGTTTCTTCGAGAGGAAAAAAAGGAATTGGTGGAAGTAGCCTTTTATTTATTTCTTTTCTATCCTTATTAAATTTAGGTGGCTTAGTTATCTTAGGCTTATGGTTCTTTAATACTTCGGATTATCAACAAGAAACAGGTGAAAATTTTTCTGAAAGAATTAACTCTCTAGAAGAAAGTGTAAATACTAGTAAAGAGCTTAATACCGAAGAATTTAGTTCTCTCGAGGACAAAGATAAGTTTCTAGACAAGCAGATAAGACTCTTGTGGGATTTAAGTAATAAAAGAAATAAGAGAGACATAACCAATATCAAGGCGCAACTGAATGAAATAGAAGATAAAGTTAAGAACTTTAAAGACCAATTCTCTCCTTTAGCAGCTAAACAAAGAGCTAGTGACTTGGAGATTGCTAAATTAGAGAAATCTTTAGAAAAAGTTAAGGAGAATTTAAATAATCTTTCTATTAACAATCAAAACTCAGATCTAGAACAACGTATTAATTCTCAAGAAGAGGCCATAATAGCTATTGATATATTTAGAAGGCAAGTAAATAAAAATATCTTGAATTTACAAAGTCAAATAGATGAGGTTAAGAAGAATTTAGAGGATTCTTCTCTGGAATAGATTTAACTTAAGCTTATAATGGCCTCTCTTTGCGCATGTGGTGGAATTGGTAGACACGCTAGATTTAGGTTCTAGTGCCGAAAGGCGTGGGGGTTCAAGTCCCTCCATGCGTACCAAAAAAGAAAGATTATCCGTAACTTTTTAAAATTAATTCTCTTATCCATTTATTGCCAGAATCATTTTCTTTTGTTTCATGCCAGTATAAGTGCAGCACTAAAGGCTCCACTTGAAATGGAAGTTCAAAAGTTTTTAAATTATTACTTTTAGCGAAACTCTTAGTTGATGTTAAAGCCAAATCAGTTGTTTCAAGAATATGTGGAGCCAGAAGAAGGTGTTGGGCCCTTAAAGCAATCCTGCGAGTTAACCCTAATTTAAATAGACTAATGTCTACATGTCCCATGCCTGTGCTTCTTTCTGAAATTAGGATATGAGATAAAGAGAGATAGTCGTCTAAAGTAATCTTTCTTTTACTGGCCATTGGGTGGTCTTTCCTAACCATAACAACATATTTATCTTCAAATAATTTTGAATGTTTTAGTGCTGATTCAGTATGAATAGGTGGATCTATAGAAAAGTCTATATTTCCAGCTGCTAGCTCTCTAGGGGTATCTCTTCTTGGGGTAAGGTAACTAATAAAATCTATTTCTGGTGCTTTTTTTCCTAAAGATTTAAAAAGTTTAGGTAAAAGTCTATAGGAAGATGTGTCACCCATAGATATTTTAAAAGTAGTTCTAGCTGTTTTAGGGGTGAAAGTAGATGAATCTGAAATTGTATTTCTGAATAAATTTAACCCTTCTTTTATATCTTCGGATATATTTTGTGCAACTGCAGTAGGCACCATTCCTTTAGAAGTTCGTACGAAAAGCTCATCATCAAATAAAGCTCTAAGTCTTGATAAAGCATTACTAACTGCAGGCTGAGTAATTCCTAAAACCTCTCCAGCTTTTGTTAAGTTTTTTTCTTTATATATAACATCAAAAGCTATAAAAAGATTAAGGTCTGTATCGTTTAAATTCATTCTTTAACTAAATTAATTACTGAGTTAAACTCAATCAATGTAAAAAAAGTATTATAACTGAAACTTATAATACTTATAAAAAACAATTAGGAGAGAGAATGGAGCTTAAATTTTCAGATAGATCAAAAGAACTTCAAGTAAGAATTAATAAATTCATGGATGATCATGTTTATCCTGCTGAGGCTAGATACGCAGAGCAAATGGAAGAATTTACAACCCAAGGGAATAGATGGCAGGTGCCTCAAATTCTTGAAGATAAAAAGAAAATTGCTAAGGAAGAAGGGCTTTGGAATCTTTTTCTTCCTGAAAACCCGATGGGAGAGAGCATGAGTAACCTCGACTATGCACCTTTGTGTGAAATTATGGGAAGATCAGGAATAGCAGCAGAAATCTTCAATTGTTCTGCTCCAGACACTGGAAACATGGAAGTCTTAGCAAGATACGCTAATGAAGAGCAGCAAGAAAGATGGCTAAAACCTCTTTTAGATGGAGAGATTAGATCTGCATTTGCAATGACAGAACCTGCTGTAGCATCCTCTGATGCTACAAATATAGCTTCTTCTGCAGTTTTAGAAGGGGATGAATATGTGATAAATGGAGAAAAATGGTGGACCTCTGGAATAGGTGATCCAAGATGCAAAGTTCTTATTTTTATGTGCGTAACAAATCCCGATAACCCTAAGCACCAACGTCAATCTCAAATCATAGTTCCGATGGATGTACCCGGAATTAAAGTAGAAAAAATGATGCATGTATTTGGTTACGATGATGCTCCTCATGGACATGGAAGAGTAACTTTTAAAGACGTCAGGGTACCTAAAGAAAATTTATTACTTGGAGAAGGAAGGGGTTTTGAAATTGCACAAGGTCGTTTAGGACCAGGAAGAATTCATCATTGTATGAGAACCATAGGTGTAATGGAGAGGGCACTAGAGTTAATGTGCAACAGAGCAGAAAAAAGAGTTGCTTTCGGAAAAAAATTATCTGAACTAGGAGCTAATTTTGATCACATAGCAGACAGTAGAATTGATATAGATACTTCTAGGCTTTTAACACTTAATGCTGCCTATATGATGGATACTGTTGGGAATAAAGTTGCTAGGAGCGAGATAGCACAAATAAAAGTCCACGTTCCTATAGTTGCTGGGAGAGTAATTGATAGAGCAATCCAAATGCATGGAGGAGGAGGGGTAAGTCAAGATTTTCCTCTTGCCAGTATGTATGCTCATATGAGGACTCTACGAATAGCAGACGGACCTGATGAAGTTCATAGAAGAACTGTAGCTAGAGAAGAACTTAAGAAACATGGTGCAGGTGATGCCCCAGAAGTAGTAGTAACAAGAGATTAATTATTATGGATATACCTTACGAAAAAACAATGGTTGAGATCTTTCGATGGAGAGTCGAGAGATCTAGTGATCAGATAGTTCATAAATTCGAAGAGAAAGAAACTACTTACAAAGAATTAGATTCTTTCTCTAATAAAGTAGCCCAAGGATTAATTGAAGAAGGTTGTCAGCATGATTCTAGAGTTGCTTATTTAGGAAAGAATTCAGACCTGTTCTTTGAGTTTATGTATGGAACTATTAAATCAAGAACTGTGACTGTTGGTGTTAACTGGAGACTAGCACCCCCAGAAGTGGCCTTTATTCTGAACGATTCTAAAAGTGAAATTCTTTTTGTGGGTCCTGAATTCTTTGGTCTTATTGAAGAAATTAAAGAAGAGATTCCTTCTGTAAGAAAAATAATTACTATGGGTGGTCATCATGAAGAATGGGAAGATTATCTTTCCTGGAGAGATTCCCAATTAGATGAAGACCCAATGTTAGATAGCAAAGGTGATGATGATGTAATCCAACTCTATACCTCTGGAACTACCGGTCACCCTAAGGGAGTTCAGCTAACAAATGATAACTTTAGTGCTTGTTTTATGGTGAATGAAGTAGCTATGTATAGAGATATGGATGAAGGAGGAGTAAATCTTGTTTGCATGCCCATCTTCCATGTAGCAGGTACAAACATGGGAATAGCTGGAATGGTTACTGGAGCAAAAAGTATTATTATCCCAGAAGTTGACCCAGGGCTTATTCTTAAGCTAATAGAGCAAGAAAGGATTCAACATACCATTTTCGTACCCGCAGTCATATTGTTCTTAATTCAACACCCCGATTCAGCTACTGCTGACTTTTCTTCACTAGAAACAGTAATTTATGGAGCTTCTCCTATAACGGATGATACTTTGAAAAAAGCCATGGAATTAATGGATTGTAATTTTTGGCAGGTTTATGGTCTTACAGAAACCAATGGCGCTATTACTTTCCTTTATCCTGAGGATCATGAAGTGTCTAGGGGCAAGCTAAGGTCATGCGGAAAAGCAGCTAAGGGAGTCGGACTTAGAGTTGTAGATTCAGAAGATAATGATGTACCTATTGGCGAGGTTGGAGAGGTAATTATCAAATCTGACCTTAATATGAAAGGATATTGGAATAGACCAGAAGCAACAGATGAAGCCATAAAAGACGGTTGGTTTTACTCTGGAGATGTAGGCTACTTTGATGATGAAGGTTTCTTGTACATTCATGATCGAGTAAAAGATATGATTGTTTCAGGAGGAGAAAATATTTACCCAGCTGAAGTAGAAAATGCACTAATGAGTCATGAAGAAATTCTTGATGCAGCTGTTATTGGAGTGCCAGATGAAAAATGGGGTGAGGCTGTAAAGGCTTTTGTTGTCCTTTCTGAAGGCTCAAAGTTAGAAGAGATAGAAATTATTTCTTATGTAAGAACTCAAGTTGCAGCTTATAAATGCCCAAAAACTATAAATTTTGTATCTGAACTGCCTAGGAATCCTTCTGGGAAGATATTACGAAGAGAGATTAGAGCGCCTTTTTGGGAAGGCAGGGATAGAAATATTTCAGGTAATTGATTTTTTATTCAGCAATTCTGGATTTCCTCCAATAGCGACAGTGTTTATAGAAGTAGATTTTTCATTTAGAAATTGGATTAAATAATTAGGGCCTCCTGCTTTTAAGCCTGATCCTGATAAGTTATTGCCTCCAAAGGGTTGCGATTCAACTACTGCACCTACGATGTCTCTGTTCACATATATATTTCCTGTAGAGGTAAGGTTGGATATTTCAGAAATTTTTGAATCTATTCTGGTATGGATTCCGAGCGTCAGAGCAAAGCCTTTATTTTCTAGATCTACAATTAAGTTTTTTAGTTCTGATCCTTCATAGGAGATGATATGAAGTATGGGTCCAAATTTTTCTTCTTTTACCTCTTCTAAAGAATCTAATTCAATTAACGTAGGAGGAAAGTATTTTTCTAATAATTCTTTTTTTAAATTTACCTGATACTTTATTTTATTCAGTTTCTTAAATTCTTCTGAATACTCTTCAAGATCCAATAATTGCTTTCTATCAATAATAGGACCTATGTCTGTATTTTTCTTAAAAGGCGAGCCTAAGTTTAGGTTATCTACCGCACCTTCTATCATCTTAATAGTTTCAGAATAAATTTCTTTTTGGACAAGAAGAACTCTAAGTGATGAACATCTTTGTCCTGCTGAGTTAAAAGCTGACCTGATTACATCATCGCAAGCCCTTTCTATTAAAGCACTTGAATCAACTACCATTGCATTTAATCCACCTGTTTCAGATATGAGAGGGACTATTTTTCCTTCTTTTTTTGCAAGTTCTTTATTTATAATTTTTGCAGTTTTCAAAGAGCCTGTGAATGCAACTAGATCAACATCTTGTGTTTGTATGATTTTTTCTCCAATCGATCCATCTCCTAAAAAAGAAAAGAGGGCGTCTTCAGGAAGTCCCTTTTCAAAAAATTTGGTTAATACCTTTTGTGCGATTAAGGGAGCTTTTTCGGAAGGTTTAGCTATAACCGTATTTCCAACAACCAACGAAGCAGCTATTTGTCCAATAGTAATAGCTAGAGGAAAATTCCAAGGACTTAAACACAAGCATATTCCTTTAGGTTCATAATCTAATAAGTTAAGTTCTCCTGTATAACCTCTTAACTCAGATGTTTTTTGAATTTTCCTTGCTTCATGAGCATAAAATCTAAGAAGGTCGACTGCCTCTCTTATTTCATCGCATGCGTCCGGTAAAGTTTTCCCTACTTCCCTCATGAGAAGACTAATTAATTCATAAGGATTTTCTTCAATATCCTTAGCTACTTCTTTTAAAATTTCACTTCTATTATTAATAGATTCTTTTTTCCATTTGTTTGAAGCCTTAATTTCTATTTTTAATAGAGCTTCTGGTTTAATAAACTCTATCTCATGATTTTTTTCTAAGTTATCAGTAAAAGTTAGGATCTCTTTATCTGATTTATTAATTTCTATATTAGTTAAAGAAGAAATCCGATATTTCTTGTTTTTAAATTCTTCTATTTTGCTAAATATATTATCTATTTCCTCTTTTTCAGAAAGATCAAAACCTTTTGAATTAATCCTTGGTTTATAAAGATCTTGAGGGAGCGGAATCCAGCTGAAGTCTTCTATTGTTTTCTTTTCAATAATTTCTGAAGGATTCTTTGATAATTGATCCACTTCTACCTCTTTATTCAGGAGGTTATTTATAAAGGAGCTATTTGCACCATTTTCTAATAATCTTCTTACTAAATATGGCAGTAGTTCTTTGTGTTCACCAACAGGGCAATAGACACTCAAGGGGTTGGAGCTATCTAAGACTTCTTCACAGCCTTTATAGAGAAGTTCTCCCATTCCATAAAGTCTTTGAAACTCTATCTCTCTTTTGGTTTTCTTATTTAACTGATTAATGGCTGAAATCGAATAAGCATTATGTGTCGCAAAAAGAGGCATTATCTTGGGGCTATCTAGAAGAGTCTTTGCTGAAAGCAAGAAATTAAGATCAGTAACACTTTTATTTGTAAATACTGGGTAACCTAACAGGCCTTTTCTTTGTGCTTCTTTAATTTCATAATCCCAATATGCGCCCTTTACCAACCTTAAATGAATAGAATCTCTATTTTTTAGAGACTCATTTATATGTTCTATAATTTGAAGACTTCTTTTTCCATAAGCCTGAACTGCTAGGCCTATCTCATCCCACTTTTGGAATTCTTTCTCTTTTAAGATTTTAGTTATTAATACTAAGCTTAAAGTAAGTCTATCTTGTTCTTCGGCATCTATAGTTATTGGAACATTTCTTGATTTAGCCTCTTCACATAAAGAGTAAAGTTTTGGATATAAGTCTTGTTCAACTTCTTCTGCATGGATTGCATCGAATTTAGAGTAGAGAGCAGATAGTTTTATTGAAACTCCATTTCTTGTATTTAATGAATTATTTAGTTTAGAAGTACTTTTTATGGCCTTGAGGTAAGAATCAAAGTACTTCTCTTCTTGAAGTTTAGTTCTTGCCGCTTCCCCTAACATATCAAAAGAGCATTTATTTGCTTTTAAGAAAGAAGAAGATCTTAAATCTTCTATGTTTTCACTAAAAACAAACTCATTACTGAGTACTTTCATAGCCAATCTTATTGCTTCTCTAATTGAGTCTTCTCCTAGTTTTCTTCCAAGTGAAGTTAGCCAGTTTTTTGAGAGTAATATGCTTTTTGATACCTTTAGTCCTAAGGTAGCTGAGTTAACTAAGAAACTTTCTGCTTGATTTAAGTGCTTAGACCACTTTGATGAGGTTAATTTCTCATTAATTAAACTATTTCTAGTTTCATTATCGGGGATTCTTATTAAAGATTCTGCTAGACACATTAAAGCTATTCCTTCGTGGTTTGATAGCCCGTACTCTTCCATGAAAGCATCAAGCTTTGTTCCTTTGTTTTTGTTTTTTCTACAAAAATTTATTATTTCTTTTGCATTAGAGGCAATTGAAGGGTCATAGAGGAAATCGCTTTGTAAGATAAGAGATTCAGCTATCTCTTTCTCATCTTGAAATTTATTATTTTCTAACACTTATTAATACCTACAACGCTATATAAGCACATTTTCTTTAAACCTTACAGGACGTGTTGCTCTTGAAATGTATTTAGAAATTGTCAGAAGATAAGTAAAATGGATAT